>Ga0187858_10000203_pt1 | contig 75188 bp, 69 predicted proteins | sample June2016WEW_8_15_FD_133015 | JGI IMG/M metagenome (GOLD analysis project Ga0187858, IMG submission 133015) | Peatland microbial communities from SPRUCE experiment site at the Marcell Experimental Forest, Minnesota, USA - June2016WEW_8_150 | ecosystem: Environmental > Terrestrial > Soil >...
AATGACTATGCTCTTGGACAGGATACGCTGGGAAACGCCCGCCGGACGCGCTTCCACACCGACAATAGCCTTGAGGTCAAGTACTTAGACCAGCCGGGGAAGTTTCTGGATAAGGCGGCCTTCTCATTGACCGCCGATGGGGGATGGGAAAGCGGTGGCGGCGCGGGCGGCTTCGGCGGTTCTCCGGGCGTTCCGGCGCAATATTTCCTGGGTTTTATGGTCTACCAGCGCCTCTGGTTCCACCACGACCTTTTCGGCCTGACTGTCGGCGGCGGGGCCATCACAAATCCCGGACGCTACCTCGTCCTTCTGCCGCCCATCAACGGGGCGACCGCGGCTTCGGGGACACCCTACTTCACCCAGAATCCCGGGGACCAGTTCAAAGCCTGGGACGCCTCCGTCACCTTCGATTATATGCCCAGCCAGTTCTTGACTTGGCGGGTGGAATTCATCCACCGGGCGGCGAATGTCCCGTATTTCGTCGGGCCGGGCGGCATTACTCCGCCAGGCGGGAACACGGGTCCTCCCGGCTCTGTGGTATCAGGTTTTTTCCCAGATCTCCGCAAGCAAGAGAACCGGATTAACCTCGCTCTGCTCGTCAAGCTCTAGGAGAGGGCTGAAAATCGCTGCCGAGAAGAACCCCCTGGCCATCGATCATTCATAATGGCCGAGCCAGCCGCAACGAGCAGAATAGGACCAGCAGCACCGGGCCGAGCACGGATGCAGAGTCGCGCCCGTGGGCCACGCCGAATCTCATCTCTGAAAAATGGTCCACCTGTAAGGTAAATTTTCTGCCAGAAAATTTGCACGCGTGGTCTGGGCCAGAATCCGGGAGGCAGGTCAATCTTCGGTCAGGACGTGCGTTTCGTATTCGGCTTCGAGCTTGAGCTTGTGGGTCCGTTCCTGTCCGGCAAGGAACTCGAAGACTTTCCGGTGCGCCGCGAGTTCCGGTCTCCGGGCTAGGCCGGCGTAGAGATCTTCGGCTTTCTTCTCCTTCCGGGCCGCGAAAATGAGAAGTTCTTGAAACGTCATGTCGGCCGCGAGCGGCAAGTCCGTCAGGGCATCACTGAGACCCATATCAGGAACAGAAGCAGAGGCCGTCCCCTCGGGCGGCGCGGCTTTTATTTTCTTCAGGAGGCGGCGGTGCTTCTCTTCTTCGCCCTTGAGTTCGAGGAGGAGGTCCCGCAGGCCCGGCGTCTTGGCTTGGGCGGCCATGCGGCCGTAGCCCCGGGCCGCCTCGATTTCCCGCTCAACGGCGAAGGCGAGAATATCATTCAAGCTCTCGAAGCGGCGGTCAGGCATTCCCGCACCTCCTTCTCATGATATTGACCTGCTCAATATCAATTTACCACCTTTAGAGTGAGATTTTCAACCCTTGGCGCCTGGACCTCATCCCTAAAAAATGGTCCACCAAAAGTGTTAGTTTTGTGGCGGGATTTCAGGGATGAGGTTCCCCCGCGAAGCACCCCGTGCCTCTTGATCGGCGCATCATCCATCCCAAGTCGGAGCAGAAAGAGGATTGACCCGACTTGTCGGACCACAAGATCCGCCTGGCCAGCGGGGCTTTTTCTATAAGTATTTTTAAGACCCGAGTCGCGTCTCCGTGAGGATGTGAAAGGGCAAAAGGCATGCCTTGATTTTCCGATCCGATTTTGCTATACATTTGTTGAATCTTTCACGAATCATCCTTTTTCCCAGATTCTTCACTTCAGAAAACGGGCTGAGAATCAGAAGGAGGAATATGGCGGCTGATAAATCGTACAATCCATTTGACATAGCCCAGGCTCAGTTTGACCGAGTGGCTGACCTTCTTGATTTGGACAAGGCGAGCCGGGATTTGCTCCGTCATCCTATGAGGGAATACCATTTCAGCATCCCCGTTCGCATGGACGACGGCAACGTCCAGATATTCAGGGGGTTCAGGGTTCAGCATAACGATGCGCGCGGCCCCGGCAAAGGGGGGATCCGTTTCCATCCGATGGAAAATATCAATATCGTTCGTGCGCACGCGATGTGGATGACGTGGAAATGTGCGGTGGTTGATATCCCGCTAGGCGGAAGCAGTGGCGGTGTCGTGTGTGACCCGCACAATTTGAGCCCGAGAGAGCATGAGCAGCTCTGCCGCGGCTGGGTCCGTCAAATTGCAAAGAATGTTGGTCCCCAGTTGGATGTTCCGGCTCCCGATGTGATGACGAGCCCTCAAATGATGCTGTGGATGCTCGATGAGTTCGAGACGATCTACGGGGGCAAGTATCCCGGTTTTATCACCGGCAAGCCTGTCAGCATAGGAGGCTCGCAAGGCCGAAAGGAGGCGACCGGCTACGGAGTCGTCATCACGCTCAGGGAGGCGCTCAAAGATCTGAACCTGAAGGCTGAACATACTCAAGCCAGTGTCCAGGGATTCGGCAATGTGGCCCAACATGCGATCGACCTGTACCAGCAGATCGGCGGGACCGTGACCTGTGTTTCATGCTGGGATCAGGGTGATAAAAAGTCCTGTAGCTATCGCAAGAAGCAAGGCATCAGTCTCGAAGAGCTCTTGAAGATCACGGACGCCTTTGGCGGTATTGATAAAGCGAAGGCCCGGGATTTGGGCTATGAGATCCTCCCCGGCGAAGCCTGGATCGAGCAGGATGTCGACATTCTCATCCCGGCAGCTATGGAGAACCAAATCACCATCGAGAACGTGAACAAGATCGGCAAGCGCGTGAGGATCATTGCCGAGGGGGCCAATGGGCCGACCACACCTGAGGCTGACGCCGTGCTTGAGGAACGCGACATTTTCAGGATTCCGGACTTCCTGGCGAATGCCGGCGGCGTGACCTGCAGCTACTTTGAACAGGTCCAGAGCAACATGAATTATTACTGGGAGAAAGACGAGGTGCTGGCCAAGCTGGATGCCAAAATGACGTCGGCCTATATCGAGGTCCGGGAACTTTCAAGAAAAAAGAAACTGAATATGAGAGATGCCGCCTATGTCATCTCCGTCAATCGAGTCGCTCAAGCGTGCCGGGATCGTGGATGGGTATAATAGAGATTATGGGGGCTGGCATTATCCATGAACAAGCCAAATATACGGCCACCGGGCGGGCAAGACATCCCGGAGTTTCAAGGGGAGTTTTTTGATCCTGACCGGCGCTTGACCTCGATCGGATCGGGCTCCATAGGCGCCAAGGCCAGCGGATTGGCCTTCATCGATGGCGTCTTGAAATCGAAATTCAACGCCCAGGATTCTGCTCAGATTCAAGTCAGCATTCCTTCCTTGACGGTCATCCGCACCGATGTCTTCGATGCGTTCTTGAAGCGAAATGCCCTGAACGATCTTGCCTATTCAGACTCTGCCAACGACGTCATCGCCCACGCTTTCCAGAAGGCCCTGTTGCCCGCAGAAATCCTCGGCGACTTGCGTCGGCTGATTGAAAAAGTCCATACGCCGCTTGCTATCCGGTCTTCCAGTATGCTGGAAGATGCGCTGAATCACCCCTTCGCCGGCGTTTATGTCACGAAAATGATCCCCAATAATCAGCCGAGCCCCGATATCCGCTTTCAGAAGTTGATGGAAGCCATCAAGCTTGTCTACGCTTCCACGTTTTCAAAATCTGCCAAGGATTACCTCAAGGCGATCAGGCGTTCTCCATACGACGAAAAAATGGCCGTGATCATCCAAGAGGTGGTCGGTTCGCGTCATGCTGATCGTTTCTATCCGAACGTATCGGGCATAGCAAAATCGTACAATTTCTATCCCATCGCCCATTCAAGGCCTGAAGATGGCATGGCTAGCCTTGCGTTGGGTTTAGGGAAAACGATCGTTGATGGCGGGACATGCTGGACATACTCCCCTGCTTATCCTAGCATCAGCACCCCGGTTGCCTCTGCTGGCGAACTTATGGAACAAACTCAAACCGAATTCTGGGCTGTTCACATGGGAAAACCTCCGGCCTATGATCCTATTCAAGAGACCGAGTACTTGGTCCGGTTGAATCTCTCCGATGCAGAGGCAGATGGCACGCTGAGCAACATCGCTTCAGTTTATGATGTCCAAGGAGATCGGATTTCCACAGGACTTGACTGCGAAGGGCCGAGGGTGCTCAACTTCGCCGGCTTGCTCGGCCTGAAAAGAGTTCCCCTGAATGACGTTATCAGTACTCTCTTGAGCATATCTCAACAGGCTCTTGGGGCTCCGGTGGAAATTGAATTTGCAGCAACGTTCGATCCCCATCGTTTCGGGTTTCTGCAAGTCAGGCCGATGGTTGTGCCTGGCGACAAAATTGATATCGCTGAAGAAGAGCTCAAAGGGGAGAATGTCTTATTAGCGTCCGAAAATGTTTTGGGGAACGGAATTATCGAGACCATCCGGGACATTGTCTACGTTAAACCAAAAGAGTTTGAAGCCCAGTACTCTCCGCGGATCGCTTTGGAATTGGAGACGATCAATAGAGAACTCCTTGACAAAGGACGGCCGTATGTGCTCATTGGATTTGGCCGTTGGGGAAGTTCCGATCCCTGGGGTGGGATACCGGTCGAATGGGGACAGGTCTGCGGGGCAAAAGTGATCGTGGAAGCGACAGGACCGGCCATGAACTTCGAGCTCAGCCAAGGATCACATTTTTTCCACAATCTCAGCAGTTTCGAGGTCTGCTATTTCTGTGTCCCCCATTCAGGTGAATATTCGATCGACTGGGAATGGCTGAGCCGCCAGAAGGGTGATCAGGAGACTCGGTTCGTTCGTCATGTCGTGTTGCAGACCCCCTTGCAGGTTAAAGTGGACGGAAGAAGCGGCCGGGGTGTCATTCGCGCGCCCCGATCTGACTAGAGGAAACAGCATAAACATCATGGACAAATCCGTCGAGAACCTGCTCTACGCTCTCAAAGAGCGAGCCAAGGAACTGAACTGTCTTTATGAAGTGGAAGGGCTCTTTAGCACGCCTGATGCGTCCCTCTCAGCCATTCTGGAGGGAATCGTCCGTGCCATTCCGGCAGGCTGGCAGTATCCAGATGTGTGCCAGGCAAGAATCGCCTACGGCGATCAATCGTTTCAGTCCCCAAACTTCAAAGAGACGCCGTGGGTTCAAAGCGCCGATATCACTGTCCAGGACGAAGTCGTCGGAAAAATAAGCGTCTCTTATACCGAAGAGAGGCCCATGGCCGACGAAGGCCCATTCCTGAGGGAAGAACGCAAGCTCATCGATACGATTGCTGACCGTCTCGAGCGTCGGCTTTTCCATGAGAGACTCAAGGTCGTGTTCGAAAAGCAGACCGTTGGTGATGAACAAAGCGGTCCCTGTTGGGTCGTGCTCGACCTGTTGAAAAGGACGGACTTGAAGCTCCTGACGCACATCACCAGAAAAATGCTCAACTATCTGTCATGGTCCGGGATCCCGGACGCCAACACGCTGTTGGAGAAGATCAGTCCCGCCTCGATGCCTGAGCAAGATGATGTTCTGCAGGGCCTGAATCGGCCGTCGCTGTCAAAGGTCGCCAACGACCTCGTCGGAATTTCCGACGACATATTCAGGATGGCCAACAAGTACTTGGGCGAGACGGAAGTCTTGGATACGATTCAGAAGTGGATCATGGAAGACCGCTCCAATTTTCTGGTCAAAGTTCTGGAAGATCCCGCTTCAACATTGGCCCAGATCACCAATGCCATCGAACGATTCCATCATCTGACTCCGCACGGATTGAACCTGCCGGCAGCGAGGGAAAAAGGATTCCGCGTGTCGCTCATTCGAAAGCTTCTCAACGATGATCTGCACTTCATCAATATCGCCAAAAAGTATCTCGAGGTTGACGATTTTCATGATCTGCTGCGCCATGTCATCTTCCCGGCAGGGAGCCAGGGAAAACTCGGCGGCAAAGGCTCGGGGCTTCTCCTCGCGACCAAGATCTTGAGAAGGTTTTCCACGGATAACGAGCTCCTCGGGGAGATTCGGACTCCGAAGACTTGGTATGTCACTTCCGACGGCCTGATGAATTTCATCAACCATAACGACCTCGAAGAAATCGTTGAGCAGAGGTACGAGGATATAGAACGCGTCCGGCAGGAGTATCCGTATGTCGTCCATCTCTTCAAGAATTCCTCGCTGCCGTCCGAAATCGCGAATGCCCTTTCCGTCGCGCTGGACGATCTTGGCGAGCGTCCTCTCATCGTCAGGAGCTCAAGCCTCCTGGAGGACCGCATCGGAACCTCGTTTGCCGGCAAATACAAAAGCCTGGTCCTCGCCAATCAGGGCGCAAAACAAGAGAGGTTGCGGGCCCTCATGGACGCCATTGTGGAAGTCTACGCATCGATCTTCAGCCCTGATCCCATTGAATATCGGATTGAGCATGGCATGATCGATTTCAATGAGGAGATGGGCATCCTCATCCAGGAAGTCGTCGGGAAAAAAGTCGGCCATTACTTCATCCCGGCATTTGCCGGAGTCGCCTTCTCTCGTAATGAATTCCGTTGGTCGCAGCGGATCCGGAGAGAAGATGGATTGGTGCGAATGGTGCCGGGATTGGGAACGCGCGCCGTGGACCGATTGAGCGATGACTATCCGATTCTGGCCGCCCCCGGACAGCCGAACTTGCGGGTGAATGTCACCAACGATGAAAAAATACATTACTCGCCGAAGAAGATCGACGTCATCAACTTGAAGACGAACGCATTCGAGACGATAGAGATCGGACAGCTTCTCAAGATGTATGGAGATAAATATCCGTTGATCCATCAGCTCGGTTCGGTCTTCCGCAATGAACGGCTCGAGCAGCTGGGACGGTTGGGAACCGATTTTGAGAAGGACGACATCGTCTTGACATTCGACGGACTCATCAACCACACTCCGTTCATGGAGCAAATTCGCTCCATTCTCAAGGTTCTCGAAACCGAGCTGGCCACCCCCGTTGATATCGAGTTCGCGCACGACGGGACAAACCTGCATCTGCTGCAGTGCCGGCCGCAAAGTTACGCAAAGGCCTCTCAGCCGCCCGCGCTTCCGAGAGATGTGCCGCACGACAGAATTCTTTTCACGGCCAACCGGTATATCACGAATGGAACGGTTACGGGCATTACCCACCTTGTGTACATCGAGCCGCAAAGATATGGAGAACTGGCGAACCGATCCGATCTCCTGGCCGTGGGCCGGGCCGTGAGCAAGTTGAATCAAATCCTGCCGAAACGCCAGTTCATTCTCATGGGGCCCGGTCGCTGGGGCAGTCGGGGAGACATCAAACTTGGCGTGAGCGTTTCCTATTCGGATATCAACAATACGGCGATGATCATCGAAATCGCCCGGAAACGGAAAGACTATGTGCCCGAGCTCTCCTTCGGCACCCATTTCTTCCAGGATTTAGTCGAGGGCTCCATCCGTTACCTCCCTCTTTACCCGGATGACCGGGGCGTCGTGTTCAATGAGGAATTTTTAACGAATTCGAAAAACATCCTGCCCGACATTCTCCCGGAATATTCTTCCCTCTCTGATACGATCCGTGTGATCGACTTGGCGGACTCTGCGGATGGTCAAGTCTTGCAGGTTCTCATGAATGGCGAGAGAGATGAAGCGGTCGCGGTCTTCGTAAAAGCCCCTGCAGGAACAATGATGGCCGCCGAAAAACCGCAGGGAGAGGAACCCCAAGAGAAGAAAGACGACGCTCACTGGCGATGGCGGCTCAACAGTGTTGAACATATCGCTGCCAGGATGGACGCTCAGCGGTTTGGCGTGAAAGCGTTCTATATCTTCGGGAGCACAAAAAACGCGACGGCGGGCCCACAAAGCGATATCGACATCCTTATTCATTTCAACGGGACAGACGCACAAAGAAAAGATTTGATGAGCTGGCTTGAAGGATGGAGCCTTTGTTTGAGTGAGGTCAACTACCTGCGAACCGGGCACAAAACGGACGGGTTGCTCGATATTCACATTGTGACGGATGAGGATATCAAGAGCAGGACCAGTTTCGCGACCAAGATCGGCGCCATCACAGACGCACCCAGATTGCTGCCGATGGGCAAGGATGTGAAAAAATAGCCGGCCGCAAGTCAGATCAGTTCTCTCGTTGAGGCTTCCAGGTCATCGAGTCTGAAGCGGACCAGCGCCAGTTCGGGTCCGTCGTGCGCGGCAGAAAATGCATAGGTCCTGCCGATCTTGTCTTTCCACAAACCGGTGATTCGAGCGGATTCGTGGACGTGTCCGTGGAGCGTCAAGAGCGGCTGAGATGTTTCAATGAATCGTCTAACGGCAATGCTTCCGACGTTGAGATCAAGCGGCACATGATCGACCATCTTGCCGTCCAGAGCGGCCCGGTCGAGGTTGGTTTGATAGGGGGGGCTGTGAAAAAGGAAGATCGCGTTAGAGAGATCGTCCTTTCCGACGAGATGTTCAAGATCAGCTTTGATGGTCGTGTTTCTCAAATCGGAATCCGGAACTGGAACGGAGTGCATTCCCTCCTCAGGGCTCAGACAGTCCGGGTCGACATATCGTGAGACGTCATAGCGTTCCCAATCCTTCAATAGAAACGGTGTGGGCGGGACGCATGCGTAGCCGAATACTAAGAATTCCGACAGCATGGCCCGCCGATTATGGACGTATTCCCAAAGGCCCAGCTCGGTTCCATCCAAAATGGCCGGCTCCGCAGAGCGCATATCATCATTTCCCAGGATGAGAAAAACTCTGGGGTAGTCTCTTTCAAGGGCCCTCTTCAATTGTGCAAATCTCGGTGCTAAGAAGTCCTTGGCAAAATCGGGGAAAGCCTCGTGGGTTGATGAAAGCGCGTGCAAGTAAGATGGGAACAAGTCTCCTCCGAGGAACACCGCCCCCGGACGCTCCTGCATAACAGCCTGAAACAGCTTCTCGTAACGATCGGTGCGTCCATGCAGGTCGGAGACAAAAAAGCAACTCGATGTGTCGGAAGATGGGGTGTCGGATATCCTGTGCAAACTTCTTTTTCGCATTTAAGCACGCTCACCCGAACGGTCTCCAGAATAAATGATTAGCTGCGAGTATATTATAACCCAATTTTTTTGGTTCATGCGCCCAAATTCCCGTACTCAGCCCCCCCGCGCGACTTGAATAATCCGCCCCCGGGGACTATAATTTTAAGTCGCGTTTAGCGGCACTGTTGCATCTCCGCATGCAAAAATACATCGATTTCAGAAGGGAGTTTCTTCATGGCGACCAAGGGGTTCAATCCGTTCGAGATGGCCCAGAAGCAGTTCGACGGCATCGCGGACCTTCTCGAGCTTGATCAACCGACACGGGAGCTGCTCCGGCAGCCCCTCCGAGAATACCATTTCTCGATCCCCGTCCGGATGGACGACGGCAACGTTCGCGTTTTCCGCGGCTTCCGCTGCCAGCACAACGACGCTCGGGGCCCGTGCAAAGGTGGCATCCGGTTCCACCCCCAGGAGACGATCGACACTGTCCGGGCCCTGTCCATGTGGATGACCTGGAAGTGCTCCGTCGTCGACATCCCGCTCGGCGGTGGTAAGGGCGGCGTCATCTGCGACCCGCACGACCTCAGCCCCCGGGAGCAGGAGCGCCTCTGCCGCGGCTGGATCCGCCAGATCGCGAAAAATGTCGGCCCGCTAAGCGACGTCCCGGCCCCCGACGTCATGACCAACCCCCAGCACATGCTGTGGATGCTCGATGAATTCGAAGTCATCCGCGGCGCCAAGTACCCCGGCTTCATCACCGGCAAACCCGTGGGCATGGGCGGCTCGCTCGGCCGGACCGAGGCCACCGGCTACGGCCTCGTTTATACGCTCCGCGAAGCCCTCAAAGAGATGAAGATGCCCATCGAAAAGACCGTGGCCGCCGTCCAGGGCTTCGGCAACGTCGCCGAGTACGCCATCCAGCTCTACACCCAGCTCGGCGGCAAGGTCGTTTGCGTCTCCTGCTGGGACCAGCACGACCAGACCTCCTACACCTACGTCAAGAAAAGCGGCGTCAACCTCGAGGAACTCCAGGCTATCACGGACCGCTTCGGCGGCATCGACAAGGCCAAGGCCATGGCCCTCGGGTATGAGCGACTGCCGGGCGACGCCTGGATCGAGCAGGACGTCGATATCCTCCTCCCCTGCGCCATCGAGAACCAGGTCAACGCCGAAACCGTGAAGAAGATCGGCTCCCGGGTTCGGATCATCGCCGAAGGCGCCAACGGCCCCACGACCCCCGAGGCGGACGCCGTGATCAAGAAGCGCGGCATCTTCGTCATCCCCGACTTCCTGGCCAACGCCGGCGGCGTCACGTGCAGCTACTTCGAGCAGGTCCAGTCGAACCAGAACTACTACTGGACGAAGGAAGAAGTACTCAAGCGGCTCGACGACAACATGACGGCGGCATTCCTGGCCGTCAGCGAGCTCGCCCGGACCCGCAAACTCTACATGCGTGACGCGGCCTACGTCATCGCCGTCAGCCGCGTCGCCAGCGCTTGCAAAGATCGCGGTTGGGTTTAAAATAGGCTTGTCTCAAACGCCCGTCCCTCTGCCCCGCCGGGGGGGGGCGGGTTCCGATTCTTTCCGGGGGGACGCGACCTGCCCCCTCTAAAACTATGAGGTGAAGATTCGCGATGTGTTCGGGGCGGCTAAAAAGGCTTAGTGTGTTTACCCCGATTCCCCCTGTCTCCCGGGCAGGGGCCGTCCCTTTCGTAATTGGACTCTATCCTTGTTTTCTAGACTTCTCCCCAAGAAGCCCTGTGTGGACACGGCGTGGATAAAACCGCTAAAAAAGGCTCAGTTTTAGTGACTCAGGCTAAAAAAGAAAATCAAGATAAGTGAATGAAAATACAAGGAATAAGGTGGTGGGCGGTGCAGGGTTCGAACCTGCGACCCCCGGTTTGTAAGACCGATACTCTGCCACTGAGCTAACCGCCCTCGTTCCGCCGCTTCGGGGGGGGAATCGACATCCTAAGGGTAGGTAAAAGGCCCCCTTGTTGTCAAGCCAGCGCTCCGGAGGGACGGCGCCTGCCGGCCTTGATGAGAACGGCAAAGGGGGATTTGACAGAAAGCGCCTCCTATGCTAGATTTGACATTCCACTTTTATCCAGATAAAGGGCAGAACCAATGTACGCAGTGATCCTGACAGGCGGAAAACAGTATCGCGTGAAGGAAGGCGATGTTCTTTCGGTTGAGAAGCTCGGCGTTGAGAACGGCCGGACGGTCGGATTCGACCGGGTCCTCCTGATCGAAGACGGGGAGGGTGTCCTCGTCGGGATGCCCGTCCTCGAGAACGCCCTGGTCCTGGCCGAGGTCATCGAGACATACAAGGACGAGAAAGTCCTCGTTTTCAAGAAGAAGAGAAGGAAACAGTTCCGGCGGACCCGCGGCCATAGGCAACAGCTGACCAAGGTCCGGGTCGAGGGGATCTACCCTGATAAGAGCGCCGCCCCCGCGGAAAAGGCCCCGGCCGAGAAGCCGCGGCCCGCCGTCCCGGAGAAGGCCCCCGAGGCGAAGCCCGCGGCCAAGGCCCCGGAAAAAGCGGCGGCCGAACCGAAGAAACCGGCTCCCAAAGCCAAGAAGCCGGCCCGGGACGCCAAGTCCAAGGCCGCTCCCAAAGCCAAGACCGTAGGCAAGAAGACGGCGGCCGCCAAGACGGCCGGCAAGCCCAAGAAATCGGCCAAGGAGTAAGCCATGGCCCATAAAAAAGCAGCCGGAAGCGCCCGCAACGGAAGAGACAGCGCAGGGAAGAGGCTCGGGGTCAAGCGCCATGGCGGACAGGCCGTCAACGCCGGCTCGATCCTCGTCCGGCAGAGGGGAACGCCCATCAAGCCCGGCCTGAATGTCGGCCGGGGGAAGGACGACACTCTTTTCGCCAGGGTCACGGGTGTCGTCCATTTTGTCGATAAAGGAAAGGGGGGCAAGGTCATTTCCGTCCTGCCCGCTTGAGGTCGACATCAAAGCGCCCGTCCCGTCCCGTCCCGAAACGAACTTTTTCAGCATCTCCAACCGCGGCACCGGTGGCTTCCGTGTTCGTTGACCAGGTCGAGGTCGCGCTGAAGGCGGGGAAAGGCGGCGACGGCTGCGTCAGTTTCCGGCGTGAATACAAGGTCCCCAGGGGAGGGCCCGACGGCGGCCACGGGGGGAATGGCGGAAGCATCTATTTCATCTCGGACCCGAGCGTCCACTCCCTGGCCTATTTCCGGTTCCACCCCATCCTCAAGGCCAAAAAGGGGTCTCCCGGCGAGGGAAGCCGCCGCACCGGGAAGTGGGGGACCGATCTCCGGCTCCCCGTGCCGGTGGGAACGGTGGTCAAGGAGAGAGGCAAAGACGGGTTGCTGTTCGATTTCGTCCTTCCTGACCAGGCCTTCCTGGCGGCCGAGGGCGGCAAGGGCGGACGCGGGAACGCCTCCTATGCCACGGCCACGCACCAGACGCCGCGGGAGTGGGAACCCGGGCGCCCCGGGGAGGAAAAGGAGCTCGTCCTGGAGCTCAAGCTGATCGCGGACGTTGGACTGGTCGGGTTCCCGAACGCCGGCAAGTCCACCCTGATCTCCAAGATCTCGGCGGCCCGGCCGCTCATCGCCGATTATCCCTTCACGACGCTGACGCCCAACCTCGGCGTCGTGGACCTGGGGACGGCGCGGAGCTTCGTCGTCGCGGACATCCCCGGCCTGATCGAGGGCGCCCACCTCGGCCACGGGCTCGGCACCCGCTTCCTGCGCCACATCGAGCGGACCAAGGTCCTCGTCCACCTCGTCGACGTTTCCCCGTACACGGAGCGGGACCCCGTCCACGATCACGAGGTCGTCATGAAAGAGCTCGAATCCTTCAGTCCGGGGCTCGCCCGGCGGGCCCAGATCGTGGCGGCCAACAAAGTGGACCTCCTGGGCGGTGACACGTCACGGCTGGAGAAGCTCAAAAAGATGGCGGCGAGAAAGAGGATCCCGTTCTTTGCCATCTCGGCCCTCAAGGGCGAGGGGCTCCGGCCGCTCATCGCGGCCATGGCAAGGACCCTGGAGCGCCTGGAGAAGGGCGGGGGCGGAGAGGCGTGAGAAAGAGGATCGGCCTCTACGGCGGCACCTTCAACCCCGTCCACCGGGGGCACCTCCGGGCCGCGGAGGACGTCCGCGCGGCGTTCCGCCTGGATACGGTCCTCTTCATCCCCTCCTACATTCCGCCGCACAAGGAGTCCGCGGGCGTCGCCTCGGCCGCCGACCGCTTCCGGATGGTGGAGCTTGCCTGCCGGGGACACGAGGGCTTCGTCCCCTCGCCGGTCGAAGTCGAGGCGCGCGAGACGTCCTACTCGATCCTGACGCTGACGAAGATCAAGGAGCTCAACCCCGGCGCCTGGATATTTTTCGTCGTCGGCGCGGACGCATTCCTCGAGATCGGGACGTGGCGCGAGTCCGAGCGTGTCATCGCCGAATGTCTGTTCATCGTGACGGGCCGGCCCGGCTTCGACCTCGAGTCCGCTGCGGAGGTCCTCGGTGGCCGGCTCAGGGAGCGGGTCTGCCGTGTCCCCGAGGGCGGGGCCGCTGACGAATCCCAGTTTTCGCGTTTCGCTGTTTTCCTCCTGACGATCAAGGCCCTGGATATCTCGTCGACGGACGTCCGGGCCCGGGCCCAGCGGGGCGAGAGCCTCGAGGGTCTGGTCCCCGGGCCCGTCGCGGCCTACATCCGGGAGCACCAACTCTATACGGGTCGATAGGAACCATGACACAAGAGAAAAAAAAGCCCTTCACGAAACGGAGCCTTCCCCCGGAGGTCAAGCGGGCCGTCCAGGTCTGCCTGGCGAAGAAAGCCGAGGACCTTTGCGTCCTCGACCTCTCCGGCCTCTCCTCCTTCACCGACTATTTCATCGTCATGCACGGGAATTCTTCCCGGCAGAACGCGGCCGTCGCCGAAGGGATCGAGAGCGAGCTGAAAAAGGCGGGGACGCGCCCGCTGAGCGTCGAAGGCCGCGAGACGGAGGAATGGATCCTCCTCGACTACGGATTCTTCGTCGTCCACGTCTTTTCTCTGAAGGCGCGCGATCACTATTCGCTCGAGAAGCTGTGGGGCGACGCCCCGCGGCTCGATTACTGATCAAAGGGGTTGACAATTCGGGGGTGGGTCATTATTGTGTGAGGGCGTTTCCGGCAATGCGCCTGAAAATCCTCTGGCCCGGCAAGACGAAGAGCCCCGAACTCAGGGCGCTCCAGGATTTTTACGCGGCCAGGATCGGGGCGCTCGCGACCTTGGAGGTCGTGGAGACCCGGGAGGCCCGGGGGGTCGACGAGAAGTTCCCGGAAAAGATCAAGGACCTGGAGGCCCGCGGACTTGAAAAATATCTCGAAGGCGTTTATAGTATTTGCCTTCTTGACCGGGGCAAGGAAATGACGTCTCCGGAATTCGCGCGTTTCCTTCGCCTCCGGGCCGAGGACGCGGGAAGGCCGCCGGCCTTCGTGGTCGGCGGGTTTCTCGGCCTCGCGGACCGGATCACGGAAGGGGCCGACCTGCGGCTATCACTGTCGCGGCTGACCTTTTCCCACGAGCTGAGCCGGGTCATCCTGCTCGAGCAGGTTTACAGGGCCCTGACCATCATCCGGGGCCGACATTACGCCAAGTAAGGGAGTGACAGAGTGGCCAAGAAAATGGGCAAGAAAGAGCGAGAGGATTTCCGGAAGATGCTTCTCCAGAAGAAGGAGACGATCGTCCGGAAGCTCAGCGAGCTGACCACAGAGAGCAAGGAGATGGAAACCAATGTCGCCCAGGATGTCGTGGACAAGGCGGAGACGTCATATACGAAGGAATTCCTTCTGAGCCTTTCGGACGCGGACCGAGAGCAGCTGCTCCTCATCGACGAAGCGCTCAAGAGACTCAGGCGCGAGGAATTCGGTGTCTGCCAGATCTGCCATCAGGAGATCGGCCGGAAGAGGCTCGAGGCCGTTCCCTGGACCCCGTACTGCATCAACTGCCAGGAGAAGGCCGAGGAAGAGTCCAAGCCCCTGTGACCACGTCGCTGCGGGCCCGAGCCGCGGCCGCGGCTCGGCACGTCGAGCTCCTGTTCTTCCCGTCGTTCTGCCGACTGTGTTCCCGTCCGCTCGGGCGACCCGGCGAAAAGGTCGTCTGCCGGGACTGCCTTGGCCGGCTCGCCCCGCGGCGCGGGCCGGTCTGCCTATGTTGCGGCCGGTTCTTCGAAGGCGCTGGCGAAGACCACCTCTGCGCGCGATGCCTGGAGCGTCCCCCGACCTTTTCCGTCCACCGGTCGTGCGGCCGCTACGACGGGGTCCTCAAAGACCTTATCCTGCTTTTCAAGTACCGGAAATACTCCGTTCTGGGCCGGGCCCTGGCCGCTTATGCCGGGGAATCCCTGGGAGCCGAGGATGCGCTCTGGCAAGGCGCGGATTTCCTTGTCTCCGTCCCCCTTCATGGCAAGAGGAAAAGGGAGCGCGGCTTTAATCAGTCCGAGATCCTGGCCCGCGAGCTGGCCAGGGCCAAGGGGATGAACGTCCTCGGGGGTTGCCTGGTCAAGACGAGGAACGTCCCGCCGCAGACGACACTGGAAAGCGCGGGACGGGAAAAGAATGTCCGCGGGGCCTACAAGGCGAGAGGGAGCTCGAAGATCGAAGGGAAGACGCTGGTCCTCGTGGACGACGTCTTCACGACGGGCTCGACGCTCCGGGAATGCGCCCTGGTCCTGCGGCAGGCCGGCGCCGCTGAAATCCGGGCCCTGACCCTGGCCCAGGCATAAAAAAAGGGCGGCCTCCTCTGCGAAGACCGCCCCGTTCGCGGCGAAACGTTATTTTTTTGCTTTTTCGGCGGCGAGCGGCTTCAGGATCTTGACCTTCCTCGGCTTGAGCTCGGCCCTCTTGGGCATGCGGATCTTCAGGACGCCGTTCTCGTGCTCAGCCTCGACCTTGTCCTGGTCCACGTAGGTCGGCAGGGTGAAGGACCGGAAGAACGACCCGTAGGCCCGCTCGATCCGGTGGTAATTCTCCTCTTTGGTCTCTTTCTCGAACTTCCGTTCTCCCTTGAGAGTCAGCGTGTTGTCCTCGACCTTGATCTCGATGTCCTTTTCCTCGATACCCGGGATCTCGGCCGTCAGGACGACCTCATTTTCCGTCTCGTAGATGTCCACGGCAGGCGCCCAGGAACTCGTCGCCAGGTCCTTTTCCTCTCCGCGCGAAGCGGCCATGTCCTCAAATAGCCTGTTCATTCTCTCCCGGAGGGTTACCATGTCCCTGAAGGGATCCCATCTGATAATTGCCATATTTAACTCCTTTCTTAATATCTTAGTCTGTCATAAATATAATATCTTAGCGTCAATTTGTAAAGTTTTAAATAGTGATTTTTACATTTTTTTCAGTTGATAAAATCCGTGCTGGATCCTCGGGGGAGTCTATCTATGGCCTTCGATAAGGACGGTCGCTTCCCCCTTGAGGGGCCTCTTTTCCAATTCTTGGAGGAGATCTGCGGCCGTCCCTCTGATGAACTCCTCATGGATCTTGGTCAGCTCCCTGGCGATGACGACCCTCCTCGTCCCTAGGCCGGCCAGGACCGCCTCCAGGAACTCGTAAATCCGCCTGGTCGGAAGGTAGAAGACCAGCGTGGATTCGTCTTCTTTGAGTGACTGGAGGAGTTTGCGGAGCCCTTCTTTTTTGGGGGGAGGAAATCCGGCGAAGAGGAACCGGTGGGTCGGAAGCCCCGCCGCGGAGAGGGCCGCCGCGACCGCCGATGAGCCAGGGACCGGGATCACGGGGATGCCCTCCTTCAGGGCCTCCCGGATGAGAGGGAAACCCGGGTCCGAAATTCCGGGGGTCCCGGCATCCGAGACCAGGGCGACGTCCTTTCCGGAGCTGAGGAGTCCGATGATCTCCGGGACCTTTCGGCCTTCACGCGGGTGGAAATAGCTGATGAGCCGCTTCCTCAGGCCGTATTTGTTCAGGAGCTTGATGGTCTGGCGGGTGTCCTCGCAGGCGATGGCTTCCACTTCCCCGAGGATGCGGACGGCCCTGAAGGTGATGTCCTCGAGGTTCCCGATCGGCGTCGCGACGATGTAGAGGCGGCCTTTCGGGCCAGGACCGGCGCCGTCTCCCCGCACGGGTTATTTTCCCCAGTCGTAGGGATAGAGAAAATCGTGGCCCACGGAGCGGGGGGATAGCTTGGCAATCGGCGGGAGCTTCCTCTTGAACTCCGAATTCCTGATCATCTCCGCCACCTTCCGGACCGCCTCTGGCTTGAACCCGGCCTTCACCAGCTCCGGCCCGGACTTCCGTTTCTCGACGAAATTTTCGAGCATCTCGTCGAGCTCGGCGTAGGTCAGACCGATCTCCTGCTCGTCGGTCTGGCCCGACCACAGGCCCGCCGTGGGCGCCTTCCTGATGATCGAGGACGGCACGCCCAGGTGCTTGGCGAGCTGGCGGACCTGGGTCTTGTAGAGGTCGCCCATGGGGTTGATGCCGCAGGCCATGTCGCCGTGGACAGTCCCGTAGCCGATGAGGAGCTCGGACTTGTTGCTTGTCCCGAGGATGAGCGCCTTCTCCCGGGCCGAATAGTCGTAGAGGATGGACATCCTTTCCCGGGCCATCTTGTTGCCGCGGAGGATACGGCTCCGTGTCGGGTGGGCGGCGAAGTAGGCGTCGACCTGAGGGGCGATATCGATCGTCCGGGTCCGGATGCCGAGGGCGCGGCCGACCTTTTCGGCGTCGTGGACTTCGGCCGGGAACAAGTCTCCGTACGGCATGATCAGGCCCAGGACGTTCCGGGGCCCCACGGCCCGGGCCGCCAGGGCGGCGCATACTGTCGAATCCAGTCCCCCGGAGAGGCCCAGGACCGCCTTCCTGAAGCCGAACTTGGCCAGCTCATCGCGGACGAATCCCGTCAGGACCTTCTCCACGAATACGGGATTAATCTTCAGGGGCACGGACGACCCTCTCGAGCGACCTCAGGATGACGTCGGGCTTTTCGTCCCGCTTGAAGAGCCACTTCGTCCGGGCTTCGCGGACGGCAGTGAGGTCGAGGCGGCAAACCAGAAGCTCGGGGTCCAGATAGGCCGCCCGGGCCAGGAGTTGGCCGCTGGGCCCGTAAATGAACGACCCGCCGGCGAAGGAGACCCCGTCCTCGCTCCCCACCCGGTTCGCATAGGCGACGAAGGCGGTCGAAAAATAGGAAACAGCTTCGCCCATGAGCTCCCACATCCGGCTGGTCTCGAAGGCCTCTCCCTCCGAGACGCCTCGGCCCGGCGCCGCGGAGATGACAATGATCATGTCGGCCCCGCCGGCGTAAAGGACATAGCTCGCCCCGTAATGAAGAAAGTCGCGGCAGATCATCAGGCCCACTTTTCCGAAGGGGGTCGGGAAGACCCGGAAATCGCGACCTTGGGCGAAGAACTTGGCCTCCTCGAACAGCCCGTTCGTCGGCAGGTAGACCTTGCGATGGACGTGGAGGAGCTTCCCGCCGGAGATGAACGCGGCCGAGTTGTAAAAGAGGCCCTTCTCCCCGGCCCTCTCCTCCATGAACCCCAGGACGACCGAAAGCCCCCGGCTCCGGGCGAGGATCTTCTTGAACCGGGGGTCCGCGGCCGGGTCGAGGGCCACGTCGCCGGCCAGGTCCTTGAGGGTATAGCCTGTCAGGCTGAGCTCCGGGAAGACGATGAGGTCCGCTTTCAGGCGGCGGGCCTTGTCCATGAGCTCCAGGTGGAGATCCAGGTTCCGCCCGATGTCGCCGAGGCGGGGGGAGACCTGGGCCAGGACGATCTTCATGCTCCAAAAACTACCATAAACCCGGCCGCTTTTCAACCGCGCCCGCGGCGAAACGAGAGTTGATATATTCCCATTTTTTCATTATAGTCTTTCTATCGCTTATTATGATAAGGGACGATCCGCCGAGATGAATCATATCGCGCTCAGCCTCCGGGACATCTTTTTCAACAAAAGGACGGGGCGCTTGGTCTACAAGCGGGGAGACGTCCAGAAGTATTTTTTCTTTCAGAAGGGGACGCTCATCCAGGTCAAGACCAACGTGGCCGAGGAACGGCTGGGCGAGGTCCTTTACAAGCTCGAACGCATCTCCAAGGACGCCCACTCCACCATGGACCAGTACGTCGAGCCCAACCAGAGCATCGGCGAGGTCCTGCGAAGCCGCGGTGTCATCTCCGAGCAGGACCTGTCGGACGCCCTGACTTACCAGCTCCGGGAGACGGCGCTCAACGTCTTCCCCTACTTTGACGCGGAGATCACTTTCCAGGAGCGGGACGATTCCACAACTCAGACCGAGGAATCCAAGATCAGCATTCCCTTCATCATCGAATACGGGATCCGCCGGATGCAGCCCAACCCCAACCTCAAGGAGTTCCTGGCCCGGCAGGTCCTGTTCCTGAAGCGGAAGTCCTTCGCCTACCTTCTGACCGTGGAAGAAAAGGAGATCCTGGACAGGATCACGGGTGCCGACCCGGCCGAGGCCATCCTCCGGACCCTGACCTCGCCTCCTGATTTCTTCTGGAAGAGCCTCTACTTGTTCTACTGTCTGGACCTCGTGGACGTGAAAAAGGAAGAGGAAGGGCAAGCGGCGAAGTCCGCCGGCGCGGCGGAGACGGCGTCCGGCGGGACCAAAATGACCCCCGAGATCGCTGACGTCCTCGCTTTCCGCGAGGCCGCGGCCCAGAAGAGTTTTTATCAGATCCTCGGGGTCGGCAAGACGGCCTCGGAGGAAGAGATCAAGAAGGCCTATTTCCAGATGGCCCGCCGCTTCCACCCCGACCGGTTCGAGCGGAAGGCGGCCGCGGAGTACAAGAACCAGATCGACGAAGTCTTCGACAGGATCACGAACGCCTACCGGGTCCTCAGCAACAAGGACAAGCGGAAGGACTATGACTCGGGCATCGCGACGGGCGCCCAAGAGGAGGGCCAGGACTCCGTCAAGAAGGCCGAGATCAAGTTCCGCCAGGGGAAGACCCTCTTCGGCACGGACCGGTTCGACGACGCCGTCTCTTATCTTGAGGAAGCGGTCCGCTTGAGGCAGGACAAGGCCGATTATTACCTGCTCCTCGCCATGGCCGAATCCAAGATCCCGAGCTATCTCCGGAAAGCCGAATCGGATTTCCTCAAGGCCATCAGCCTCGAGCCCTGGAACCCGGAAGCCTATGTCGGCCTCGGCGTCCTCTACAGGGCCGAAGGGCTCCAGACCAAGGCCATCCGGCAGTTCGAGAAGGCCTTGGAGGCCGACCGCGAACATGCCAAAGCCCGGCAGGAGCTCATGGACATGGGCGTCGGGCAGAAGAAAAAAAAGGGGCTCGAAGGATTCTTTTCGCTGGACTTTCTCGGGTCCAAGGGCAAGAAGAAGAAAAAGTAGCTAGCCTTTTCTGCCGATCAGCTTCCGGAACCCCACTTCCCCGATGACCTTGATGCCGAGCTTGCGGGCCTTGTCGAGCTTCGACCCCGGCGATTCGCCCGCGATGAGGCAGGTCGTTTTATTGGTCACGGACGACCCGACCCGGGCGCCGAGCGCCTCGAGCTTTTCCTGGGCTTCCTCCCGCGTCCAACCGGAGAGCGTCCCGGTGATCACGAACGCCTGACCTTCGAGGAGTTTCCGGGTGCCGCCTTCCTCCCGGGCCGCCATGTTCACCCGAGCCTTCCCGAGCCTCCGGACGAGCTCCCGGTTCTCCGGCTGGTCGAAGAAGAAGCGGATGCTTTCGGCCACCTTCGGCCCCACGTCCTCGGTCCGGGTCAGCTCGTCCTCCGTGGCCGCGGCCAGGGCGTCGAGGCTCCTGAATCGGGCGGCCAGGATCTGGGCCAGGCGCTCCCCCACATGGCGGATGCCCAAAGCGAAGACGAGCCTGTCCAGGTCCCTTTTCTTGGATTGTCCGATCTCGGCCAGCAGGTTCTCGGAGCTCTTGGGGCCCATCCGCTCGAGCTTGACGAGCTCTTCTGCGGTCAGGCCGTAGAGGTCCGGGATGGAGCGGACGAGGCCGGCCGCGAGGAGCTGGTCGACCAGCGCGTCGCCCAGCCCGTCGATGTTCATGGCCCGCCGGGCCGCGAAGTGCAGGATGGACTCGCGGACCTTGGCCGGGCACGAGGGATTGACGCAGCGCGAGACGACCTCGCCCTCCGGCCTGAAGATCGCCGACCCGCAGACGGGGCAGCGCGACGGCCAGGAGAACGGCCGTTCGCGGCCTGTCCGGCGGTCTTTCATGACCGAGACGACCCGGGGGATGACGTCGCCGCTGCGCTCGATGAGGACGTGGTCCCCGACCCGGACGTCCTTCCGTCGGATCTCGTCCTCGTTGTGCAGGGTGGAGCGGCCGATGGTCGTTCCGGAGAGCTTGACCGGCTCGAGCACGGCCACCGGGGTCAGGGCGCCCGTGCGGCCGACCTGGATGATGATGTCGTCGACCCTGGTCGTCGCCTGGCGCGCCGGGAACTTGAAGGAGATGGCCCAGCGCGGGAACTTGGCCGTGACTCCCAGGGACTCCCGCTCGGCGGCCGAATCGACCTTGACCACGATCCCGTCCGCGTCATAGTCCAGGCTGTCGCGCTTCCCCGCCCATTCCTTGTGATACGCCAGGACGTCATCCAGCGTCGGGCAGAGCCGCGAATGTGGATTGGTCTTGAAGCCGAGCTTCCGCAGCTTCTGGAGGGCACCCCACTGGGTCGGCTCCTCGCGGCCGTCGATGAAAAGATAGTAGAGGAAGACGCTCAGGCTCCTCGACGCCACTTCCTTCGGATCGAGGAGCCGGATGGAGCCGGCGGCCGCGTTGCGGGGGTTGGCGAACAGGGCCTCCCCCCTTTCCTCGCGGGCCCGGGAGATGGCCCTGAAGGACTCGAAAGGCAGGTAGATCTCGCCCCGGACCTCCACATCCCGCGGATCCTCGATGACCAGCGGCAGCGCCCGGAGGGTCTTGACGTTCCCGGTGACGTCGTCGCCGCGGACGCCGTCCCCGCGGGTGACGGCCTGGCGGTATTTCCCGTCCCGGTAGCGGATGGAGATGCCGAGCCCGTCGATCTTGAGCTCGGCCACATACTCGACGGCCCGGCCGGGGAGGAGCTTCCGGACGCGCTCCTCGAACTCCCGGAGCTCGGCCTCGTTGTAAACGTTGTCGATGCTGAGCATGGGCGTCCGGTGGGTGACGGAGGGGAACTCCTCGATCGGCTTCTCGCCGACGCGCTGGGTCGGGGATTCGGGGGTGACGAGCTCCGGGAACCGGGCTTCGATGTCCCTGAGCTCGCGAACGAGACGGTCGAACTCGCCGTCGGAGATCTGGGGGTCGTTGTCGACGTAGTACTTCCGCTCGTGATAGAGGATCTCGCGACGGAGCTCCCCGGCCCGGGCCCTGGCCTGTTTGGCGGATAAAGAGGAGGACACGGATTTCCTCCGCTATCAAAAAGTCCTCATCGCCGGCCCTCGCGGGGAGGGAGGCGGCGAGGTTCGAACGCGCCTCCTGAGGGCCCCTTTACCTCTCGAGCTTCACCCTGACCTGGGCGACGAGCTGATTGAACTTATCGAGGACGTTCTTCTGCTGGGCCTTGATCTGTTCGATGGCCTGCTTCTCGGACTCGATGGCGGCGTTGAGCTTCTTCATGGAGACCTTCTCGGCGCCCGTGAGGTCGTCGTCGCTCTTCGTCCCGTACTTGTCGTTGTAGGTCTTGGTCATGTCGGCGATGTTCCTGTTGTGCTCTTCGATCTGGGTGTTGATCGCGGCCAGGTCCGGGCTGTCGCTGATATAGAGGTTCAGGGCCGCCTGATGGAGGTTCTTCTGCTGGGCGGGGTTCAGGAATCCGGCTTCGATGAGGGCATTGATGGCTTCAGGCTTGAGGGAGGGCTTGGTCTTGGCCTCTTTGTTCAGGATGACCGCGATATTGAGGGCGAGGTTGGCGGTCCTCTTCTTGCTGTAGGCTTCCCTGTAGATCGCCAAGGCCTCGTCGACCTTTCCTTCCTTGTAGAGGGTCTGGGCCAGGAGGGAGGCGCTTTCGGGGCCCTGGTCGGCGGCATAGAACTCCCGGAAGACCTTTTCGGCTTCGACGTACTTCTGGCTCTTGTAAAGGGTCGAGGCGAGGTTGTTGAGCTGCTTCGTGATGCTCGGGTCCTTCAGGATCCCGTAGGCCGTGATATAAGACGCGGCGGCGGCGCCGTAATCGCCGGACTTCTCGGCGAACGTGCCGATGAGGACGTATCCGGCCGCCTGGAGCTTGGCTCCTTTCGCGGAGTCGCTGGCGGCCTTCCCCATGTCGATGAGGCGCTGGGCGGTCGCCTTGGCCTTGTCGGGCTGGCCGCTCTTGGAGTACGTTTCCGCGATCGTATAGATGATCCCGACTTTCATATCGGCATCGATCCCGCTCATGGTCAGGGCCTTCTCGCCGTAGTCGATGGCTTTCTGGGCGTTCTTGGCCGCGCAGGGGGTCAGGCAGTAATAGGCGTATGCGTAAGCGTCATACTGGCCGCCTTTCCCCGCGTATTGCGCGATATAGGCATCGAGGGCCTGGATTTGCTGGCACTTGTCGGACATCTGCATGGCCTTGAGGTATTCCTCATCGGCGGTCTGGGCGGCCAGGAGGCCCGTCAGCAGGAAAACCAAAGTCACCGCGGTCCAAAGCGTCTTTTTCATTCACAACCTCGTATCAAAATTTGTAGAATCATAGTCCGCATCCCGGTAATTGTCAATATCTTGCCTCACAGCCATAAAATATAGCAATTCTCATGCCAATAACGATAAACGGGGACACCGGCATGTCCCATCGAATGTCTCCCCTGATTAACGCCGTGACGCGGTCTGCGGCCGCCGGGAGGGCCGTCTCTCAGAATGGACACTCGCGGTCGTTTTACTTCACCGGCGGCAATGCCATATAATAGCCGCGATGAAAGCCGTCCAGGACTTCAGAAGCGCTTTCCTCGAAGCGACAGGCCGGCCGCTCCGGGAAAAGATCGGGCTCGATCAGTTCTCGAGTTTCAGGATCGGCGGCCCGGCGGCCCTTTTTTTCGAGGCCCGGACGGAGGAAGATCTGAAGAAGGCCGTCGCCGTGGCCGCCCGCGAGAAATTCCCTTTCTACGTGGTCGGGGGCGGCACCAACATCCTTTTCGACGACGAGGGGTACCGGGGGTTGATCGTCCGGAACAGGGCGGAAGGTTTGTCCGTCGACGAAGGCCGGGTGACCGTCGCTTCCGGGACGGGCCTTTCGTTCCTGCTCCAATTCACCTTGACCGGAGGGCTCGGAGGCCTGGAATTCCTGGCCGGGATCCCGGGGACGGTGGGCGGTGCCCTCGCCGGCAACGCCGGGGCCTTCGGCCAGAGCATCGGGGATTCCCTCGAGGAGGCCGTCCTGGTTGACCAAGCCGGCGGGGAGCGGAAGCTCGCCCGGCAGGATCTCGGCTTCGGCTACAGGACGTCCTCCCTCCAGAAAAGCCATGCCGTCGTCCTCCGGGCCGTCATCAATGCCGCGCCCGGCGACCGCAAAGCCTCGGAAGCCAAGATCAAGGATTACTTGGAGAAGAGACGGGCCAAACATCCCCCTTGGGGGACGGCCTGCGCCGGGAGCTACTTCAAGAATCCGTGTTCTCCGGCCGGGGAGAAGGTCGCGGCGGGACGGCTCCTAGAGCAGGCCGGCGCGAAGGGCCTGTCGGTCGGCGGCGCGGCCGTTTACGAAGGGCACTGCAATTTCATCGTGAACACGGGGAGTGCCCGGGCCAGGGATGTCCTTCAGCTGGCGGAGGAAATGAAGACGCGCGTTTTTGGGATGTCCGGCATCCGGCTGGAAGAGGAGGTCATCCACGTTCCAGCAACCGCTTCAATGCTCTGACCTTCCGGGCGGGCAAAACTCGGCCCGCGATCAGTCCCAGGGCCTGTTTTCCCAAAATCCTGTATGTCTCTTCCTCGCGGGGTCGGGACTTCAGGGCCTCGAGATGTCTGCGGACGGTTTCGATATCCCCCCGGGCAACCGGGCCTGTCAGCGCTTTTTCCAAGGCAAAATTTTTTACGTTCTGTAAAGTTCCTTGGATGAGAGGCAGCAGAACGGCTATGGCCGTTTTTTGACGGACTCCCGCCTCTTGGAGGAGGGCCACGGCGGTCGCCTCGAGCGAAACGAGCCCGTTCGAAGCCAGGCTGCAGGCGGCGTGGTAGAGGGGCTTGTCAGTTTCCCGCAGGACCAGGGCCCGCCCGCCGAGGGCCCTGACCGCGTCCCGGCCGGCCCTGACCGCGTCCGCGTCCCCCTCGAGCCCCCAGAAGATCCCGCGGAAGAAACGGAGGGCTGCGCCTTTTTCAGGGAAGGACTGGACGGGATGGATGGAAGCCGCCCGGGCGCCTTTTTTCCGGAGCGGGTCGAGGGCGGCTGCGGGATGAAGCCCGCTCGTGTGGAAGACGAAACGGCCGGTCCAGCTCGACCCCGGCCGGGCCAGCTTTTTCGTCACGGCCTCCAGCGAATCGTCCGGGACGCAAATGAACACGACCCTCGCCCCGCGCGCCGCCTTCCCGACGTCCGATGTCGCCGTTCCCCGGCCGATGATCTTCCGGGCCGCCCGGGCCGCGGCCGGGTCCCGGTCGGCGATGACCTTGAGGCTCCAGCCCTTTTTCGTCAGGGCGGCGCCGATCGACGTCCCCAGCCGTCCCGCGCCGACGATGGAGAATGCCGTCATGGTTTGGACTTGAAGACCTCGTCCCAGAGGTTGACTTCGAGCGGCGACGGGGCTACGACCCGCTTCTCCATCTCCTTCTGTTTTTTCCGTTCCTTCAGGGCGGTCTTGAGCTCCCGGGCAAAGACCTCCGATGTCACCGGCGTCACGCCGTTCGCCTTGGCGAATTCCCGGATGGCCCGGTCCGAGCTGACGACGAAGAACCGCCTCCGGTCCGTCAGCCGGAGGATGACATCCTCGATGACGTCGTCGGCGCTCTGCCCTTCCCCCGGGTAGTGGATCGTGAACTTAGGGTTGACGGCGACCGCCGTCCGCTCCTGCTCGGGGTTGCCGTCGAAAACGAGATGGATCCGGCTGTGGGTGACCTTCTGGAAACCCAGGAGCCGGACGACGAGCCCCTCCCGGCCGGACCTCTCCCTGAGCTCCTGGGGCGCGATGCGGCCGAGGAGGTTATTCCCGTCGATCAGGTAGGCCATGGGATGTTGCGATCCGCGCGGCCGGTCATCCCGGGGGCCAATTCATCCGGCGGCCGCCGAGAAGATGGAAGTGGAGGTGGAAGACGTCCTGGCCGGAGTCCCTGGCCGTGTTGAGGACGATCCGGTAGCCGGTTGTCCCGACCCCCTTCTCCCGGGCGATCTCCCGGGCCCGGAGGAGGATCTCGCCGAGCAGTCCCTCGGCCCCTTTCGGGGCGTCATTGAGCGAGGCGAAATGTGCCTTCGGAATGAGCAGGAGATGGACGGGCGCCTGGGGGCGGATGTCCTCGAACACGAGGAATTTCTCGTCCTCGTAGACGACCTTCGCCGGGACCTCCTTCTTGACGATCCGGCAGAACAGACAGGTGTCCATGGACCCTCCTCTCAGGACGTGAATCGTTCGATCGAGGCGCCGAGGCCGCCGAGCTTCTCCTCGATCCTCTCGTAGCCCCGGTCCAGGTGCTCGATCTCGCTGAGGATGGTTTCGCCGCCGGCGATGAGCCCGGCCAGGATGAGGCAGGCCGAAGCCCGGAGGTCGGTGGCCGTGACCTCGGCGCCGGAGAGGGGCGTCACGCCCTTAACGATGGCCTTGTCTCCCTGGACCTCGATCGACGCCCCGAGCCGGACGAGCTCGTTGACGTGGGCGAACCGGCGGTCGAAGATCGTTTCCGTGATGATCGACGTCCCCTCCGCCTGGGTCATGAGGGTGATGAACTGGGCCTGCATGTCCGTGGGGAAGCCGGGGTAGGGGGAGGTCGTGATGTCCTGGGCCTTGATCTCGCGGTTCCCGAAAACACGGAGGCCCTTCCGTCCTTCCGGCTCGACGACCGCCCCGGAATAGCGGAGCTTCTCGATGACCATTCGGACATGAGCCGGTTCGACGCCCGTGAGGAGGACATCCCCCCCGGTCAGGGCGCCGGCGACGAGGAACGTCCCGGCCTCGATCCTGTCGGGGATGATGTCGTGGCTGGTGCCGTGGAGCTCCTGGACGCCCAGGATGCGGGCCGTGTCGTCGCCGCGCCATTCGATCCTGGCCCCCATCTTGTTCAGGAGGACGGCCAGGTCGGTCACTTCGGGCTCGACGGCGCAATTCTTCAGGATGGTCTCGCCTTCGGCCAGGGCCGCGGCCATAAGCAGGTTCTCCGTGCCCGTGACCGTCTTTTTCTCGAACTCGACGACGGCGCCGCGGAGCCGGTCGGCCTGGGCCTGGATATAGCCGTGCTCGAGCGAGATCTTCGCCCCGAGCTTCTGCAGGCCGCCGATGTGGAGGTCGACCGGGCGCGAGCCGATGGCGCAGCCGCCGGGCTGGGAGACGGCCGCCTTGCCGAAGCGGGCCAGGAGCGGACCGAGGACGAGGATGGACGCCCGCATGGCCCGGACGAGTTCATACGAGGCCTCGTCGGACGTGATCCGCTCGACGCGAACAGAGACGGAATTCTCCTTGATCGAATAGGTTCCGCCCAGCTCGTCGATCAGGGTCAGAATGGTGTGGACGTCCTTGACCCGGGGGATGTTGTTCAGGCGGACCTCGTCGCCCGTCAGGAGGCAGGCCGCGATCGCGGGCAGGACGGCGTTCTTGGCCCCGCTGATGCGGACCTTCCCTTTCAGCCGGAGGTCGGGGCCGCCGCGGATGCAGATCTTTTCCACGGCTCGATTCTAAAGGAAGTTATCGCCGAATTCAACCGGCCCGAACGATCCCCTGGCGCGACCAGCCCCAGGCGTCGTAGTAGGAATCGAGGACGGAGTTATAGAAGGCCTCGTCGACGGCCCGTCCCTGGTGGGCGCCGTGGGTCATCGGGACTTTGAGCTTGGCCGGGACGAAGGCGTCGTAGGCCCGGTCGCGGCCCTGGATGTTGTTCATCCGGCGCTCGAGGTCATAGATCCGGCGGCCGCACTCCTTGAGCGAATCGGCCGTGTATTCGATCCCCGTCAGGGCACGGTAGAGGGAGAGGAACGGCTCCGCGGTGATGTCGCCCGTGAAGAAATCGCACAGGCCCAGCGAATCGACGAGGGCCTTGCCGGCCTGGCCCTCCGCAACGTAGGCCGCCAGGTCCCGAACGTCCTTGAGCCCGCTCTCTTCGGCCTGGATCGTCCAGGCGTAGGTGTGGTCGCCCCGGCCGCGGTTCGAGGTCCCGTAAGCCGTGAACATCCCCGGGAAGGACTTGGGGTTGATCCCGGCGTAGCCGAGGCCTCCATAGGCCGTCGTTGCGCAATAGACTATTTCGGCGAGCTGGCCCGCGGCCGCGCGGCCCGCGATTTCTCCGATGACGCGGTCCGTGTAGTGGCCGAGGAGCCGGCCGAGGTCGCTTGTGCCGTAGGCGATATCCTTCAGAGCCTGGATCATCTCGGCGGCGTCCCCGAACCTCAGGCGGCTGCCGAAGGCCGAAAGGAATCCCTTCTCGGTAAGTTCCATGGCCGCCGCTATGATGCTGCCGAATGTCATCGTGTCAACGCCCAGTTCGTTGCAAAGATAGTTCATGTGGAAGATGGCGTCCCGGTCGAGGATGCAGCAGTTGATCCAGAGGGCGATCGTCTCGAACTCGGGGCGGACGCCCGCGCCGGCATAAGGCCCGGACTCGACCTTGGCCGACCGCGTGCAGAAGATGTGGCGGCATTTGTTGCAGACGTTGTGCTTGCCGGAGATCTCCAGGAAGGCGTCCGTCGAGACGCGGGCGAAGTCGCCGGGGTCGAAGGACCCCTCGTCAAAATTGTGCCAGGGGAGGTATCCGCCCTTGAGGCCCAGGTAGCGGCCGTTGAAGGCCCGGTCGAGCCACCAGGTCGTCCCCGTCGTCGGCCGGAACGAAGCCGTCCGGTTGGGATCCTCAACGCTGGCCTTGATGATCCCGTCAAGCTCCTGCCCGAGCTTTTTGAATCCTTCGGCGTCCGCGTAGGACACGGGCTCTTTGCCGAGCGCGGTGATGGCGACGAGATTCTTGGAACCGAAGACGGCGCCCGCTCCGCCCCGCCCGAAGTTCCGGTGATAATCGGCCGTGAGGCAGGCGAAGTCCACGAGGTTCCAGCCCGCCGGCCCCACGCAGACCGTGGACGAGCCCTTGATCCTCCGGCCGAGCTCGTCGGTGATCTCCGAGGCCGGCCGGGGCACGGTGCGGCCGCCGGCCTTCTGGAAGAGGGTCTCCTCCGCAGCGACGACGCGGACAGTCCCTTCGATGACCTCGATCCGGACGGGGCGGTCGGCCCGTCCGTCGATGATGAGCTGGTCGATCCCGGCCCGTTTGAGCATGTTGTGGAAAAGGCCTCCGGCACTCGAGTGCGTGACCATGCCGTAGATGGGCCTATGCCCCGGCACCCAGGCCGCGTCTTCGGGCGACCGGGTCATGGTCCCGATGAAGGAACAGGAGCCGCGGCCAGCGGTCGGGATGACGGTATCGTTAGCAGCGGCGCTCCCGATGATGATCCTGTTCCCGGGGCTGAGGGGGTCCTTGAGAGGACTTCCGGCCGGGAGCTTTTCAGACAGGAGCCGGGCCTGGAGCCCGCGGCCGCCGACGTAATCGCGGCAGAGAGCGGGGTCGGCCGGCTCGACCCTGACCGACCGGTCCGTCAGGTCGACCCAGGCCCACGTTCCTCGGTATCCGGATAGCTTTGATCTTTTTTCGGGCATCGGAAAGACTCCCCTCTTCTCTCTCAGTTGTTATGGCGGGCGTCGCTCATCACGGGTCCGGAAGCGTCCGGATCACTTGAGGGAATTCAGCGCCTGGTCGAGGTCGGCGATGATGTCGTCCGGATGTTCGCCGCCGACGCAGAGCCGGATGAGCTGGGGCGGAATGTCAGCCATCCGCCGGGCCTCCTCGCCCTGCTGCTGGTGCGTTGATATCGCCGGGATCGTGGCGACGCTCTTGATCCGGCCGAGGTCGGTGGCCCGGTGGATGAGCTTCAGATTGTCGAAGACCTTGCGCGCGTTTTCCGGCGGGCCGTCGACCCGGAAACTCATCAGGTGGCCGTAGCGGTTGACCTCGTTGCCCTTGCCGTCGTCCGAATCGACGAGCTTCATGTACTTCTTGGCCACGGCGTGTAGGGGATGGCGGGGGAGCCCCAGGAAATCGACCTGATAAACCTTGGGATGGGTCGAGAGGAATTCCGCCACCTTCTGACAGCTCTGGCTGACGAGGTCTATTTTGGAGCTGAGGGTCCGGAGGTCGTTGAGGGCGAAGAGTGCGTTGACGGGCGACGCCGAGGGCCCGTTGTCCCGATAGGGCCAGAACTTGACGTATTCCGCGAAACTTTCCTTGAACATGGGATCGTCGTTCCGGACCTTGGTGATGATGGGCTTGCGGCTAATGAGGGCGCCGCCGATGGCCAGCCCGCCCGAGGTGATGGATTTCGTCAGAGAGTGGACGACGACGTCCGCGCCGTGGGCGATGGGCCGCATCAGCGCCGGCGTGGCGCAGGTGGCGTCAATGATCACCGGGATCTCCCAGGAGTGGGCCAGGTCGGTCAGGGCCCGCACATCACAGAAGGATTGCTGGGGGTTGGACGGCATTTCCATGTACAGGAATCGCGTGTCCTCGTCGATCTTCGATTTCCATTCTTGCACGTCGTTGGGATGAAGGACCCAGCGGACCTCGATGCCGCGCTCCTTCATCTTCCGGACCGAGAAATGCTGGTAGGTCCCGCCATAAAGCTGGATGGAGGAGACGAAGTTGATCCTCTCCGACCCATTCTTCTGCCCGACGAGGAACGGGTCCACCGCCGACACGATGGCGGACATCCCGGACGCCGTCACGAGACAGGATGTGTCGCAGCCCGTCTTATAGCCTTCGAGCAAGGCCAGGACCCATTCCAGGTAATAGGTCGTCGGGTTGGCGATCCGGGTATAGCACCAGGTGGGGACGAGGTAGGATAGGGCCGCCTCGAGCTCGTCGGCGTCGGCATAGCCCTGGGAGGCCGATAGGTAAAGGGGTTCGATGACGGCCCCCTGGTTCCGTTCCAGGGATTCCTCGAGGGTGTAGAGGCCGTGGACGGCGATGGTGTCGAACTTCATCGCCCTCATCCGGGCCAGCGAAGCCTGGCGCTGTGCGATGAGCTTCTGAGATGCGTCGATGTACTTTTGCACTCCCGGCCGGTGGGCCTGGGTGGGACTCATGATGCCTCCAATCCGAAATGAATAGATCTCTCGGGGCTGAATGGCGCAGGAAAAGATGTTAAGACAAACCGCATGACACGGAATATTAGTCCCTAGGATATAAAGAAACGGCGGCCCGAGTCAAGCTCCCGGGATCGATGACAGTTGATGATGTCTCGTGTATCTCAAAATGGTTTAGAACTTGGCTCCGGCATGGCCTCCGCTCCAGAGCGCGGTTCTTCACGCCCTTCCCTCATCGTTCTTTCTCGGCGTCTGCGGAACTCGCTCAATGATCCAAGCTCTGGCTCCCGTTTAAAAAATGGGTATCCTCATTCCCATTTTTTCAACTCCATTATCCCCTCGTCGGCTCTAGCTCAAACATCCTCGCCGCCCTCAAGAGAGGGGATTCTTTCTTGAGGGTCCCCTCTCTTGAGGATTCCCTCGAAAAACGCTTCGGGAAGGCTAAACCGCGCATGACGCTCCAGCCAATGCCGGGTCCAAGTTCTTTTATTATCTCAGCGGCAGCGGTGAATGGCCAGCAGATCGGACAGGATCGAGAACCCGGTTTCGGTCTTCCCGGCGCCGGCGCCCTGAATGGTGACCTTGCCCATGAGGTCCGTATCGAAGCTCAGGGCGTTGTGGGCGCCCATGACGCCGGCCAGGGGGTCGGAGAGCGGCAGCTTCTGGGGGGAGACGCTCGCGACGACCCGGCCCGCCTCCTTTTTCGCCTGGGCGATGAGCTTGAACCGGTAGCCTTCTTTCTTGGCGGCCGCGACGTCGGCTTTGCCGATGGCCGAGATGCCCTTCCGCGGGACGTCCGTAGTCTTGAGGGACCCGCCCATGAGGACGTTCGACAGGATGACGATCTTGGCCAGGGCGTCGAAGCCTTCGACGTCGGCCGTGGGGTCGGCCTCAGCATAACCGAGCTTTTGGGCGAGCTTCAGGGCGTCGGCGTAGTCCATGCCCTCGGTCTCCATCTTCGTCAGGATGAAGTTCGTCGTCCCGTTGAGGATCCCTTTGACCTCCCGGATGTCGTTCCCGGGGAGGCCGCTCTCGGCGAGATGGAACACGGGCGTTCCGCTCATGACCGTGCCCTCGATCCGGAACTGGAGCCCGTTCTTGCGGGCCAGGTCCTGGAGCGCGCGATAGTGGAGCGCCGCCGGGCCCTTGTTGGAGGTGACGACGTTTTTCCCCGAGCGCAGGGCCTTCTTGATGTAGCTCGTGGCCGGCTCGCCGGTCTCGATGTTCGTGTAGGTGAGCTCGGCGATGATATCGGCGTCGGTCTTCTCGATCATGTCCAGGGGGTCGAGAGGCTCGGCCTGCCCGGGCTTCGCTTTCGGATATCCGGAAAGGTTGCCGCCGCGGCCGAGGACGCCGAGGACGGCGGGGATGTCGATCCCGTCCGGGACGAGAAGCGTCCCCTTGAGCTTATCCGAAATGGCGACGATCTTGGCTTCGAAACCGAAGGCGTCGCGGAGATATTCCTTTTTCTTGTCCAGGATCTCCAGAAGTCCCTGCCCGACCGTGCCGCAGCCGATGAGGCCGATGCGATATTCCATGGTCAGTTCTCCTCCCTCTCGATTCTTGAAAAAATACTATAGCACAATCGCTGGATCGTGGAAACCGGACCCGGCGGGCCGGCCTTCGGCGGTCATCGACTCCCGGGCGCCGGTTTTACGGGAACGCGGAAAAAGGGTATATTTTAGGACAAATAGCCGCGGAGGAGAGGGTCATGTCATCTGGAAGATTCGTCACACCCACGCCGGTGAACGAGGGAGTTAAAGAATACAGGCCGGGCTCCGAAGAAAAGCGTCTGCTGAAGCAGGAGCTCGAACGGCAGACCGGGGCTCCGGTCGAGATCCCGCTCATCATCGGCGGAAAAGAGGTCCGATCAGGCCAAAGGGCCAAGCTCGCCTGCCCGCACGATCATGCCAGGGAGCTCGGGGTCTATTATGCCGGCGGCCGCGAGGAAGCGGGGCTGGCGATCAAGGCTGCCCTGGAGGCCAAGCGATCTTGGGAACGGCTGCCGTGGGAGGACAGGGCCTCCATATTCTTGAAGGCCGCCGACCTCCTTTCCGGGCCCTACCGGTACGTGATGAACGCGGCCACCATGCTGGGCCAGAGCAAAACGGTTTTCCAGGCCGAGATCGATGCCGTCTGCGAGCTCACGGACTATCTCAGGTTCAATGTTTCGTACGTGAACAAGATCTATGCCGAGCAGCCGGACGTCAATCCGGCGCGGAACTGGAGCCGGCTCGAATACCGGCCGCTGGACGGCTTCGTCTTCGCCGTCGCCCCTTTCAATTTCACGTCGATCGCGGGCAACCTGCCGACGGCGCCGGCCATGATGGGAAACACCGTGATCTGGAAGCCCGCCAGCACGGCCGTCCTGAGCGCGCACTATTTCATGCGTATCCTCCTCGAGGCGGGTCTCCCCGACGGCGTGATCAACATGGTTCCCGGAAGCGGCGGGGAGGTCGCGAACCCCGTCGTCGACCACCCTGACCTCGCCGGGGTCCACTTTACCGGCTCCACGGCGACGTTCACGGGCATCTGGCAGAGGGTCGCCGAAAACCTCAAGAACGGGGTTTACCGCAATTACCCGCGGCTCGTCGGAGAGACTGGCGGCAAGGATTTCATTCTGGCCGGCCCCGACGCCGACGTCGACGAGCTCGGCGCGGCCCTGTTCCGGAGCGCCTTTGAGTACCAGGGACAGAAATGCTCGGCGGCCAGCCGGGCCTATATTCCGCGGTCCCTGTGGCCGGATGTCAAACGCCGGCTCTTCAAGATGGCCGGAGAGATCAAGGTCGGCGACGTGACCGATTTCCGGACGTTCATGGGGGCCGTGATCGAACGGTCGGCTTATGACAGGATCGTCGGCTATATCGAAGACACCCGCGGCTCGAAGGAAGCGAGCGTCGTCGTCGGCGGCGGGCACAACGACGCCGTGGGGTATTTCATCGAGCCGACCGTGATCGAGACCGTGAACCCGAAATTCAGGGGAATGGTCGAGGAGATCTTCGGCCCGGTGCTGACCGTGTACGTCTACGAAGACGGCCGCTTCGACGAAACGCTGACGCTCGTCGACGAGACAAGCCCCTATGCCTTGACCGGCGCGATCTTTGCCAAGAACCGCGGCCTGATCCGCGCGGCCCTCGACCGGCTCCTTCACGCCGCCGGCAATTTCTACATCAACGACAAGCCCACGGGCGCCGTGGTCGGCCAGCAGCCTTTCGGCGGCGGCCGGCTGAGCGGCACCAACGACAAAGCCGGGGGCTATCTAAACCTTTTCCGTTGGACAAGTCCGAGGGCCATCAAAGAGAACTTCCTGCCGCCGAAAGACATCTCCTATCCGCACATGGCGGAAAAATAGAAATAAAAAGGGCCGCCGCCCCCGCGGACAACGGCCCTTTTGCTTTCCGAAAAAAAACTTATTTCGCGGCCGGGGGATGCTCTTTGATGAAGTTCTCCAGCCACTCCGTGGTGACGGACTTCGGCCTCTCGATGGGCAGGCCGAGGGCGCGGTCCCAGACGAGCTGGGCCAGGACGCCGAGGGCGCGCGAAACGCCGAAGAACACGGTATAGAAGTCGTACTCAACGACGCCGTAGTAATTGAGGAGGACGCCGGAGTGGGCGTCGACGTTCGGCCAGGGGTTCTTAGTCTTGCCGTGCTTCGTCAGGACGTCGGGCGCGACCTCGTAGACCAGGCTGACGACCTTGAAGAGGTCATAGTCCGGCATGTGCTTGAGGGCGAATTCCCTCTGGGCGATGTAGCGGGGGTCGGTCTTCCGGAGAACGGCGTGGCCGTAACCCGGGATGACCCGTCCGCCGTTGAGGGTGTCCCACATGTACTTCTCAAGCTGTTCCTTGGTCGGAACGCCGCCGAGGTCCTTGACGAGGTCCTGGATCCAGGCGAGCACTTCCTGGTTGGCCAGCCCGTGGAGAGGCCCGGCGAGGCCGTCCATGCCGGCGGACAGGGAATAGTAGGCGTCGGACAGGGCCGAGGCAACGAGGTGGGTCGTGTGGGCCGACACGTTGCCGCCCTCGTGGTCGCTGTGGATGCAGAGGTAGAGCCGCATGAGCTCCTTGAAGGCGGGGTCGTCGCTCACGCCCAGCATGTGGGCCATATTCCCGCCCCAGTCGAGCTTCAGGTTGGGGGCGATGTGCTTGCCGCCCTTGTAGGTCCGGCGGTAGATGTAGGCGGCGATGTTCGGGAGCTTGGCGATGAGGTTCATGACGTCCTCGAACATCGCGTCCCAGTACTGCGACTTGGGCATTTTCTCTTTGTAGCGCTGGGCGAACACCGACTCCCTCTGGAGCTGAAGGATGGCCAGCGAGAACTGGGTCATCGGGTGGGTGTCCTTCGGGACGGCGTTCATCGTATCGAGGAGATACTGGGGCAGAACGCCGCGCTTCTGCCACTCTTCGGTGACGGCGGCGCAGTCCCCATAGGTCGGGATCTCGCCAAGGAGAAGGAGATAGAAAATCCCCTCGGGCAGGGGCTCGGTGCCGCCGGGGGCCTTGGGCAGCTTGTCCCGGAGCTCGGGGATGGAAAAGCCGCGGAAGCGGATGCCCTCGAACTTGTCGAGGAGCGAACAGTCCCACAGCATGGAGATGATGTCGCGGGCGCCGCCGATGACCTGGCCGACGTTGACGCCGGAGACATTGACCTCGCCCTGCTCCTTGCTGAGCTTCTGGACCCGTTCCTTCATCGGGCCGATCTTGGCCGCGAATTTCTCTTTGAGTGTAGCCATGAAACGCAACCTCCTTTAGGGTGCCGAGATATATGAATTTCCCCCATTCGGGGGTTTATTATCTTAACATGCGGCCGGAGGGATGTCAATCAAAAATGCCCACTATTCCCCTTATTTCAACGGGTTGCGCGGGGTCGTGGTGCCGCTCGCCAAGCCCCGGGTTTTTCCATCCTTGACATCGGCCCCGGGCTGCTTTATTTTCTATCGTGACGAAGGACAGTCCTAACATTCCCGAAGGGGGTCCTCATGAATCGTTTATCTCATCGGCTTTTTTGTTCGGGGTTGGTCATCGCGCTCATCCTGCAACTCGTTCCCTCGGGAGTCGCCCGGGCACAGCAAAACGCGGCGCTTTCGGACGATCAGGTGAAAGACCGCCTGGGCTATATCGAGAACGCGCTGCGCTCGGGCCAGCCCCGGGCCGAGACGTGGTACTCCGGCTGGCTGGCCGCATATTACATCGGGGCCCTCGCCGGAGGCATGCTGGCCGGCTCCCACTGGGCCGACACGAAGATAGAAAGCGGCGAGACGGTCCCTGACAGGGAATTCGGCGAGGGCATGCTCGTGAGCGGGGCGACCCTTGTCCTGGGAGTCGGCGCCCTTCTCCTCGACCCCTTTACTCCGGCCACCGCCCCCAAGGAACTCGGCCGGATGCCGGGAGGCACGGCAGAGGAACGGCAGGCGAAGCTCGAAAAAGCAGAAGAGCTCCTGCGGAAATGCGCCCGGCGGGAAGCGTCGGGACGAAGCTGGACGACCCACCTGCTGAATATCGGTGCCAACGCCGCAGGCGCGGTCGTGACCAAGGCCGCGTTCAAGCAATCCTGGGGCAGCGCGCTTGTCTCATTCGCGAGCGGCGAAGCCATTTCCCTCCTCAATATCTTCACCCAGCCGATGCGGGCGACCCGCGACCTGAAGGAGTATGAGGCAAAGTACCTGGGGAAGAACGGGGAGGCCTTACCGGCCCGGCCGGAGAGCAAGTGGACAGTGAGCGTCTGGCCGGGTGGTCTCGCTTTCCGGCTCGAGTTCTAGGGCCACGGGGACGCGAGGCCCTGTCCCTGTTTTAATGCCGGCCGGGGAGGGGTAGTTTTCTAGCTTGCGTTCGGACCCGCTTTCCCGGGTGTCCTTGACAACCGCGCTCCCTGGACGCTATCTTCAGGGGAGTTCAAGATTCGAATGAGAAGGAGGGCTCATCCATGATAATTCGCAAAAAACTGCGCGCTGGAATTGCTTGCATAGTCCTGTTCTGGGCCGCGCTCCCGCTCGCCCTGTCCGCGGAGGTCAAGCTCCCCGCGGTCGTAGGCGACCATATGGTCGTCCAGCAGGATACACCCGTCTCGATCTGGGGCTGGGCGGCAAAGAACGAACAGGTCACGGTCAGGCTCGCCGGCCAGGAGAAAAAGGCCCGGGCCTCGGCGGACGGAAAGTGGCGGGTCGTGTTCGACCCGCTCAAGGCCGGAGGCCCCGCCCTCGAAATGACCGTCCGGGGCGAGAAGGGCCCGGACATCGTCGTCAAGGACATCCTCGTCGGCGAGGTGTGGCTGTGCTCGGGCCAGTCGAACATGGAGTGGCCCCTCTCATCCATCGCCAGCCCTACTCCCGAGATCCTGAGGGCCGACCACCCCAACCTCAGGCTCTTCCTGGTGCCGAAGCACACTTCAGACCGGCCGAAGGAGGATGTGCAGGCCAAATGGACGGTTTGCACGCCGGAAACGGCCCGTCCCTTTTCCGCCATCGCCTACTATTACGGCCTGGAGCTCCACAAGAAGCTGGGCGTGCCCGTCGGCCTGATCGAGTCGGCCTGGGGCGGGACGGACATCGAGCCCTGGACCCCGCCGGCCGGCTTCGCCGCCATTCCCGAGACGAAGCCGCTCCTGGACAAACAGCTCGCCAAATACGGAGACTACCGGAAAGACCTTGAGAAGGCCGTTCCCGTGTGGGACGCGTGGCTTCACGACGTCCAAAAAGCGCTCAAGGCGAAATCCGAAATCCCCGTCGAGCCCGCGAACGGCGATTTCCCGGTAAGTCCTTACGACAATCCCCAGGCCCCGACGACGCTCTACAACGGAATGATCCACGCGCTCACTCCCTTCGCCATCCGCGGCGCGATCTGGTACCAGGGCGAGAACAACAGGAACGACGGCCTGTTCTACGAAAAGAAAATGGAGGCCCTGATCAGAGGCTGGCGCGAGGTCTGGAAGCTCGGCGACTTTCCTTTCTATTATGTCCAGATCGCGCCCTTCAACTACGGTTATGACCGGGACACCAAGGGCAGCCCAGTCCTCGACCTCATGCGCCTGCCGCTCCTCTGGGAAGCCCAGGCCAATGTCCTGCGCCTCCCCAACACCGGGATGGCCGTTGTGACGGACATCGCCGACCTCGGCGACATTCACCCCCGGAACAAGAAAGACGTCGGGGCGCGCCTCGCCCTCTGGGCCCGGGCGAAAACCTACGGCGAGAAGGACCTCGTTTACTCAGGCCCGATGTACAAGTCGATGACGATCGAGGGAAACCAGGCGAAGGTCACGTTTGACCATGCCGGCGGCGGGTTGATGACAAACGACGGCCAGCCGCCCACCTGGTTCGAGATTGCCGGCGACGATCACATCTTCTACAGGGCCGAAGCGGAGATCTCCGGCGATAAGGTCGTGGTCAGGAGCCCGCGTGTCGCGGCGCCCAAGGCGGTCCGGTTCGGCTGGAGCCAGCTCGCGACCCCGAACCTGGCCAACAAGGAAGGGTTGCCGGCGTCGCCGTTCCGGACCGACAACTGGTGATTGTTTTAGGGCTTGATTTTTCGGGCCCGCGCCCGTATCTTTATGGTTGAATTCCCGCGGCAGTCAAGGAGAAACACATGGGAGCTCTTGTCGTTTTCTTAATCATCATCGCGGCCATCGCCATCATGGCCGTCGGCATGTACAACAGCCTGATCACCCTGCGGAACCGCTGCGACAACGCCTGGTCCCAGGTGGACGTCCAGCTCCGCCGCCGCTATGACCTCATCCCCAACCTGGTGGAGACGGTCAAGGGGTACGCCAAGCACGAGAGCGGGGTCTTCGAGCGCGTGACGCAGGCCCGGGCCACGGCCGTCAACGCCCAGAGCGTCAAGGACCAGGGCCAGGCCGAGAACGTGCTGACCGGGGCCCTGAAATCCCTGTTTGCCGTCGCCGAGAACTACCCCGAGCTCAAGGCCAACCAGAACTTCCTGATGCTCCAGGAAGAGCTGGCCGGGACGGAGAGCAAGGTCGCCTACGCCCGGCAGTTCTACAACGACACCGTCATGAAGTTCAATATGAAGCAGCAAGTCTTCCCGTCGAGCCTCATCGCCGGCATGTTCGGCTTCAAGCCCAGGGACTATTTCCAGATCGAGGAAGAGGTCGCCCGCGGCCCGGTCAAAGTCAGCTTCTAATTCGGTGACTAATTCGGTGACACACAACTCATTACCGAAATTGTGACGCTCTTCGGCCGCTCGAGAATAAGATGGACAAAAGATGGGGTCAAACCTACATTTTTCAGCTTTTTTAAAAGTGTAAAATTGATCTCCTTCCTTGATCGAACGGTTCGAAGGCCTCCGTTTTGGGGCATGAGGGGATCGAGAGGAACTTTATGTATGAGCAGATCAGCCGCAACAAGTGGAAATCCGCCGCCCTCATCCTCTTCTTCATGGCCTTCATCTTCCTCCTGACATGGTTCTTCGAGTATGTGACAGGCTGGGGAAAGGGCGGCCTGGTCCTGGCCGTGATCGTCTCGATGGGGATGGCCGCCGCCGGATATTACTCGAGCGACAAGGTCGTCCTGGCCATCAGCCGGGCCCGTCCCGTGACGAAGGACGAATATCCTTATCTCTATAACGTCGTCGAAGGCCTGGCCATCGCTGCCGGCGTGCCAACTCCACGTTGTTACGTCATCGACGATACGGCCCCCAACGCGTTCGCCACGGGCCGGAACCCGCAAAATGCGGTCATTTGCGTCACGACCGGGATCCTCGAAAAGCTGAACCGCGTCGAGCTCGAAGGCGTCATCGCCCACGAGATGTCCCACATCAAGAACTTCGACATCCGGCTCCAGACCCTGGTCGTGGTCATGGCGGGTGTCGTGGCCCTTCTCAGCGACTGGATCCTGCGGAGCTTTTTCTGGGGCGGGGGGAGGAGGCGGGGCGGTCGGGCCGGGCGAGGCGGGGGCGGTGCCGGGGCCATTCTGATCGTCGTCGGCCTGGTCCTCGCGGCGCTATCGCCGTTCATCGCCACGATCATCCAGCTCGCCATCTCGCGGAAGCGGGAATTCCTGGCCGACGCCAGCGGCGCCATGCTGACACGCTACCCGCCGGGCCTGGCCTCGGCGCTGCGGAAGATCTCGGCGGACCCGGAGCCCCTCGAGGCGGCGAACAAAGCCACGGCCCACCTCTATATCGTCAATCCGCTCAAGAATGTCAGGGGGGCGGTCAACAGGCTCTTCAGCACCCATCCGCCCATCGAGGAGCGGATCGCCGCCCTCGAGAAGATGTAGCCCGCCTCAGGTCAGGCTCTTGTAGGCTTTCTTGACCGACTTCCTGAGGTCCTTGGTCGAGCGCTTGATCGTCTTCTTCAGGTCTCCAGCGGCGTCCTTTCCGGCCTTGGCCCATTCGTCAAGCTTGGACCCGATATCTGCCTGGCCTTTTTCGATGGCGTCGAGGCCCTTTTCGATCTCGACCCTCGTGTCGAGCTTGACCTCTTTGGCCTTGGCCCGGAGCTCGATGAGCGCGGCCCTGACATGGTCCATCTCAATGTCGATCTTGGTCTTGAACTTCTCGATCCTGGTCAATCTGGCCATGGTCTTCCTCCCCTGAACCGGATTAGGTTAAACGGGTTATCCATAGTATAGGCCTTATGAAAGCCGGGGGCAAACAGGGCACAGAGGGAGAAAAGGACCCGCGGCCGGGGTCGGGGGAAGCGGCTTGCAAGTCCCGGCCCATTTCCCTATAATATCCGCGCCCTCGAGCGGGGTCGTAGTTCAGTTGGTTAGAACGCCGGCCTGTCACGCCGGAGGTCGCGAGTTCGAGTCTCGTCGGCCCCGCCATTCCTCTTTCAAAGACGCGGTCCTTTTATGTCCCCCTTAATGGCGTAAGGGGGATAAGGGGGATTAGGAAATCAAAACAAAATCTCGGGACGCGTCTTTGTATACTGAAGTTGCCTACCGCAAGTCCCCCCTAATTACAGAGGGGGCAGGGGGGTTAAGATCTAATTAGAGGTTGAGGGCAACTTTGTATATTAAACTGCCTTTCTTTTCATAGCCCCTCCTGAATTCTAGGAGGGGTTGGGGAGATAAAGATTCACTAGTTTCTGAGAGGCGTTTCGGGAAGTGTCTTGAAGCCGCCGTCCTTCCCGGAAGATGGCCACGAAATGGGTTGACTTCATGGCTCCGCGAAGCTATAAGTCAATCAGCGAGGGATGAGGGGAAGTCGAAGGTCAGCTTCTGAACAAAATCCATGTTTGCCGTCCCCGCGTCTCTGAATCACTTCAGGAGGACGGGTTTCATGAAACGCATCGCTATCGCAATTTGTGTGGTTGTCTTGGTCTTCACAGTCGCCATCCTTGCCCAGACGACGCAGACGACGTTCAAACCGAGGGGCGGGAGCGCGGAACAGGAGCTGATCAAGCTCGAGAAGGAATGGAGCGAGGCCTATGTCCAGCGCGACCTGGCCGCACTCGACCGGCTTGAAGCGGCCGACATCGTTCAAACTGACTCCGATGGGAACGTTTTCACCAAGAGCGAGGACATCGAAGAGGTGAAAACCGGCGTGTTAGCTGTGACCAGCGTTGTGCAAGACGACATGAAGGTCCACGTTTACGGGGATGCGGCGGTGGTCACATATCGCACCACTGAAAAAGGCCGCTACAGGGGCGAGGATTACAGCGCCCAGTTTCGATATACAGATACCTGGGTCAAAATGGCCAGTCGTTGGCAGATCGCAGCAGCCCATTTTTCGAAGATTGCCGCTAAGTAGCTGCGAGTTTCTGCGCGCATGCCCGCCGAAAGGACCCTCTGAAAACCGCCACTCCTCTGCCGCTAAGAGTCATGTTGACGAGGGCCTTCGGCCGGGATATCATTATTTTGTGAGGGGAAGGGTCGATCCGGAGCCCGCATCCGGGGGTTCCATGCCGCGCGAAAAAAACAATTCCCTGTTCTTTGTCTAAAAAGGAGGTTTTTCATGAGTCAGCAAATAGGTTTCAATCAATCGGGTTTCTCGAAGTTCATCAACAGTCCGGCAGGCCGCATCTTCCGTCTGGTCGCCGGCATAGGATTCCTCGTGGTCGGCTATATCTATCGGCACCATGCGCTCGGTGTGTTATCCATGGCGTGGAGTGTTCTCCCATTGAGCGCCGGAGCGCTTGACATCTGCTACATCAGCGCCGTGTTGGGAGGTCCCCTATCCGGCGCAAAGATCCACAGCGAGTATAAGGAAGTCCAAGATCGGGTGATATCCAAATAGAGCCGACGTGCTTCCGGGCGCAGACGGGTCGATCGTGATGGCCAAGAATGTCCGCCATAATTTTCTCCAAACGGGCCTCCGAAAAAAACCTCACCTCCGCCGCCGAGAGGTTTATTGAATTAGTCCCTAGCCCGGGTATGGCATCCTTTTGTGATGGGAGGTGTTGGTTTCGAGACCTACGGGCGGGCTCTGCGCGCAGAGTCCAGCCGCTCGAGTAAAAGAAGAGCCGGGCGCTCCTCGAGAGCACCGATCCCCTGGGGCTTGGGGTTGCGGCGCGTGATAAAATAAAAGTCGGGGATACAAAGGCATCCTGAACATGAGGAAAATGACGGTCGGCCACTTTGCGGTCTTCATCCTCTGCCTCACGTTGGCTGCGGCGCCCGCCCAGGAAGAGCAGGTCAAGCCGAAAGACGGCTGGGGCGAATTCCCGGCCGATTTCATGGGGATGAGGGGCGTCCAGGGTTGGATCCTCGCCGCAACCCCGCGGACATTTTCCAAGGAAGACCTCCACGGTTACGTCGACGGCGGGGCCGAGATCTTTCTCCAGTACGGCTTCCGGAACCTCACGCTCTTCCAGCTTGTCCCGGAAAAGGGGGCCGCTCCAAAGAAGTCGATCACCCTCCAGATCTACCGGATGGAGTCTCCCGCGGCCGCCTTCGGCATCTTTTCCACGAGGCGCGAGGGGGACGAGCCGATGTTGCCCGGGATCAAGACGGCCCATTGGGTCGTCCCGGAACAGGCGAACCTCGTCAAGGGCGACCTCTACGTCAATATCGTCGCCTCCGGCTGCACCCAGGCCGAGGTCGAGGATTTCGCGATGTCGCTGACCCGGAAGCTTCCGGCCGCCGATTCTCCCCTGCCCCAGGCTTTTTCCTGCATGCCTGAGTTCAACCTCGTGCCCGGGACCGAACGTTACGTCTGCGGGGATGTGGCCGCCGCCAAGGAAACGCCGCTCCTTGGGGCTGATTTCTGGGGGTTCAAAGAAGGGTTGGCGGAGGCTTATTCAGCCAAGTACGGACCCGAGAAGTCTAAGCTCGTCCTCGTCAATTTCAAGCAGCCGCCGGAAGACCTTTTCGATAAGGTCCTCGGCCTGTTCAAGAACTTCCTGACGGATGTCACGATGATCAATCGGATCAACCGGATCATGGAGGGAAGGACCGTGCTCGGCCGGCGCTTATACTTCGGCGTGAAGGAGCTGCACGTCGCCATCGTCCTCGATGAGCCGGACCCGCGCATCGCCCAGACACGCATCGAGGATGCCCTGGACAGGGCGATCAAGCTCCGGGAAGTCGAATCGAAAAAAAGCGCGGATGAAAAGAGGAGATGAAGAGACCGCTCCCCCGTGCTCTTCATGGTCGCGCCTAGGGATTCTTGACATCGCCAAACGGCCGAACGTATTCTTCCGACGTGAATAGGAAACAGGATTCACCGTCCCGCCCGGCAAATCGCCGGGTTGCAGAAAGCGGAATATCCGAACCCCACATTTCGGTTCCATGAAACCACAATATCGCCGCATGCTCCGGAAGATGAAGGCAAAGGAGGAGCGATCGGCGCCGAACGCGACCGCAGGATCCGTCTGGTCCCTGTATATCCTCGGATGCTCTGACGGGTCCCTCTACACCGGGGTGACCACCGATATCGGCCGCCGACTCCGGGAGCACCAGGAAGGCAAGGCCTCCCGCTACACCCGGACCAGGCGCCCTGTCGTCCTCGTCTACCAGGAGGAGTGCGGCACCCGCTCCCAGTCCCTGGCCCGGGAGTGCGCGGTCAAGTCCCTGAGCCGGGAGCGCAAGGAAGAACTCATCTCGGGACGGAAATCCGATCATCAGCGGCCGCGGGAGGTTTCTTGACTTGAATCGTAAACCGGGAATACCATCATCCGGTAATGGAAGCCACGAGTTCCGGACCCTTCGGGCCGGACAATCGGACGCTCCGAAAAAAGGACCTTCTGTCCTCCAAATGGCTGGCGGCGGGAGAGTTCGTGGCTGTTGTCCTGATCTTCGTGGCCGACGCCCGGCATCTCATCCCCTTCAGCAAGACTCCGTTCCTGCTGGCGCTCGGATCGGTCTCGCTCTGGGTTCGCAAGATCGGCTGGCGCCGCATCGGTCTGACCCGTTACAGGAGTTGGGCGACCACGCTGCTTTGGGGCGTCGCGGCCGGGCTCGCCCTGGAAGCTTTCCAGCTCTTCGTCAGTCAACCGCTGCTGATACGCTTCCTGGGGAAACGACCGAACCTCGAAGATTTCCGCGCGCTCGCCGGGAACCTCAGGCTGACCCTGATCTTTCTCGCCCTCACCTGGACCGTCGGGGCCTTTGGTGAAGAGATGGTCTACCGCGGCTACCTGATGAACCGGGTCGCCGACCTCCTGGATCGCACGCGGCCGGCCTGGATGATCAGCCTCGTGGTCGTCCACTTCGGATTCGGGCTTGCCCACGCGTACCAAGGGTTGACCGGCATCATCGACGAGGGCCTGTCGGGACTCTTGCTGGGGCTTATTTATCTGCGCACGGGGCGCAACTTGTCCGTGCCGATCATTGCGCATGGGATTGGGGATTCGATCGACTTCGCCCTGATCTTCCTCGGGAAATATCCCGGCATGTAGGGACGGCCTGTCGCCCCATGCGGACTGTTTCTCAGCTATCTAAACCTGCCCGAGTTCATCCCGCAAGTGACGTCGCACATTCTCGCCAAACGCCAGGCCGTGGTCCGGTCATACGGGGGGACCGCTCATCCCGTCATTGACAGCGCCGCCCGGCCGGCGATATATTTCAGGAGGAAATTCACCCTGCCATGATAAAAGCAGAATTCCATCTTTCCCTGGAGTGCCGCATGAAAAAGATCGGAACTTTGTTGTTGGTCGTGCTTCTCCTGCCCGCGCTCGCCGTCTCGCAGGAGAAGAAGAGGGACAAGGGGATATTCGTCGAGCCCAAGAATGCGTTCTGGGACGAGATCCAGAAGGCGACCGAGGAATTCGGGAAAAAGAAGCCCGCGCCTGGAAAGGCCTTTGTAGTTGATCTGAGCGGTTTCGACGCGCCCAAGAACCTCGAGGGCTTCAACGCCGTCTGGCACAACCCGCCGACATCGCAGGGCGCCACGAACACCTGCTGGTGCTTCTCGACGATCTCCTTCTTTGAGTCGGAAGTTTATCGGCTCCACGGCAAGAAGGTCCGCCTTTCCGAGATGTACACCGTCTACGGGGAGTACCTGGAGCGGGCCAAACGGTTCGTCCGCGAAAGAGGCGATTCGGCCGTCGCCGAAGGCTCCGAGGCCAACGCCGTCACGAGGGACTGGAAGATCTACGGCTGCATGCCCTGGAGCGTCTATTCCGGCCTCAAGCCCGGCCAGAAGTTCCACGACCACTCGAAGCTCATCGCCGAGGTCCAATCCTACCTCGAGCACTTGAAGGCCTCGAACGCCTGGGACGAGGAGGCGGCGGTGGCGACGGTCCGGGCCATCCTGAACCACCACCTGGGCGAGCCCCCCGCCCGGTTCACGCTCGAGGGGAAGGAATACACGCCCCAGAGCTACCTCAAGGATTACCTCCAGATCGACCCCGACGATTACGTGGACGTCATCTCGTACATGCAGCAGCCATTCGGGCCGGGGGTCGAATACGAGGTCCCGGACAATTGGTGGCACAGCAAGGACTACTCTAACGTCCGGCTCGAGACCTTCATGAAGATCCTGAAGACCGCCCTGCGCCGCGGCTATTCGGTGAGCCTCGGCGGGGACATCTCGGAGCCGGGGAAGAACGCCGAGAAGAAGGTCTTCATGATCCCAACCTTCGACATTCCCTCGGATGACATCGACGACAACGCCCGTCAGTTCCGGTTCAGCAACGGGTCGACGACCGACGACCACGGAGTCCATCTCATCGGGTACAAGGAAGCGAACGGCAAGGGCTGGTTCCTGATCAAGGATTCCGGGTCGAGCTCCTTCAACGCGGACCCGAAGGGATATTACTTCCTGACGGAAGACTACGTGAAGCTGAAGATGATGGACTTCATGATCCACAAGGACGCCGTCAAGGAGTTCATCGACTTATCTCGTGTCTCTCAATAGGGTCATCCTCCCGGAGGCGAGAAAGATCATGAGGGGCCGATCACAAATCCATGAGATGGAGGAAAATCGTCATGCGTAGAGCTTTGCTGGGAGTCGCCGCTTTTCTGCTCCTCGCCGTATGCCTGAGGGGGCAAACGGCTGAGGAGATCATCAATAAGTATCTTAAAACCGTCGGGGGTGTTCAGAAGATCCAGAGCATAAAAACGCTGGTCCGGACAGGGAAGGCCTCCGGCGGGGGCGGGTTCGAAGTGAAGATCCGTCAGGAGAACAAACGGCCCAATATGGTGCGGCAGGAAATCACGATGATGTCCATGACCGGCATCACCGCCTACGACGGCAAGACCGGCTGGAAGATCGAACCCTGGGGGGGCAAAAAGGATCCCGAGTCTCTCGGCGAAGAAGAGATGAAGGGGATCCTCGAGGAGGCGGACTTCGACGGCCCGATCGTGAATTACGAACAGAAGGGAAACAAGGTCAAATACCTCGGCATGGAACCGGTCGAAGGCACGGATGCCCTCAAGCTTGAGGTGACGCTTGCGAACGGGGACACCTGGACGTACTACATGGACACGGACTACGGCGTCCCGATCAAGATCGGCATCAAACGCATGGTCCGCGGCGAGGAACATGAGTATGAAATGTCGCTGGGCGATTACAAGGAGGTCGGCGGCTGGTACCTGCCACACTCGATTGAAACCAATATGAAGGGCAGCGCGGACCGGGGCACGGTCACCTACGAGAAGATCGAAGCCAACGTTCCGGTCAATGACAGCGACTTCGCGAAGCCGGCAGCGCCGGCGAATGCCCCACAGCAAGTCCACCCGAAGAAAAAGGTCTCCCCATGAAAAAAATGACATCGACTCAATGGCTTTTGGCGGTCATCCTCTGCGTTGCGGTGGCCGCGGGCGTATCGGCGCAGGAAAAGAGATCCCCCGTGAAGATCGACCCGGAGACGATCTCGGGCCTGGGCGCGCGGAACATCGGTTCGGCCGCGATGAGCGGCCGTGTCGCCGCGCTCGACGCCGTGCACGAAGGTCAGCGCCTCACCGTGTATGTCGGGTCCGCCAGCGGCGGCGTTTGGAAATCGGTCAACGGGGGCACGACGTTCAAGCCGGTTTTCGACAAGCAGCCGGTGCAATCCATCGGGGCCGTGACGGTCGACCCGACGAATCCCAAAGTGATCTGGGTGGGAACGGGGGAAACGTGGGCGCGCAACAGCGTCTCGATCGGCGACGGGATCTACAAATCGACGGACGGCGGCGACACCTGGACGAACCTGGGCTTGAAGGAATCCGAGCGGATCGCCAAGATCCTCGTCGACCCGACCGACCCGAACACCGTGTACGCCGCGGCCACGGGAAAACTGTGGAGCGACAGCGACGAGCGCGGATTGTACAAAACGACCGACGGGGGGAAATCCTGGATGAAGGTCCTCAAGGGAGCCAACGCGTCCACGGGCTGCGCGATGATCTCGATGGACCGTCAGCATTCGAAGACGCTCTTCGCGTGCATGTGGGATTTCCGCCGGAAGGGCTGGACGTTCCGTTCCGGCGGCGAGGACGCGGGCGCTTTCAGCGGGAGCGGCTTCTTCAAGACGACCGACGGCGGGGCCACGTGGACCGACCTCGACGAAAAAACCGCGAAGGGGCTTCCTCCAAAGCCGTGGGGACGCCTCGCCGTGGCGGTCGCCCCGTCGAAGCCCAATGTCGTGTACGCGTTCGTCGAAGCCGCGCCGCCCAAGAACGGCCTGTACCGCTCCGACGACGGCGGTCAGACATGGCAGGCGCTCGACCGGAGCCAGAATATGCTCTGGCGGCCGTTCTACTTCGCCAATCTGATCGTCGACCCGAAGGACGAGAACAAGGTCTACAAGACCGACGGGCCGCTCATCATGAGCACGGACGGGGGCAGGAGTTTCAGCTACATATCGGGCGGCGCGCACGGCGACTTTCACGATGTCTGGGTCGACCCCGACAATACCGACCACGTCATCACGGGAGATGACGGCGGCCTCTGGTACTCCTACGACGGCTGCAACCATTGGTGGAAAGCCGACAACCTCCCCATCTCGCAGTTCTACCACGTCAGCGTGGACATGGACATGCCATATCACGTCTATGGGGGACTCCAGGACAACAGTTCCTGGGTCGGCGCTTCGCAGTATCCGGGCGGTATTACCAATAGCCAGTGGGAGAACATGTTCGGCGGCGACGGGTTCTGGATGTTCGCCGATCCGTCCGATCCCGATTACATCTACGCGGAATCCCAGGGGGGAGAGATCGGACGGGTCAACCGGAAAACGCATGAAACCCGGAGCATCAAGCCGCTGCCTCAATACAAGGAAGGCCCCCTGCGATTCAATTGGAACACGCCGATCCACGTGAGTCCGACCCAAAAAGGGACCATCTACATCGGGGCCCAGTTCCTGTTCCGCTCGCGCGACCAGGGACAGACGTGGGACCGTATTTCGCCGGACCTGACGACCAACGACCCGGAAAAGCAGAGGCAGGAACAGGCCGGCGGCGTCACGGTAGATAACTCCTCGGCCGAAATGCACACCACCATTTTCGCGATCGCCGAATCCCCGAGGGATCCGAACATCATCTGGGTGGGAACGGACGACGGTAACCTTCAGGTCACTCGGGACGGCGGGAAAAACTGGACGAACGTCGTCGGCAACATCCAGGGATTGCCCAAGAATGCGTGGGTCTCATCCGTTGATCCCGGGCACTTCAGCGACGGCACCGCGTATGCGACGTTCGACCTGCACATGTTCGGCGACATGCGGCCGTATGCGTACAAAACCACGGACTTCGGCCGGACCTGGACGTCGATCCTCAGTGAGGGGAATCCCCTGCGCGGCTACGCGCACGTCGTCAAAGAGGATCTCGTCAATCCTGACCTCTTGTTCGTCGGCACCGAGTTCGGCTTGTGGATTTCTCTCGACGGCGGCCAGCAATGGGCGCAGTACAAGGGGGGCGACCTCCCGAATGTCGCCGTGTGCGACCTGGCCATCCATCCGCGCGACCAAGACCTTGTCATCGCCACGCACGGGCGGGGGATCTGGATCATCGACGACATCACGCCGCTCCGTGCGCTGACGCCGGAGGCCCTGGCCCAGGACGCGATGTTCATTGATGCGAAACCTCCCATCCAGCGGATCCCGGCAGGGGGCGGGTGGTCCAACGGCGATGCTTCGTTCTCCGGTCCCAATCCCACCGACGACGCGACGATCACGTATTACCAGAAGAAGCGCCACATCTTCGGCGACCTCAAGATCGAAGTCTTCGATGAGACCGGCAAGTCGATGGGCACGCTTCCCGGTAGCAAACGCCGTGGGCTCAGCCGGATCACCTGGGGCATGCGATTGAAGGCGCCGAAAGTCCCGCCCGCGGCCACGGCCGCCGGCGGCGGTGTCGGCCCGCGGGTCCTGCCCGGGACGTACACCGTGAAGATGACGAAGGACAAAAAAATCTATACAACCAAGCTCACCGTCGGCCTCGACCCGCGATCGAGATACCCCCTCGAAGACCGCAAATCCCAGTTCGACCTTTCCCTGAAATTGTACAACATGCTCGGCGATATGACGTTCGTCGTCGACCGGATCAATGGCGTCCGGGACGCGCTCGATGACCGTGCATCGAAGCTGGCCGCGGGCGAACCGCTCGGCCAGCGCCTGCGGGCCGCGTCCCTGCGGGCCGACGGATTCCGGAAAAAGATCGTCGCCACAAAAGAAGGCGGAATGATCACCGGTGAGGAGCGGCTCCGCGAGAACCTCTCCGACCTGTACGGAGCCGTGACGGGATACGAGGGCAAGCCGACCCAGGCGCAGGTCGAACGCACCGGCGCGCTCGCGCGGGAGCTGGACGACGTCGCGAAGGACTTCGACGCTTGGGCCGCCAGGGAGCTGGCCAACGTGAACAAGGGCCTGGGAGAGAAAAAGCTGGATCCGATCACGCCCCTCAAGCGAGAGGAGTGGGAGAAGCGGGACACGCAGAAGTAGATCCATAACCGCATCAACACAACCTGTCGCTTGACGAAAAGAGATAAATGCTATATATAGTATTACATGGGGGAACAAATTCGTTCGGTCTTTTTGCGTTCCGGTATAACGAGAAAACGCCCGCCCTTGCTGGTCTGCCCGTACTGCCACAAGCTTTTCGGAGCCTATGGCGAAATGAGGAAAAAGCCCAGGTCATCTGAAGCAGCAGCTACCTGGACGAAGAGAAACTTCCCTGCTCCGATTTGAGTCATCGGGTGGCCTCCCGTTTGCTCGACACCGGCGTAGATATCGTTACGGAAAGAGACCTCTTGGACCATTTCAGCGTCAACGGGACGCAACGATACACACATCCTGGGAAGAGTCAGAAGATCGCAGCTCAAGAGAGCCGGCGGGCGCTTCGTTGATCGGGAGGGAGTTTGAACACGATTGATGTCGTTTCCGATGGGATAGGCCGCACCGCGGAACGGCCTTTGAGCGCGGCCCTAGCCCAATTCCCCAGGGCGGAAGCGGAAATCATTGCCATCCGAGGACGCAACCGGAAAGATCGGAGACAATGATCTTTTTTAGGGATCCCCGCAAACGCTGGGAACCTACTTTCGTTCGCTCGGGGCCAACGCCGAGTCGGGCTTCCGCTTGGCCAGGATATTGCGGGCTATTATTTCTTGATGATCTCGTTCAGTTGGGTCTTGGCGGTGTTCACCGCTTTTCTGATCTCGGCGTTGTCGGGGTCGAAGGACAGGAGGCCCTCCCAGACGGCGATCGCCTTAGCCAGGTTCCCTTTCCGGTATTCTGCGAGCCCCATTTTGGTCAGGCTCTCCCGGCAGACCCCGAGGGGTCCCACGAGGTCGGCCCTGGCCAAAGCAACGGCCGGTTGAAGTCCTCCGAATGACGGGAAATTCCTGAACAGCAAAGCGTACACCTTCCCGGACCGGACGAAATCTTGGTCAGCCAGCGCTTCGTCCCCGGCCGCTTTGACGGCCTGGACCGCCCGGACATAGCTTGCGACCAATCCTGCGTCCCCCGGAAACTCTTGGAGAGCGGCCTGATAGATCTCAAGGACTTTGGCGAAATTCCCGGCCTTCAAGTCTTCCTGAGCCGGGCCGTCGATGATGCCGACCCGGCAATTTTTTATCGATATCTCGAGAGAGGACCTATTGAATGTGAGCTTTACGGCGAACCCGCCGAAACCGGCGTAGTTGTTGAAAAGGACACGATAAATGTTGGCGGCCCGAGCGAAATCCCGTTGTCTCAGGGCCTGGTCGGCGGTCCGCTTGATCTCTTCGACCGTCCGGGCGTAGCTCTCCGTCAATTCCTTGCTGCGCGGGTTCTTCTGGGAGGCCGCTTTGAAGCCATCGAGCGCTTTCTGGAAGTCGCCGGCGCCCAGGGCCTTCCGGGATTCGACGGACGCCTGTCTTGTCAGGTCCCTGTTGGCCGTGGAGCAGGCCGACAATAAAAGACAGGGAAGGGCGGCATAGGCGAGCGTTCTCTTCAACGACAAATGGGGCACGTTTTCATCCTGATTTATCGAAGATCCCCAGGAAGATCGGGGTCAGCTCGGGACTGAACTGCTTCCCTGAAAACTCCCGGATCGTGTCCAAGGCCTCCTCTTTGGTCATCGCCGTCCGATAAGGCCTGTCGGATGTCATGGCATCATAGGAGTCGGCGAGAGAGATGATGGCCGCCGCCAGGGGGATTTTCTCGCGGCTCAGCCCGTCCGGGTAGCCGCTCCCGTCATACCACTCATGATGGTGCCTGACGGCGGGGATGAACTTGCGGAGGGACGGAGCTTTGCCCAGGATCTCGGCGCCATATTCGGGGTGTCTTTGCATTTCCTTCCACTCGGGAGCGTCCAGCCGGCCCGTCTTGTGCAGGATGGCGTCCGGGATCTTGATCTTGCCGACATCGTGAAAGAGGCAGGCGATCTCGATGTCCTCCCGCTCCTGACCGCTCAACCCAAGCTCTTTAGCGAGGGCGACGGCCAGATCGGAAACCCGGGTGGAATGCCCGAGCGTGTAAGAGTCACGCGCGTCAATGGCGGCGGCCACGACCCGGACGGTGGAAACATAAGCTTCTTCAAGCTCCTGCGCGTTCTGTGCCAACCGGTCCCGCTGCGTGGTGATGAGCCCCGACATCTCGTTGAAGCTCGCCGTCAGCCGGCCGAGCTCATCCCCGGAAAAGATCCGGAGCGGTTTGCTCATTTTCCCGCGCTTGAGGTCCTCGACGCCGGACGAAAGCTCCTTGATCGGCTTGGTCAGGCTGGAGGACAGGAGGATGCTGCTGATCGCGCCCAGGGCCAGGATGACGGCGAACAAGCCGATGACCTTGCGGCGGGCTTCGCCCTGGGCCGTCAATAAAACGGACCAATCGACGCTGAGGACGACGGAGCCCAGGTTCTTGTTCATGAAAACGATCGGACTTTCGATCTCGATGAGGCTGCCGGGCGCGCCGGAAATCTTGCGGACGGAGGTCCCGTCCTCGCTCTTCCTGAGGACTTCTCCTCCCGCCGGCTCTATCTTCCGGCCACGCTCCTTGATGTCGCTGTGGACGATGATGTCTCTCCGGGGACCGAGAATGCCGATCGACTTGATGTCGGGATTCGTCTTCCTGATCTGGTAGACCATGTAATCGAGGCCGAGCAGATCCTGGGCGCCGATGAGGAAGCCCGCCGAGGGAGCGATGCTCCGGCCCAGGGACTCCGCTGTCCTGATGACCCTGTCCGCGATGTGGTTGTTCATGATCCGGACCGTGATGGCATAAGACAGGAATGTTGTGGCGGCGAGCAGAATGAGGATCAAGAAGGTGGCCTTGGCCCGGATGTTCCTAAAGGATAAAGGCCTTTTCAAAACGGGCTGAGTCCACATTGCATGGAAATATTAAACCATATCTTGGAGCCGGCCATCCCTTAAAGTGATGATTTTGGAGGTGACTCTTCGGATGTCCGTATCCCCCCAAGGGGTGAGGAGACCGTAAACGATCGCCAGTCCGCTCCTCTTGGATCGGCCCGTTGACCTCACCGGCCAAAGCCTATGTTAGCTCCCCGCCTGAAGGAGTGTAAGGGAAACTGTGTAGGCCTCCTTGGATAAGCAAAACGAATCAAGCAGTTTCTATTGGCTGTTGACAACTGTGAAAACGGGATCAAACGCGAAAAGGGGTCTACACGGAAAACCTGACAGTCCCGATCTTAGTCCATCTGAATCCGCTTTTGTGGTCCCATCTCCGGTTTTATCGGCGGCTTTCGCAGGCAACGGAAGCACTGTCAGGTCGGGCTTCGGGTCGCCGAAGATGTAGTGGCCGAACCAGGCCAGATTGTGCTCGGTCACGGCCCGCGTCGCCTTGGGCTTATTGATGCCGTGACCGAAGCCTTTGTAAACGACCATCTCCACCGGGACGCCCCGGTTCTCGAGCCCCTGCCGGAGCTCGTAGGCGTTCGGGATGGGGACGCGGCGGTCGAGCTCGCCGTGCTGGATAAGGGTCGGCGTGGCCGCGTTTTTGATGTAGGTCATGGGCGACGTCTTGGCATAGATCGCCGGGTCCATCGCGGGGTCCGCGCCCAGGTACTGGATCGTGAAGGGCGTGATGTCGGTGTTGTAGTAGTAAGTCGCCCAGTCCGAGATCCCCGCCCCGACCGAGATCGCCTTGAAGGCGCGGCTCGAAGTCGTCAGGAAAGCCGAAATGTAGCCGCCCTGGCTCCAGCCCATGCAGCCGACGCGCGCCGGGTCAACCCAGCCCTTGGCGACGAGATATTCGACACCCGAGAGGACATCCCATGCGTCGCCGACGCCGAGGTTCCGGTAGTTGAGCCTGCGGAACTTTTCCCCGTAGCCGGCGCTCCCGCGATAATTGACTTTGAGGATGAGGGCGCCGCGGGCGGCCCAGATGTCCGAGGGATAGGTCCGCGCGTCGCCGGAGAGGAGGGCCGGCCGGTCGACCCCCGTGGGCCCGCCGTGGATGATGCAGAGCAGGGCGTATTTTTTGGCGGGGTCGAAATCCGCTGGCTTGATGAGGACGCCCTCGATCAGCGTCCCGTCCTTGCTTTTCCAGGAGACGACCTCGCGGGTCCCGAGGATGAACCCCGCGACCTGGTCGGTCATCCGGGTCAGGGGTCGCGGGTTGAACGGGAGCCCGGAGACATAGACCTCACTGAGGGTGGTCGGGGATGCGGCGGAGAATGCCAGCCGCTTTCCGTCGCGGGAAAACGAGACGCCTCCGATGAGGGCATCGTCCGGTCCGGTGATCCGGGTTATTTTGAGCGACGACGGGTCGAGCCGGAAGAGGTGACTGGCCGTTTTCTGGAGGGCCGAGAAATAGACCCCGTCTTCCCGCCAGAATGCGGAGCCCGGACTTTCGTCGAATGCGTCGGTCAGCGAGCGGACCGGACCGCCTTCGGCCGGGACGACGGCCAGGCGCGAGTTCCCGGCGAAATAATCCGCGTGCCCCAGGGCGCTCGAAAAAAGGATCGAGCGGCCGTCCGGCGACCAGACCGGACCGCTATCGGGTCCCGGCAGGGACACGATCCTTCTGACCGAATCGCCGCCGAGGTCGAGGACGAAGATGTCGGCCGTGCCGCCGTTGATGAGGTCCGGATTGACCGTGGCGCTGAAGGCGATCCTCGTCCCGTCGGGCGCCCACGAAAAACCGCCCACGGTGAAGTCCTTTCCCGACGTCCAACGCCGTCCGGCCTGGGGCGTTTTGAGGGCCTCGGCCACGTCCACGGTCCAGAGGTGCGTGTGCCTGTATTCTTTGCGCACGACTTCGTAGTCGCCGTAGCGGTCCTTCCGGTCCTTGGATTCCTTGGATTCGGGGTCGGTCGCGGTGAAGGCGATCGTCTTCCCGTCGGGCGACCATTCGAACCCGTTGACGCCGGTTTCGGCCTTTGTGAGCTGGACGGCCTCGCCGGCCGCGGGATTGATCGCGAAGATCTGGGATTTATCCTCGGCCCGGGTCGAGGCAAAAGCCAGCCAGCGGCCGTCTGGGGACCACTCGGGGCCGGACGAGGATTTTTTGCCGCGGGTGAGCTGGATCGTCTGCCCAGAGGCGACGTCGGCCAGCCAGATCTGCGTCACGTAGGCGTCCTGGTCGAAATCAGCTTCCGTCACGGCATAGGCGACTTTCGTCCCGTCGGGAGAGATCTGAGGCGAGCCGGCGGACTTGAGGGCCATGAGGTCGTCGACCGTCGGGACATGTTTAGCCGGGGGCATCGCGGCCTGGGAAGATAGTTTCAGCGGGGACGGAGTCTCAGCTGCCTTGACCGGCGCGACCGGGATAAGGGAAAGGGCGGCGAGCAGGCTCACAGTGACGAGAACCATGCCGAGATTTCGCTTCATGGAAAACCTCCTCCGAAGACTTTGATCCAGGCCGTCAAACATCGAGGATCAATCCTAATTCAGGCCCCTGCTCCGTTCAAGAAGATTCCGGGGGCCGATCATAGATTTCTTACGTCAGGATATAGGATCCGCGAAGACGGCCTGAAAAGTTGTCTGTTGTCATTGCCGTGGCCGCGGCAAATCGTTAGAATGCACCATAAGGACCGTTGGGCGCTGTCCGAGGCCCAGAAATAAGGAAGACGGAAAGGACTCCTGATGACCGAGTGCCTGGTCATGTCCGCCTGGAGCGGCGTGTCCGCCGGGTGGCCGAGCTGGTGGAGAAATACGGGCGCTATTAAGCTCGGCCGTTCCCGCATGAAACGAGTCCGGCCGCCCTCACCGCCGCGCTTTTACCAGAACCTGACGGGCCCGGTATCGATGTGGACGAAATCGGAGCTCTTGTAGTATCCGGTCCCGCCGCGCTTCATGGACCGGGCGGTCTCCCAGACTTTCTTCATGTCGAGCCCCGGCAGACGGAAGTCCAGGGCCCGGCCCTTGGTGTGCTGGCTCCCCAGCACCACGCTGCTCGATTGGTTATGGAGCCGCGTATTCGTCTCGAGACACCGGAACCCGCAGACGACATGGACCTCCCCCCGGTATCCGACCTCTTGGAGCAGGTCGTAGAGAAAGTCCAGCAGGGCCGGATCGATCGCATCCTCCTGGCCGGTCAGCGGGTCCCGCAGGATATGCTTGATGTTGTCCAAGGCAACCGGGAGAAAGGCGTCCCCGCGCTTGTAGACGATGCTCAAGTGCTCTCCGTTGTGGGTATTGTAGAAAGAGAGGGTCCGCTCGGGCGCGGGTGTCGCGACGGCGGTCTGGGCCGCAGCCAACAGGGCCAGGACGAGCCCGGCGAACGCGCCCGCGATGAAGGTTTTCAAAGCCGCCCCTTTTCCTGCCGCCACGTTTTGTCGCTCCAGAGCGCTCATGTTAGAAGATCGCTTTCTCGAGCAGGGCATCCCGGCCGTAGACATCTCGATAGAAATACACCTCGAGGCTCTCCGGGTCGACGACGGCCGTATTGTAAAGAATGTAAACCGGCAGCGACGGCTCGAGATGGACGATCTGGTGCTTGCCGTCCGCGGCCAGGCTGCGGACGCGATCTTCGGTCCAGCCCTTGTCCGGCCCGCCCAGGACGTAGGCGGCGAGAACCTGGGCGCTGGAGACCCGGATACAGCCGTGGCTGAAGGCCCTCTGCGGCAATCCGAACAGGCCGCGCGCCGGCGTGTCATGGAGAAAGACATCGTAGGCGTTCGGGAAGATGAAGGCCACCGTCCCGAGGGAATTGTCGGGCCCGGAGTCCTGGCGCAACCTCCACTGGCCCATGTCTTCGGGTCCGACCTTCGCCCAATCCACGGCCGTGGAGTCGATCTCGTCCGCGTCGTCTCCCCAGCCCTTGAACATCCGGATGCGTTCCTTCTTCAGGTAAAAGGGGTCTTTCCGGAGCTTGGGGAGCATCTCCTTCTGGGCGATGCTGAGCGGGACATTCCAGTACGGGTTGAGTTCGACGTAGCGGAGCCTGTCGCTGAACACAGGCGTCATGTGGTATTCGTCGCCGACGATGACCGACATGGTGAGCTCGGCCTTGCCGTCCCGCAGGGCCACGAGCTCGAAGCTCGGGATATTGACCGCGAGCCACCATTCGCCGTGGTCGCGCCCCACCCAGCGCCAGCTCTCCATGTTGACGATGAGCTGGTTGATGCGCTTTCCGACCGGGACGTTCATGGCCGCCAGCGTGGCTTCCCCGATGATCCCGTCGGCGTCGAGGCCGTGATGCCGCTGGAACCGCTTGACTGCTGTGGCCAGGACCTTGTCATAAACGGTCCCGTCCAAAGGACCGCCGCCGGGCCATTCGCCGGTGACCCTCAACCGGCGCCGGATTACGGGCAGGCGCGGGTCTGTCGCCGCCGGTTTGAGCGAGGGCCCCTGCGGGACCTGGGGCCAGCCGCCCCGGGCGGCGATGCCGCGGTAAGCGGCCAGGAGCTCGTGAAGCCCGCGATACTGGGGAAAGGGCGGCGCCTGGTCCTCCATGAAGGCCTTGAAGTCGGGGGCGGCCAGGCTCTGCTCGACGAGGGCCGCCTCATCGAGATTGCAGTCGCAGGCCGTGGGAAAGACCTTTGGGTCGAAATCCTTCGGCTGATGCCGGCCTTCGATGAGATCCAACGTATATTCGCCGAGCTCGAGGGTGAGCAGCAGCTCCAGGCGGGCCAGGCTCTCGACGCCCCTCCTGTCCCAAGCCCGGTCGATCTGGTCGATGGCATAATCCGCCGGGTTCAATCCCTGGCTGTCGGAGGCGGCGAGGATGGAACGCAGGATCTCCGCCTTCAAGTTCGGCCCGGCAGGGGTCACCCAATAAGGATGCATGTCCCGGTCGTGATAGAGGCGGACGAGCTTTGGATCCATCCGGGAAGGAAGCGCTCCGTGTCCCGGGAGGTCCACGAGCTCGGCCGGGCTCTTGTGGATCTGACGGTCGATGGCGTCCCGGAGGTCCCAGGGGTCAAAGGCGCCGGCCTTCAGGCAGACCCCGGCTCCGACGAGAGCCAGGACGGCCAGCGACCCGGCCGCGGCCCTCCAGGGGATCGAGCCCTTTCCGATTTTCATATAGCATTCCTATCAATATTCTAGCAAATCGCCCCGAAAAAGGATAATCCTCCGGGCGAGACCCCAGCCGGCCCGGGGTTTGACAACCTTTCTGTTGATGAATTACCATCTTCACGCGGCCTGACAACTTGAAGGAGGAGTCATGATCCCGGAAAAACGGAGGCTTGGATTCCTGTTCCCATTCTTGGGCTCGGTCGCCGTGGTCCTCTGCACCGGCGGCGGGGGGGCGGCCCAGGAAGCGCTCCAGAGGATCGTCGTCGACGCCTCGCCGTCGCACGCCGTGAACTCCTTCAGCCCGGTGCGCGCGCTCGGTGCGGGGGTCGACCGGCTGCAGCTCGGGGTCGCCGACAAGACGCTCGGCGGGCCTTTCCTGAAGCAGATCCTGTCGGCGGGCTGGCAATCCGTGACCTATCGCCAGAACACGGAGCTCTTCGTGGAGGCCTGGCATTGGAACCCGGCGGGGACGTGGAGCGACCCGTCCGGCCGGGGCTACTTCACGGGCAGCCCGGAACCGGGAGGGATGATCAGGCACTCGTACGCGTACCCGCTTCCCCGCCGCGGCTTCACCCGGAACAGCGGGACCGAGCGCGGCTACTCCCGCCTGACCGACGGCGACCTCGGGACGTTCTGGAAGAGCCATCCCTATCTGACCCGAGCGTTCACCGGGGACGACGATTCGCTCCATCCGCAGTGGGTGACGCTCGACCTTGGCGAGACGCTCCCGATCGACGCCGTCCAGATCGCCTGGGCCGAGCCTTATGCGCGAAGCTACAAGATCCAGTTCTGGACGGGCGACGTCGATCCGGTCAACGCTCCGACGAAAGGCGTCTGGCAGAACTTCCCGCTGGGGACGATGACGGATGGCCGCGGCGGCACGGTCACGATCCGTCTTGCCTCCCGGCCCGCCCGGGTCCGGTACCTGCGCCTGTGGATGACGGTGTCCTCCAATACCTGCGCGACGCCGGGTTCGGCCGACCCCCGCGACTCCGCGGGATACGCGATCCGTGAATTGTCCGCCGGGACCCTGGCCGCGGACGGCCGGTTCCAGGACGTCGTCCGTCACTCTCCCGACGGGAACCAGTCCGCGACGCTCTGCTCCTCGGTCGACCCCTGGCACCGGGAGTCCGACCTCGACGAGAAGCTAGGGGAGCAGGTCGGATTCGACCTGTTCTTCACCTGCGGCATCACCCGCGGGCTCCCGGCCATGGTCCCCGTGGCGATGATCTATTCGATCCCCGAAGACGCCGCGGCCCAGATGGCCTATCTCAAGAAGCGGGGCTACCCGGTGTCCTACGTCGAGCTCGGCGAGGAGCCCGACGGCCAATACATGCTGCCCGAGGATTACGCGGCCCTCTATCTCCAGTTCGCGTCGGCCATCCATCAGGTCGATCCCGGACTGAAGCTCGGAGGGCCGTCGTTCCAGGGCGTGAACAGCGATGTCGAGGTCTGGCCCGACGCCGAGGGGCGCGTCTCCTGGCTCGGCCGGTTCCTCGACTACCTGAAGGCCCGCGGCCGGCTGAGCGACCTGGCTTTCCTGTCGTTCGAACACTATCCCTATGACCCGTGCCACACGTCTTGGAGCGACCTCTACAGCGAGCCCGAGCTGATCACCCACATTCTCCAGGTCTGGCGGGACGACGGCCTGCCGCCCGATGTCCCGATGTTCGTCACCGAGGTCAACCTGGCCTGGCAGACCGGCGAGACGTTCGTGGACATCATGGGAGGCCTCTGGTTCGCGGACTACACGGGCGCGCTCCTGACCGGCGGCGGGAAGGCCAGCTACTTTTTCCACGACATTCCGTCGCCGCTGCATCCCGGCTGCAACGACTCCTGGGGGTCCTTCGGGCTCTTCAACGTGGACGCGGACCTTCAGGTGAGAGGTCGGCTCGCCCAGTACTTCGCCTCCCGGCTTCTCAGTCAGGAGTGGGTCCAGCCCGTGGACGCCGCCCACCGGGTCTATCGGGCCGCGAGCGGGGTCCGCGACGCTTCCGGGAACCTCCTCGTCACGGCCTACGCCCTCGAGCGTCCCGACGGCCTGTGGTCTCTGCTCCTCGTCAACAAGGACCGTGAGAGCGCCCACACGGTGTCGATCGCCTTCCATGACCCGCAGGCGAAGAGCGACCGATTCCTCTCCGGGCCGGTCGACGTGGTCACGTACGGCGCCGGCCAATACGTCTGGCGTGCCGGCGGGGCGAAGGGCCATGCGGACCCGGACAGTCCTCCCGCGAGAGCGAAAATGGCTGGCGGCGCGAAGACGGGATACACCCTGCCGAAAGCCTCAATTACGGTCGTCCGCGGCAGGGTCGGCAGCCGATAACGGCGAACGGCTAGGCCTTCAACCGGCCGAGGAGGGCCTGGACGAGCTTCTCCCGCGCCTTGAGCCCTTCCTTGTAGTCATAGCCCTGGGTGTGGTGGATCTCCGTGCGGATTTCGTCGACCTCCTTCTCCAGAAGGCCGACCAGAAGGTTCTTTTCCTCGCGGCTCAATTCGATGGGCATGGCCACCTCCTCCCTCCCTGGTCTTTTTCTCAGTATAGCTTCCGCCGGCCGAGTTTTCAACCGGGACGGAGACGGTCTCCCCAAGATCCGGCGGCCCTGCCGGACGCGGCATCCTGTATAGCGGCATCCTGTATAATAGTCCGGAGAGAGGTGACCATGCAGTTCAGAGCGTTCGGCCGGACCGGCTGGAAGGTTTCCGCCCTCGGCTTCGGGTGCATGCGGCTGCCGACGTTCGACGAGGCGCCGCAGAGCGAGAAGATCGACAAAGAAACGGCGATCAGGATGATCCGAACGGCGGTCGACCGCGGGGTCAATTACATCGACACGGCCTATCCATATCACAACGGGGCCAGCGAGGTCGTCGTGGGCGAAGCCCTGAGGGACGGCTATCGGACAAAAATCCGGCTGGCGACGAAATCCCCCGTGTGGCTGATCCGGCGGGCGGAGGATTTCGATACCTATCTCGACGAACAGCTCGGGAGGATGCAGACGGGACACATCGATTTTTACCTCCTCCATGCCCTGAGCAAGCCACGCTGGGACTCCGTCCGCGAGCTCGGCGTCCTGCGGAGGGCGGAATCCGCCGTGAAGGACGGGCGGGTCGGGCATATCGGCTTCTCCTTCCACGACAAGCCAGAGGTCTTTCGGGAGATCGTCGACGGGTACGACGGCTGGACGCTTTGTCAGGCCCAGTACAATTACATGGACACGGAGAGCCAGGCGGGAACTGAGGGGCTGAGATATGCCGCCTCGAAAGGCCTCGCCGTCGTCGTCATGGAGCCCCTGCTCGGCGGCAGGCTGGCCAACCCGCCCGGGCCGGTCCGGGAGATCTTCGACCGCTTCGACCCGGCGCGCTCTCCCGCCGACCTGGCCCTGCAGTGGATCTGGGACCAGCCGGAGGTTTCCGTCGTCCTGAGCGGGATGACGACGCCCGTCCAGGTGGAGGAGAACCTCCGCTCCGCGGAGAAGTCCGCCGTCCATTCCTTGAGGGCCGATGAATCCCGTCTGGTCGATGAGGCCCGCCGGGCCTACCTTGGAAAAACTCCCATCCCCTGTACGAACTGCGGCTACTGCATGCCCTGCCCGAACGGGGTCAACATCCCCCGGAATTTCGACCTGTACAACGGCGGCTACATCCACGAGGACCCGAGGACCAGCCGGGCCCTCTATGTGAGATTCCTGACCGAGGCCGAGAGGGCCGGCGCGTGCACGCAATGCGGGGCCTGCGAGGAGAAATGTCCCCAGGCGATCCCTGTCCGAAAATGGATGCCCAAGGTCCATGCCGTCCTGGGGGAAGGAAACGGCTATGACGATCATGGCCATGAGGATCACGGATGATCGTCACGGGCCTCTTCGGGCCGGGATGACGTGAGCGATGGAAGGAGCGACATGACCATATCGACCTACAGGACGGCTCTGATCACGGGCGCCTCGGCCGGGATGGGGGCCGAGTTCGCCGAGGCGCTCGCCGCCGCCGGCTCGAACCTCGTCCTCGTCGCCCGCCGGAAAGAGAAGCTGGACGTGCTCGCCGCCCGGCTGGCGGAGCGGCATGACGTCACCGTCGAGATCCTCCAGGCCGACCTCGAGAAGGACGAGGACCTCAAGCGGGTCGAAGGCCGGATCGCGGCCGAAAAGACGCTCGACCTCCTCATCAACAACGCCGGTTTCGGGAGCCCGGGACCGTTCTCGAAAACGGGCGTCGAGCCCTATCTCGCCATGATCCGGGTTCACGCGGCCGCTCCCGTCCGCTTGACCCGGGCCGCCCTGGACGGCATGGTCCTCCGCCGCCGGGGGTGGATCATCAACGTGGCCTCGATCGCCGCCTTCTCGCCCCTCTCGGGGCCGGTCTATAGCGCCACCAAGGCGTTCCTGGTCAGTTTCTCCCAGAATCTCCAGTACGAACTGGAGGGGACGGGAGTCCGGATCCAGGCCCTCTGCCCGGGCCTGACACACACGGATTTCCATGAGGTGATCCGGATGGACATTTCAGGCCTCCCCGGGTTTCTGTGGATGTCGGCTCGGGCCGTTGTCCGGACCTCCCTCCGGGCGCTCGGCCGCCGGAAGGTCGTCTGCATCCCCGGCCTGAGGAACCGGTTGATCACGGCTCCGATGAGGTGCGCTCCGACGGCGGCCCTCCTCAGATGGGTCGCGGGCCTTCCGTATTTCCGGAACAAAGTCGGCGTCTGACCGTCTCCTCGCCACGGGGCCGCCGGCCCCCCCCGCCCGCGCGGGCGGGAGCTCCTCCGGTTGACACCCCCGGCCGGGCCCCTTATAATAAAATGGAAAGGAGTCTGGGGGCGAATTGGTCTCGACGGAGGTAATGAGACACAAGTGGCATGCCGAGGTCCCACCCACCTCGTTAAACCGGTGGAAAAAATTAACTGCAGAACCTTTAGCAGTCGCGGCCTGATAGAAAGGCACGCCGTTTCCGGGGCCCTCTCCTGCGGGGCTTCGGGAGCGCCGACAAAGCAGGATAGCGAACCGGTTTCGCCCTGAGGCCGGCGAGCGAAGCACCTTCGGGGCTGGTCCTTCGGGGTCCTTCCTCTTCGGGCGCCGCGGGACGAGAAAGCTGAAGAGGATAAGCATGTAGGCACCTGCTGTTGAATGCCTTCGGACGCGGGTTCGATTCCCGCCGCCTCCACCAGATCCGAAATTGAAGAACTTTATGACGGATAAAGAACGGAAAGTCGGACGCGGCCGCCTCCTGGTTTCCCTGCTCCTCCTTGCCGGCCTGGCCCGGCCCGCCTTTCCCCAGACCGCCGGCAATCCCGGCCCCCGCTCCCGCTCCGACGCCCGGAAGCCCCGGACCGTGGTCATCGACCCCGGGCACGGGGGGATCGAGCCCGGGGCCAGGGGCAAGCTCGGGACCGTCGAGAAGGACATCACCCTGGCCATCGCCCTCAAGCTCAAGGCCATGATCGAGAAGAACATGGCTTTCCAGGTCGTCCTGACCAGGGACAAGGACATGGACGTCCCGCTCGAGAACCGGGCCGCCATCGCCAACAACCAGAAAGCGGACGTCTTCATCAGCATCCACACCAACAGCTCCCGCCAGAAAAGCGCCGAAGGCTCGGAAACGTTCTTTCTGAGCACCGGGGCGACCCCGGACGAGGAGACCCGGCGGCTGGCCTACCTCGAGAACAACTCCTCGCGGATCGAGGACCACGTGGACAAGACGAGCGAGGAGGACGTCAAAATGATCCTCTGGGACATGGCCCAGACCGCCTACATCCGGCAGAGCAGCCAGCTGGCGGAGATGATCCAGGCCGAGTTGAACTCGCTCCTGGGGACGAGGAACCGGGGCATCAAGCAGGCCCCGTTCAAGGTCCTGACGGGCGCCGCCTGCCCCGCCGTCCTCATCGAGGCGGCCTTCATTTCCAACCCCGAAGAAGAGAAGAAGCTCGCCTCGGACGCGTTCCAGACGAGCGTCGCTGAGGCCATCTATCGCGGCCTCACGAAATACCTCCAGCTCTATCCGTGAACACCCATGGCCGATAAGAAGAACCCGTGGAAGCCGGCCCTCATCCTGGGAGTTCTTCTCGTCGTCCTGGCTGTCCTCGTCATCATTTTCTTCACCGGTGGCGAGCGGGAAAAGGTCCGGCGTCTCGCCGAGGCCGGCCTCCCCAAGGCCCAGCCGCCCGCCGGCGAACCCGCGGTCCGGAAGACCGTGACCCTCTTTTTCCTTTCCGACGATGATGACCTTCTCCACGGTGAAACGCGGGAGATCGCCGTGGGCCCGTCGGCGGCCGATGAGGCGGAGCGGGCCCTGGCCGAGCTCGTCAAGGGGTCGGCGAGATCCCTCATCTCGCCCCTCCCGGCCGAGACGCGGGTCCGCCAGGTGTTCATCACCAAAGACGGCATCGCGTATGTCGATTTCGGCCGGGAGATCGTGGACAAGTTCTCCTACGGGTCCTCGTCGGAGCTCTCGGCCGTCTATGCCGTAGTCAATACCCTGGCCTTCAACTTCAAATCGGTTAAGAAGGTGGCCATCCTGGTCGAAGGCGCCGAAAAGGAGACGCTGGGCGGTCACGTCGACCTAACACGGCCCTTCCCCCCCGACTATTCGATCGTGGCCAAATGAAGCCAGGCCGCCCGTGAAGACGCTTCCCCGGGTCGTCATCGTCGGTTTCCCGAATGTCGGCAAGTCCGCTCTTTTCAATAGGATCCTCGGGAAAAAGAAGTCCCTCGTCCACTCCCTGCCGGGGATGACCCGGGACAGCCTGGCGGCGCCGTGCACGGTCGGCGGCCGGAGCTTCCTCCTCGTCGACACGGGCGGGCTCTTCGGCGTCGAGGACGAGCCCATGAGCGGGAAGGTCCGGGAGAGGGCTTGGGCCGAGGCCCAGGCGGCCGACCTCATCCTTTTCGTCCTCGACGGGAAACGCGATATCGCCCCGGCCGAAGAGGATCTTTATCGTTCGCTGAAAAAGCTCGACAAGCCCGTCCTCCTCGTCGTCAACAAGGTCGATTCTCCCGTCCAGGAAGAGACGATGACGGCCGAGTATTATCGGCTGGGCGAAAAGGACATCCTCTTCGTCTCGGCCGAGCACAAGCTCAACATCGGTCCCCTCGAAGAGGCCCTGGCCTCAGCCCTCCCGGAGGGGCCGCCGGCGCGTGAAGAGCAGGAACCTCTCCGGATCGCCATCGTCGGCCGGATCAACGTCGGTAAGTCCTCGCTCATCAACTGGCTGGTCGGGGAGGAGCGGCTCCTGGTCAGCGAAACTCCCGGAACGACCCGGGACAGCACCGACACGGTCATCGTCCGCGACGGGAAACCGTTCTGCCTGGTGGACACGGCCGGCATCCGGAAGTTCGGCGGGACCCGGGACAGCCGCGAAAAAGCGGGGATCATCCGGGCCCAGGCGAACATCCGCCAAGCGGACGTCATCTGTCTCGTCCTCGACGTCCGGGAGTTTCCCACCCGCCAGGACGCCCATGTCGCCCAGTTGGCCCACGACTCCGGGAAGCCCCTGGTCATCGCCCTCAACAAGTGGGACCTCGTGGACACCAGGTCCGTCGATCCCGAGGTCTTCCGCGACGCGGTCTACCGGAAGCTCTCGTTCGTCGGCTACGCCCCCCTCGTTTTCGTTTCGGCCCTGACAGGGCATCGGGTTATCAAGATCCTGGACATGGCGGAAAAGGTCTATGCGAATGCCTCCCGGCGCGTCGAGACGTCGCGGCTCAACGACTTCCTGGCCCGGGCCTCGGAAGCCCATCCGCCCCGCCTGAGGAGCGGGGCCAGGGCCAAGCTCCGCTACATGACCCAGAAGGGCGTCCTCCCTCCGACGTTCATCCTCTTCATCGGGAGCCGGGGCTCCCTGTCCCCGGCCTACGAAAGGCACTTCCTCGAGCTGCTGCGGGAAGCCTTCGGCTTCGAAGGGACGCCCCTCCGCCTTTTCGTCCGGACCAGCTGACCGCCGCGGGTTTTGCTGGCTAGCACCGCGGCAGTCATCACGAGGCGCAAAGCGGCGTGGCAATATTCTCCAGATTTCCCCATGGTCTCCCTCGGAGAGACCGTGATGGCCGCCGCGGGTTTTGCTGGCTAGCACGGCGGCCTGGCCCCCGAATGGCCGCTTTCTCCTTGACTTTGGGGGCCCGTTGGTTTATAAAATATCTTTGTCTTTCTGTCCCTGCAAAGAAGTGATGAGCAGAATATAAGGAGGTCAGGATGTTTCGAAAAAGGACCTATGGTCTTCTCCTCGCCGTCATCGCCCTCGCCTTTGTTTTCTCGATCACCGCGTGCGATCAGCTGAGCGTCTCCAAGCTTTCGGCCAATTATCATCTCGCCAAAGCCAACCGCTTTTTCACCGACAACCAGTATCGCAAGGCCATCACCGAGTACGAACTGACTCTGAAGGACAATCCCCAGATGATCGAGGCCTACCGGTTCCTCGGGGAGAGCTACAAGCAGCTCTACAAGCCCGGCGTCGACAACCCGGAGAACAACGACAAGAAAACCAAGGCCCTGGACGCGCTGAACAAGGCCCTGGCGATCGAGCCCAACAACAAGGACATCATCTACTCCCTGGGCGATATGTACGACAAGCTGAGGAGCTTCGACCAGGCCGAGAAGCTCTACCTCCGCATCATCGAGCTCGACCCCACCAACATGAGCAACTACTACGTCGTCGCCGAGTTCTACAAGAGATACGCCGGGGAGAAGAAGGAGATCGCCCGGAAGGCCGAATCCATGTACCTCCGCCGGATCGAGACGGACCCGGAGAACCCCCAGGGCTACGCATACATGGCCAGCTACCTGGAATCCCTCCAGGCCTCCGACCCGAACATCCTGCTGAAATATTTCGAGACGGCTGCCGAGTACCGGGACAGGATCCTCGTCCTTCAGCCCAACTCCGCGGAGGCCTGGCTGGCCAAGGGCATCAACGAGTGGAGCCGGGCCTACCGCTTCCAGTTCATTCCCACGGAGCAGAGGCTGGCGACCGCCAACCAGTGCCTGAAGACCCTCCAGAAGGCCATCTCGATCGACCCGAACTATCCGGAGCCGTACGCCTACCTGAGCGTCCTCTACAGGAGCACGCTCCGCGTGCTCGAGCCCGAGAAAGAAACCCGCTACATCGCCGAGGCCGACAAGGCCATCGAGAAGTTCCAGGAACTGAGGAAACGGCTGGCCGAACGGAAGAAGCTCGAAGAAGAGCTGAAGAAGACAGGCTGATCCTCGACGGACGAACGAAGCTTGCGCTCTGCCCCCGCGGGGCGGGGCGCATTTTTTTTGGCCGGGGAGACCATGAGACCCGATGTTCATTCCGCTCCACGATGAGAACCCGACCTCCCGGGTGCCTTACGTCACGCTGTCCCTGATCGCGATCAACGTCCTCGTCTTCTGCCTCGGGGCTTTCTCCCCTCAGGGAGTTCAGATGGGCGCCCTGCGGTTCGGCTCCATCCCCTACGAGATCAGCCATTTCCGGTCCCTTGACCAGGCCCTCCGGGTCCCGCCGCTCCTCTCCCTGCTCACGAGCCTTTTCGTTCACGGGAGCCTCTTCCATCTCCTGGGGAACATGCTTTACCTGTGGATCTTCGGCAACAACATCGAGGACTTTCTGGGAAGCTTCCGTTTCGTTCTTTTTTACCTCGTCTGCGGCCTGGCCGCCGGCCTGACCCAGGTCGCGGCGACCCCGAGCTCTCAAATCCCCATGATCGGGGCGAGCGGCGCGATCGCAGGGGTCCTCGGGGCCTATTTGGTCCTTTTCCCCCGGGCCCGGGTCCTGACCCTCGTCCTCTTCTTCATCGTCCCCGTCCCCGCGGGGATCGTCCTTGGGCTCTGGTTCGTAGCGCAGCTCGTGAACGTCGGAATGGGCGGCGGCGTCGCCTGGTTCGCCCATATCGGGGGCTTCCTGACAGGCATCGGGCTCGTCCTTGTCGCCCTCCGGCGAAAAGCCGGGAGGCGGGCTTGATAAGACGGCCCAAGGCAGACCCCGCCTGGGCCGGGAAGCCGGATTGGACCCGAACAAGTTGACAATTCCCTTTAGATTTAGTATTTTAGTGCATCACTGAATCTCTGCTTAAAGGTTAGAAGCTCATGAGGACGTTTATTCCAAAAAAGGACGATATCGAACAGAAGTGGTGGCTGGTCAACGCCGAGGGAAAGATCCTCGGCCGCCTGGCCACCGAAGTCGCCGACCTGCTCCGGGGGAAGAAGAAGCCCCAGTTCACCAGCCATCTGGATACCGGGGACTTTGTGGTCGTGGTCAACGCCGAGAAGGTCAAGGTCACCGGCCGAAAGCTCGACCAGAAAACCTATTACTCCCATTCGCAATACCCCGGGGGGATCAAGGCAGAGACGCTCAAGGACCTCCTTGAGAGGAAGCCGGAAGAGGTCATCAAGAGAGCGGTCTGGGGGATGATCCCGAAGGGCAAGCTCGGCCGGGCCGTCTACAAGAAGCTCAAGGTCTACCGCGGACCGAGCCACCCGCACGAAGCCCAGAACCCCCAGGAATACCAGATCTAGGAGGCATCTTGAGTCTAATCCAATATTACGGGACGGGAAAAAGGAAATCGTCGATCGCCCGGGTCTTTCTCCGGTCCGGGAAGGGCGACGTCACGTTGTACGTCAACAAGCGGCCGCGGCCGTTCACCGAATATTTCCGCCTGGACTCCCACCGGTTCATCATCCGGCAGCCGCTTCTCCTCACGGAGACGGACAACAAGTTCGATATTTTCATGCGCGTCAGCGGCGGCGGGGCCAAGGGGCAGGCCGAGGCCATCCGGCTCGGCATCGCCCGGGCCCTCGTGGAGTTCAACCGGGATCTCAAGCCCGTGCTCAAACAGGCCAGCCTGCTGACCAGGGACGCCCGGGTCAAGGAACGCAAGAAGTATGGGTTGCTCGGCGCTCGCAAGGCTCCGCAGTACCATAAGCGGTAACGTTGGATAGGGGAGGCTCGAGTTGGTTTCTGTCACAATGAAAGAACTGCTGGAGGCGGGTGTCCATTTCGGCCACCAGACCAAGCGCTGGAACCCCAAGATGAAGGAATACATCTTCGGGCAACGGAACGGCATCTACATCGTCGATCTGCAGAAGACCATCAAGAATTTCAAGGAAGCCCTGGGCTTCATCCGGGGCATTTCCGAAGAGGGCAAGACCATCCTCTTCGTCGGCACCAAGAAGCAGGCCCAGGACATCATCCGGGACTATGCCTCGAAGTGCGAATCGTCCTACGTCAACCAGCGCTGGCTGGGCGGGCTGCTCACGAACTTCACCATCGTCCGGGCGAGCGTCGACAAGCTCAAGGAGCTCGAGGAGATGAAGGAGGACGGCCGCTGGGACCTCCTGTCCAAGAAAGAGCAGTCCAAGCTCGAGAAGGTCTACCGGAAGCTCCAGAAGAACCTGGGCGGCCTGAAGACCCTGGCCGAGCTGCCCGGCGCCCTGTTCATCATCGACTCCTCGAAGGAGGAGATCGCCATCCAGGAAGCCCGGAAGATGGGCATCCCGATCGTGGCCGTCGTCGACACCAACGGCGACCCCGAGAACGTCAACTACCCGATCCCTGGGAACGACGACGCCGTGAGGGCCATCGAGCTGTTCGTATCGAAGGTCGCGGAGTCGATCGTCGAGGGCAAGAAGAACCGGATCAGCAGGGAGCTCCTCGAGCAGAAGAAGGGGGAAGCCCTGCCGCCCGAGGCGGCCGGATCTCCGGACGCTGGCGAAGAAAAGAAAGAGCCCGCCTGAGTCCGGGCGGTCAAGGAGTCATTCATGGAAATCACCGCTGAAATGGTCAAGGACCTCCGCGAGAGGACGGGGATCGGTGTCATGGAGTGCAAGAGCGCGCTCGCCGAGGCCAGCTGCGACATGGACAAAGCCATCGAGATCCTGAGGAAAAAAGGGCATGCCCGGGCCCAGGCCAAGGCCAACCGGGAGGCCTCGCAGGGCGTCGTCGGATCCTACATCCACATGAACGGCCGGATCGGCGTCCTGGTCGAGGTCAACTGCGAGTCCGACTTCGTCGCCCGCAACTCCGAGTTCCAGGAGCTGGTCAAGGAGATCGCCATGCAGATCGCCGCGGCCAAGCCCCGGTACATCTCGTCCGCGGATATCCCCCAGGACGTCCTCGCGGCCGAAAAAGAGATCATCAAGGCCCAGCTCGGCGACATGAAGAAGCCGCCCGAGATCATGGAAAAGATCGTCACGGGCAAGCTCGGCAAGTTCTTCGAGGAGGTCTGCCTCCTCGACCAGCCTTATATCCGGGAGGACAAGATCAAGGTCCGCGACCTCGTCACCCAGGCCGTGGCCAAGATCGGCGAGAACATCAAGGTCCGGCGGTTCGCCCGCTACGAGATCGGCCAGGAATAAGCGGTCGACTCTGATCGGTTCTGAGAGGAGGGCCAGGCCAATGCCGAAGCCGGTGTACAAGAGGATCCTCCTGAAGCTGTCCGGCGAAGCCCTCCTCGGGGAGCTCGCCTACGGGATCGATTTCGACCGGGCCCTGGCCATCTCCCGGGAGATCAAGGGCGTCCGCGATATGGGCGTCGAGATCGCCGTCATGATCGGCGGGGGCAACCTCTTCCGCGGGGTCAAGGGCACGAAGGTCGGCATCGACCAGGCCTCGGCCGACCAGATGGGCATGCTGGGGACCGTCATCAACGGGATCGCCCTCCATTCCGCCCTGGAAAAGGAAGGGGTCTTCGCCCGCCACATCTCGGCCATCGAGATCCGCTCCCTGGCTGAGCCCTTCATCCGGCGGCGCGCCATCCGGCACCTGGAAAAAGGCCGTGTCGTCATCTTCTCGGCCGGTATCGGCAGCCCATTTTTCACGACCGACACGGCCGCGGCCCAGCGCGCCCTGGAGATCCACGCGGAGGTCATCCTCAAGGCGACCAAGGTCGACGGCGTGTACACGGCCGACCCGATGATCGATCCCAAGGCCAGGAAATTCAAGTCCATCCGCTACATCGACGTCCTCAAGAAGGGGCTGCGGGTCATGGACTCCACCGCCATCTCCCTCTGCCGGGACAACAACATGCCGATCGTCGTTTTTGATCTCAACGGCAAGGACAGCTTCCGGCGGGCCGTCCTGGGCGAGGCGATCGGCACCAAGGTCTTTTGAAGCGAAGAGGGGACGCCATGGTCAAAGACATCCTGAAGGACCTCGAAAAGAAGATGAAGGCCTCGGTCGAGCATTTCCGGAAGGAGCTCGGGATGCTGCGGACCGGCCGGGCCAACATGGCCATTTTCGAAGAGATCAAGGTCAGTTACTACGGCGTGCCCACGCCGGTCAACCAGGTGGCCACCCTCAAGGTCCCCGAGCCGACGCTCATCGTCGTCCAGCCCTACGACCCCTCGCTCCTCGAGACCCTGGACAAGGCGATCAGGGGCTCGGAATTCGGCTTCAACCCCCTCAACGACGGCAAGGTCCTGCGCGTCCCGGTCCCGCCCCTCGACGAGGAGCGGCGCCGGGAGATCGCCAAGAGGATCAGCCGGATGCTCGAGGAGGAGAAGACCGCCCTCCGGAACATGCGCCGCGAGACCAAGGAGTTCATCGAGGAGCTCGAGAAGGAGAAGGAGATCACCGAGGACGACAAGTTCCAGGGGATCGAACATCTCCAGAAGCTCGTCGATGAAACGACGGCCCGGGTCGAAGAGATGGCGCAGGCTAAAGAAAAGGAAATCTTAGAACGCTAGGATCCCTGCGGGAGAGAGCGTTCTCATTATTCAGATATTTCCCAGAAGCGCTCCTCCGAGCCGCTCCGTCCCGCTTCTGATGGTCGCTGCCCGGAGTCCGCTCCCGGCCGATCCTCGAACGTTAGCCCGCTCTTCAGGCCGCGGGCGGCACCGGTTGCTTTTTCTGGAACACGTTCTCCGTCGTCCCGAACTTCGTCCGGATGGCGATGCCCCAACCCACCATGTTCAGAACGAGGCCGAAGAGCAAGCCGATGACGGGCAGCAAGCCGATCAGCCCGATGACGAGAAGTCCCATGAGGACGGCCCCGACGGTCGAGGCCTTGCGGGAGCCGAAGGCCCGGAGAAGACTGTCCCCGAAAAAGTAGAAGACGACCAGCCGCCCGAAGATCTTGATGATGACGCCCGCCGCGATGAGGGCGAGCAGGACCGGGATCCCGATGAGGATGATGCTCAGGAGGGCCGCGAAGACGACGAGGCTGACGAAGACGATGTGGGCCAGGAAGCCGATGGCGAAGACCGGCCAAAAGGACTTCCGGAGCTCGGCCGAGGCCAGGGCGATCTGTCTCGGGAAAAGGGCCGCCCCGACCAGGGCCAGCACGAGCCAGACGAAGAGGCCGATGAGGTGGAGGACGAGGATGATCGGGATGAAGGAGAAGCTGAAGATCCCCTTGAAGAGGTCTCCCTTGAACAGCTTCTCGCCGATCTCGGAGCCTTTGAGATAAACCGTATCCCCCTGGATCGTGCAGCCCGGCTCCTTCTCCAGGGTCCCGCCGAGGGAAACGACGTCCCCCTTGATGACGGCCGTCGACTTGATGACGATCCGGGAGCCGATGCCGACCACGGCGTCCCCAACCTCGCCGCTGACGGTGATCGTGCCGCCGACGGCCACAACACTCTCGCGGACCTTGCCGTCCACGACGGCGTTGCCGCCCAGGGTGAAAACGTTGCCCTGGGACTCGCCGGCGGCCACCGTGACGTCCTTCTGTATGGTGATGCCCTGGAAGCCGGCGAGCGGCCCGCCCAGGGCGAAAAAGACGGCCAGAGAAAAGAGGGTGAGGGCCAGCCTTTTTTCCTTCATGATCTTTCTCCCAACGAGACGATTTTCTTCACTCCGAAAAGGACCAGGAACGACAGGACGATGGCCAGAACCACGATGAAGCTCAGGATCTGAGGCCTGAGGAGCGAAGTGAGGCCGCCGAGGGCCTTCAGGACAGCCGTGCCCATCTCTCCCGCGAGCTTGATGAAAACGCGGGCGAGTTCGAGCGCTTTCGCGAAAAGCGGGAGGGCTAGGCTGAGGAAGCCGATGACGGACCGGCCCAAAGAGACCAGCACGTCGGCCAGGCTCTCGCCGGTCAGAAGATGGGCGCCCAGGAGCCCGGCCAGAAGGATGGACGTCCCGGTCACGACGGGAGCGAGCCATCCGGGAGCGGGGCGCTCGCCCGCCGGGAGCCTGCTGAGGACGGTCGCGGCGAAGTCCGGCGGGATGTCGAAGGGAGGAAGTCCGGCGACAGCCATGTTCAGGGCCCGACGGTCCTCAAGGGACCGGCGGCAGGCCGGGCAGGCGTCGAGGTGCGCTTCGAGCTCGCGGCGTTCGGCCTCGTCCAGCTCCCCCTCGAGGTAGAGGTCCATCCGGTCCGGACGTAGGCAGGTCACGGCGTCTCCTCCCATTGCCGGCGGAGCATTTCCTTGGCCTGGAACACGCGGTTCTTCACGGTTCCGACGGGTAGGCCCTTGATGTCGGCGATCTCCTCGTAGGAAAACTCGTTGACATGCCTCAGGACAAAGAGCTCCCGGAGCCCTTCCGGGATCCTCTCCAAGGCCCTCTCGATCCTGGCCCGGACCTCGGCCAGCTCGTACTTCCGGGCGACGGACGGCTCCCGGTCCTCGACCTGGATCCTCGGGGAGCCGTCGTCGTCATCGAACGGCCGGTCGAGGGATACGGCCGTGATCTTTTTTTTGCGCCAGTGGTCGATCATGTGGTTCGAAGCGATCTTGAACAGCCAGGTGCTGAACTTGAAGGACGGCCGGTACGAGGCCAGGGACGCGTAGGCCTTGAGGAAAATGTCCTGGGCGAAATCCAGGGCCGTTTCCCGTTCGCCGGTCAAGCGCCCGAGGTAATTGACCAAGGGCTGCTGGTATCTGAGAATGATCATTTCAAACGCCTTCCGGTCACCCTTGAGGGCCTTTCGGACGAGTCGGCTGTCGTCGTTCATCGGAGACTTCCGGCCCTCACATGTTCATACGGGTCACGGGCTGAAAGGTTTAGCGCTTGATAGCCCCTGTGTCGTCGATGACCTCTGTGCCGGGAGGGATCTTGAGCTCAAACGTCCCGGGGGGGAGGGAGGCGTTCGTCCGGACCCCGCTGAATTGGAACTCCCTCTTGTTTCCCGCCCATTCGAAAAAGATGGCCCGCCGGAGGAGCCAGGTCTTTCCGTCGACCTCGAGGAGGATGTGGGAGTAATCCCCTTCCTGCCGCGGCGTGAGCTTGATCTGGAGGACCCCGGCCGTATCGGTCGGGAACCGGGAGTCCTCGATGACATAAAGGTCCCGGAACGACTTCCCTCCCAGAAAAATGCCCAGGATGTCCGATTCATACGCCTCGGGCGGGATCCGGCTCCGGGTGAGCTGTTTTTCCTCGGGAAGGTACATCTGAACGACCCCGCCCGCATAAAGGAAAGTCTTCTCCTGAGGGTCCTTGTATTGCCACCGCATCCGGTCCGGCTTCTGGAGGAAAAATTCGCCGCGCTCATGGAGGGGGTCGGGGACCGACGGGGAAAAATAGAGTTGGTCGAACCGGGCCCGGAGAGAACGGAGACTCCTGAGCGCCTTTTCAAGGTTTGCCGCGGTCTCTTCCGGCGTGACCGGGAAGGCGAGCCCGGCCAGGGACAGCATAACCACGAATAGGGCCCACCTGCGCATCATTCCGCAATTATAACACATCAAGCTGCCCTTCCCAGGGCCTCGGGGATTGGCCGGAACGTCATGCGCGGTTTAGCCTTCCCGAATCGTTCCTACTTAGATAGATTAGCGGACGAAGGGGGGATGTCCCGGAGAAAACATTGAGCGCGACGCGGGCACGGTTCCTCGCCCCTTGGGCGAGGGGTGCGGAGCGATCACAGATGGAAAAGAGGGAGAGTCCCTGGAGCAATACGCAAAGACTCGTTTCAGATATTGACCAGAAGTGCGGCTCCGAGCCGCTCCGCCACACTTCTGCTGGTCGCTCCTCAGAATCCGCTCCCTGCCGGAGGGA
>Ga0187858_10000210_pt1 | contig 74165 bp, 66 predicted proteins | sample June2016WEW_8_15_FD_133015 | JGI IMG/M metagenome (GOLD analysis project Ga0187858, IMG submission 133015) | Peatland microbial communities from SPRUCE experiment site at the Marcell Experimental Forest, Minnesota, USA - June2016WEW_8_150 | ecosystem: Environmental > Terrestrial > Soil >...
CCGGTCCGCGGAGAGCCCCTGCGTCTCGAGCGTTCCCAGCCGCACGTCCAGGCCGCGGACTTCGGTGGCCACCTTCACCGCGCCGGGATCCGGCTCGACCCCGAGGACGCGCCATCCCAGCCCGCGCATCCGCGCGAGGAACGCGCCCCCTCCGCACCCGACGTCGAGAACCTCGCCCCCCGGAACGGCCCGAAGGTACATGACCGAGAACCCCACGGCTTCCGCCCCCTCGGGAAAGGGCAACGCGAGCAACGCGAGCGCGCGGCGCCAGCGCGAGAGCCCGTCCTCGTAGCCGAAGGAGTGCGCGAGGCTCGCGCGCGGGACGATGCGCGCCAGCCCCTTCCCTCCCGACTCCGCGTCCACGGGGTCCAGACCGAGGTGAAAGCCGTAGTTCTCGTACGCGCGAGCGATCTGTCCTGGGGAGTAGCGCGGATCGAGGATCAGCAGCCCGCAGCCGTCGCACCGCCACAGGCTCCAACTCCCCGGAGTCCCGCACAGTCGATCGGTCAGGTCGCCGCACGCGACGGTGCGCCGTGTCTCGCCGCAGACCGGGCACGGCCCCGCCGGCTCAAGCTGGGCGTCGAGGGGCCCCGGCGTGCCGGCCACGCCTACACTCGCACCTGCCGGAGACGACCGAGCAGGGCCGTCGCGGCCGCACGCTCCGCGCCATCCAGGGCCAGCGTCCATCCCGCGCCCAGCGCAACCGCCGCCAGCACGACCGCAGCCGTCGCGGAGACGGCGGCCCCGCGGGGCGCGGCCAGCGCCGCCAGTACGAGCGCGACCACAAGCAGCACGCCGTACCGCAGCAGAGCGGCCAGCCGACCGGCGTGCTCCGCTGCGCCGACCAGGCGGCGAGCGGCCACCAGCAGCAGGCCCGCGTCGAGCGTCACCCTCAGCGTCCACGCGGCCGCCGCCCCCGTGATCCCCCACCAGCGCAGAAACAGCAGGAGCATCGGGACGTAGAGCACGAGCTCGGCGAGGTGGAACTTCGCGCACACGTCCGGCCGCCCCAGCGCCTGCAGCAGCGAGTAGGGCACCAGCGCGAGGCCGTTGATCATCACGCCCACGGCCAGGAGCTCGAGGCTCGGCGCGGACGCGCGCGCGAACTCGGGCCCCAGCCAGAGCCGGAGCAGCTCGGGCGCCAGCGCCACGAGGAACACCGCCAGTGGCCCCATCACCAGCGCGATCGCGCCCGCACCGCCGACAGCCAGCCGCCTGGCGTCGCGCACGTCGCTCGTGCGGTCGGCGCTGAACAGCGGGAAGAGCGCGCGCAGCAGGCTCGACGGCACCAGCAGCAGTCTGGTCACCATCTCGTACGGCGCGGCGTAGAAGGTCACGGCGCGGATCGACAGGAGAGCCCCGATCGCAAGCCGGTCGGCGTTCACCATCAGCGGGCCGACGACGTTCGAGATGGCGACCCACCGTCCGAAGCCGAGCAGCTCCCTGGCCGCCGCCGGACGCAGCCGTGCGCTCTCGTCGGGCAGCACGCGCCAGCACGTGATCCCCGCTGCGACGCACCCCGCGCCCTGCACCACCGCGATGGCCGCGATCGCGGCCGGAAGCCGCGTAGTGAACGGGAGAACCAGCAGCGGCGCGAGCAGCCCCAGCGTGCTTGCGGGAACCTGGATCGCCGCCACCAGGTCGAAGCGCCGCTGTGCCTCGAGCGCGCCGAGCAGCGTGGGCATGACGATGGCGAACGGCACCGCCGCCGCGAGGATCTCGAACGCGGCGACGCTCTCGCCCGCCAGAGCGGGCGGCACCCGAAGCAGATGGCGCACCAGCGGGGACGCCACGGCCAGCATCACGCCCGCCCCAGCCACGCCGACGAGGACGGCGAGCGCCGCCACCGTCCAGAAGGTCTCGCCGACCCGCGAGCCCTCGGCGAGCGAGCGCGCCATGAAGCGGGTGCTCGTGCGCCCGAGGCCGACGTCGAGCAGTGCGAAGTACGCCAGCACCACGCCGGCGGTGGCGAGCACGCCGTAGCGCTCGACCCCGAAGCCAGCGATCACCGCGGGAACGGTGAAGAGCGCCAGCGGGAACGGCAGCGAGCCCGCGAGCAGGTTCAGCCCCGCGTTCGACACGGCCCGGCGGGCCTCGGTGCCTCCCGGCGCGGCGCCGCCGTTGCGGCCCGCCGTCACCGCGGCGCCTCTCCCAGAAGCCGCACCAGGCCGCGCGGCAGCACCTTCTCCGCGCGGCCCGCCTGGAAACCGCCCATCCGCACCGCCTCGTACACGAGCGCGTGCAGGGCGGCCGTCACCCCGTGCTGCGACGCCACCCAGCGCAGCTCCCGCGCGAGATGCCGCGGCCCCGACCGCCACGCCCCGCGCGCCAGCGCCAGCGTCTGGAGCGACGAGCCGCTGTCGAAGTTGCGGCGGAACGCGCGCCCGAAGGAGAAGCGATGGCCGTGATACGCCTCCGCCCGCGGCTCGTACGCGATCTCGTGCCCCGCCTTCAGCGCGGCCATCGCCCACGCCTGGTCCTCGCTCATCACCATCTCGGGAAACGGCAGTCGCTCCCACACCGACCGCCGCACGATGCCGAACGCGCTCGAGAAGAGGATGGTCCCCGGGCCGAAGGCCCCGGCGTCCGCCGCGGTCAGCCGCCGCGGCCGTCCCGCGTAGTTGACCTTCGCCAGGAAGGTCTCCTCCGGGGAGGCATCCCGCGGCACCTGGCGCCCGAACACGCCTGCGACCTGCGCGTCGGCCAGCGGCTCCAGCAGCGCCGCCAGCCACCGGTCGCCCACCGGCTCCACGTCCTGCGTGATGAAGAGCAACGCCTCTCCGCACGACGCCTCGGCCGCGCGATTGCGCGCGCTGCCGTGTCCGAACCGTGCGCCCCCGAGATCGAGCACCTTCGCACCGGCCTCCGCCAGCAGCTCGCGCGTGCCGTCCCGCGATCCGGAATCGATCGCGACGATCTCGGCGAGCTCGAGACCGCGGCGCCGCTCCAGCGCCGCCAGCAGCACCGGCAGGGTACGCGCCCCGTTCAGCGTCGGCACGATCGCCGAGACGCCGAGGTTCATCGGCGGCCGTCGTCCCTGAGCACGCTGATGAAGAACGAGCCGAAGACGATCTGGGCCCCGACCACGATCAGGCTGAGTCCCAGCAGCGCCAGCTGGACGGCGAACAGCTGGCCGCGTCCGGCCGCGAGCCAGATCCACAGGATCCAGGCGTTGATCCCCAGCCCCGCCGCCCCGAGGCTCAGGCCCACCAGCAGCCCGCGCTCGAGCGTGAAGCGACGGTCGAGGAAGTCCACCCAGGGATCGCGCCGCTCCGGGAGCGCGGCGCGCGCGTACGTCTTCGCGGCGAGGCCGAGAAACACCAGCTGCACCCCGAGGATGGCGAGCGCGCTGGCCACGAACATGAAGTGGTAGTCGAAGGTGAGCGAGCCCAGGTGGACCGGGCCGGGGAGCAGCGCGAACAGCCCGAAGAGCCCCAGAGCCACCGCCAGGACGCCCGGGATCAGGAACAGGGGCGTGGGCGAGAGCAGCAGCATGAAGCGCAGGTGCCGCCAGCCGTCGCGGAAGCTGCGGAGCTTGGACGTGCCGCCGCGGGGATAGTAGGTGATCGGGATCTCCGCGACCCGGAGCCCGTGGCGCAGCGCCACCGCCACCATCTCCGACGCGAACTCCATCCCGGTGGACTTCAGGCGCATCCGCTCGCTCGCCGACCGCGTCATCGCCCTGAGACCGCAGTGCGCATCCGAGATGCGCGCGCCGAAGAAGAGACTCAGGATGCCCGACAGGACGGGGTTCCCGACGTAGCGGTGGAGCCACGGCATCGCGCCCGGCAGGATGCGCCCGCGGAACCGCGAGCCCAGGACGACGTCGTTGCCCGCCTTCAGGGCCGCCACGAACTCTGGTACGGCGCCGAAGTCATAGGTGTCGTCCGCGTCGCCCAGAACGAGGTAGGTGCCACGCGCGGCCTCGAGCCCCGCGAGATACGCCGCCCCGTAGCCGCGGATCGGGGCGCCGACCACGCGCGCCCCCGCCGCGGCCGCCACCGCGGGCGAGCCATCCTCCGAACCGTTGTCCGCCACGACCACCTCGCCCTCGAGCCCCGCAGCGGCCAGCGCGGCCCGCGCCTTCCCGACGCAGGTCGCGACCGTCGCCGCCTCGTTGAGGCAGGGCATGACCACCGAGACATCCGGCCGCGCGTCGCTCACGGCGCCTTCCCTCCCGCGCTGCCCGGGCCGGCGGGGGCGCGCTCCACCGCGAACGCCAGCACCGAGCCCGGCCACACCCGCATCAGCCGCAGATAGCCCGGCTTCCGCTCCAGCAGCCGGTTCAGCGTCGGAGCCGCATCCGAGCCGGGCCCCGTCAGCACGACATGCGTCACCCCCGCGCGGTCGAGCCAGGCGCGCAGCGAATCGGGGCCCAGGCTCTCCTCCCCGCGCCCGCGGTAGCGCCAGACGTAGTTGGGCACCGCCCGCCGGCCGGTGTACAGCCAGAGCAGCGCCTCGTCCTCTCCCGCCACCACCCCGTCCGCCGGCGTCGCCTCCCGGATCCAGGGCAGGATCTCTCCCATCGTCGCCGAGATCCCCCGTTGCAGCGCCATCGCGTCCCCTCGGGCGTAGCCGCGCACCTGATAGAACCCGTAGCCGAGGACGACGGCCGCCGCGACGGCGGCCACGCACCACCGGCCGATCCGCGCGAAGGGCTGCCGCACCTCCGCGAGCCGCGACCAGACGCGCGCGAGGCCGGCCGCGAACGCGAGGACGAGGAAGGGCCAGACGGCCCAGAGGAACCGATCGGGACCGTACGGCCAGGCAAACACGATGACGAGGTAGCCGAGCAGCGACCAGCCCAGCGCGCTCCAGCCGCGCACCAGGGGTGCGAACCCGGCGACGAGCACGAGCAGCGCCGGCACGCCGAGGTAGAACCGGAGCCAGCCGCGGAAGGGCGCGAGGGCGACGGCGCCGAGCGGGTTCAGGAGATCGCCGAGGCTCGCGGGCGAGAGCCACCAGCCCGCCTGCGCGAGGAGGTCGGTATAGGTGCCGTAGTTCGACGCGAGGATGGGGTCCGCGTCGCCGTGATGCCGCGCGGCGAACGCGAGCCAGGGCGCCAGAGTCGCCGCCGCGAACAAGCCGGCGATCAGTGCGGCGCGCGGGCGGCGCGCGAGCAGGAGCGCGGCGACGACGCCCGCGATCACGGCGATCCCCACCGACCGGGTGAGCGCCGCCGCGCCGGCCAGGCACCCCGCCGCGGCGGCGAGGCTCCAGGCGGAGCGCCGCGTCGGGGCCGCTCGCGCGGCATCCGCCGCCCAACACGCCGCCACGACGAGCACCAGGAACAGCGGCTCGGCGAACAGCACCGTCGCCACGGTCACCAGCGGCAAAGCGGTCACGACGGCCGCGACGAGGAGTGCGATTCGCCAGGTCGGCTGCGCCGCCCGCGACCGGAGATAGAGCACGAGCAGCGCCGCGAAGAGACCGAGCAGAACCGCATTCGCGGCCTTGAAGAGCACGACGTTCGCGGGGAACGCAGGCGAGAGCCGCCACAGCGCGGCCAGGAACGCGGGATAGAGGAACGGATAGTGGACCGCGCCCGGCGCACCGGGCAGGTAGAGCAAGTGATAGCCGTGCCCCTCGGCGAGGCTCTTCGCCAGCGCGAGGTAGATCCCGTCGTCGTAGAAGACCCCGACCAGGGACGCCGTGACGTTCAGCGCGACGACGGCGGCCACGGCGAGCCCCGCCGCGGCCGCCCACCCGGCGCGGCCGCTCACCGGAGGCGGGGCGTCAGGACGAGCTGGAGTCGTACCGCGCCAGCTTCCGGTACAGCGTGGACGGATCGATGCCGAGCACTTCGGCCGCGCGGGTCTTGTTGCCGCCCACGCTCTGAAGCACCCACGTGATGTAGGCGCGCTCCACCACGTCCAGCGGCGGGTTGGCCGACGGCCGGTCGGCCACGAGCGACGGGGCGCGGCGCTCCGTCACGCGGGCGGGAAGCGCCACCGCCGCGATCTCGTCGCCCTTGGTCAGGGTGGCGGCCCGCTCCAGCGCGTTCTCCAGCTCGCGCACGTTGCCCGGCCAGTCGCAGGCCATGATGGCCGCCATCGCGTCGGTCCCGATCGTCTTCGGCGTCTGGCCGCGCTCCGAGGCCATGCGACGCAGGAACGCGTCGGCCAGCAACGGGATGTCGTCCTTCCGGGCCCTGAGCGGCGGCAGGTGGATCGCGATCACGTTGAGCCGGTAGTAGAGGTCCGACCGGAACCGGCCGGCCTTCATGTCGTCTTCGAGGTCGCGGTTCGTCGCGGCGATCAGCCGCACGTCCACCGGGACCGGCTGCGTGCCACCGACCGGCGTGGCCTCGCGCTCCTGCAGCACGCGGAGCAGCTTGATCTGCGTCGCCGGCGTCATCTCCCCGATCTCGTCGAGGAAGAAGGAGCCGCCGCCCGCCGCCGCGAACAACCCCCCGTGGTCGCGCACCGCGCCGGTGAACGACCCCTTCACGTGGCCGAACAGCTCCGATTCCAGCAGCCCCTCGGGGAGCGCGCCGCAGTTGATCGAGAGGAACGGGCCGGCCTGCCGCTCCGACAGCCCGTGGATGTACCGGGCGATGACCTCCTTCCCGGTGCCACTCTCCCCCTGGATCAGCACGATGCTGTCCGTCGGCGCCACGGTCTCCGCCATGCGCAGCACGTCGCGAAAGACCTTCGAGGCGCCGATCGGCTTCACGGCCTGCGACCGCTCGCGCCGCTGGATCTCCTGCTTCAGCACCCGGTTCTCCGCCTTGAGCTGGCGGTGCTCGAGCGCGCGCCGGCAGATCGCGATCAGCTCGTCGTTGTCGAACGGCTTCTGGATGTAGTGGAAGGCGCCGCGGTTCACCGCCTCGATCGCCGTCTTCAGCTCCGCCTGCGCCGTCATCAGGATCACCGGCAGGTCGGGGTCGCGCTCGCGCGCGGCGGCGAGGATCTCGAGGCCGTTCACCGAGGGCATCCGCACGTCCGTCAACACGAGCTCGGGGACGGCGCGGCCCAGCGCCTCGAGGGCCGCGGGGCCGCCGCGGGCGACCGACACCTCGAACCCCTCGTTCTTGAACAGGATGCGCAGGCTGTCGAGGATCGCCGATTCGTCGTCCACGATCAGCAGCGACGGGCGGTCGGTCATGCGATCTCCTCGGCGCTGAACCGCGCCGGCAGGAACACCGTGAACGTGGTCCCCTGGCCGCGCACCGTGTCGCAGAAGATGAGACCCCGGTGGGCCTGGACTGCGCGCTGGACGATCGCGAGCCCGAGGCCGGTGCCGCCCGGGCGCCCCGTCACGAAGGGCTCGAAGAGCTTGGGCAGCACCTCCGCCGACACCCCAGGCCCGCGGTCGCTCACCCGGAGCAGGCGCGGCGACTCCATCACGACGTCGGTCGGCAGATCGTCCGCCGCGGCGGGCGCGACCCGGACGCGGACGTCGGCGGAGGCCGGCGCCGCCTGCACGGCGTTCAGGACCAGATTGAAGACGACGCGATGCAGGAGGTCCTCGTCCCCCTCGACCAGCACCGGCCGCTCCGCCGCCTCCAGCGCGATCCTGGCGTTCGCCGTGCAGTCCGGGTGCTGCCGGGCCAGCTGGATGCCCCGCTCCGCCACCTCGGCCAGGTCGAGCCTGGCCGAGCGGGTGACGCGCACCCGCGAGAAATCGAGGAACTCGGTGAGCAGCGCGGAGAGCCGGTCGCTCTCGCGCACGATCAGCCCCGCCAGCACCCGCTCGTCGGCCCCGGGCGGCGCCAGGCGCGAGAGCTGGGTCACCGCGCTGCGAATGGAGGCGAGCGGGTTCTTGATCTCGTGGGCGAGCGACGCGGAGATCTCGGCCACCGCCTCGAGCCGCTCGGTCCGGAGTCGCAGCTCCTCCAGGCGGCGCGCGTCGGAGATGTCCTGCAGGATGGCCGTCACCGACGGGGCCGTGCCCTCCTCCGCGTGCACGGCCGTCGTCGAAAAGCCGATCGGGAAGGACCGGCCGCCCGCCGTCACCTCCGCCACCGAGCGCACCACCCGGCGCCCCTCCTCCGCCGTCCGCCGGATCGCCTCAGCCAGCGCCGGCGCCGCCCGGCCGATCTCCTCCAGCGCCGGCCGTCCCTCCAGCTCCGCGGCGCTGAGCCCCAGCAGCGCCTCCGCCGTCGGATTCGCGTAGACCAGGCGGCCGTCCGCCTCGAGCGTGAGCACGCCGGCGCCGATGTCCCGGAGGATGTCCGCCGCCTCGAGCCGCACGCGGCGCAGCTCCGCCTCGAGGTTCTCATGCTGCGCCCTCGCCACGCGCACCCGGCTCGCCAGGTAGCCCGTGGCCATCGCCACGAGCCAGTAGACGGCGACCTGGAGGAGGGCCGCCGACGGCTGCTCCGCCTTCTGGACGAACACGACGTCGGCCGTGTAGACGATGCCCGCCAGGAGCGCTACCAGCAGACCGTTGGCCAGCGGCATGAGGACGGCGTTGATCGCGATCACCAGGATGTACAGAGCGGCGAAGTAGGAGTACGGGCCCGTGATGTGGGCGATCGCCGTGACCAGCGCGATGTCGAACAACGCCTGGCCGTAGAGGAAGGTCTGTCCCGGTTCCGCGAAGCGGACGTGCGTGTACCAGTACGACCCCGCCGCCGCCACGAACGCGAGCGTCACCGACAGCGACGCCACCAGGAGCGCGGTCGGGTCCGCCGCCCACCAGCTCAGGGCCGCCGCCAGGAAGACCGCCGAGGCCACTGTGATCCGGCCGAGGTAGATCCAGTTGAGCAGCGTACGCGCGGGCGGAACCGTCCCGGCACGCGCCCGGCGGACCTGCGGAACGGGGGTAGTCACCGCCCCAAGCTACGGGCCGGGTATTGCAGAATGCAAGAGTAGGACTGGTTGCCAGACGGCAAGACGGCGAAGGGGGAAGCGGTTACCAGACGCAAGCCCGGAGGGGCCAGCCAAGTTGCATGTACTGGCAACTGGTCTGGCCCCTCAGGACTGGCAACTGGTAACCACTTCAGTACTTCGCCGTCTGGCAACTGGCCTCTGCTATTGGACCGCGCCGATCATGCCGAAGATCGGCAGATACATCGCGACGATCATGCCGCCGACGATGACGCCGAGGAACACGATCATGACCGGCTCCATCAGCGAGAGGAGGTTGTCAACCGCGGCGTCCACTTCCTCGTCGTAGAAGTCGGCAATCTTGCTGAGCATCTCGTCGAGGCCGCCGGTCTGCTCGCCGACAGCGATCATCGAGATCACCATGGGCGGGAAGACCTTCGACTTTTGCAGCGGCGCGGCGATCGTCTCGCCGCCCGCGATGGACGCCCGCGACTCCATCACCGCATCGTGGATGACGCGGTTGCCCGCAGTCTTGGCGGTGATCTCCAAGCCGTCGAGGATCGAGACGCCCGACGCGATCAGGGTGCCAAGGGTACGGGTGAAGCGCGACACGGAGGACTTGCGGATCACGTCGCCCAAGATGGGGACTTGGAGCATCACCCTGTCGATGTTGAGGCGCCCCTGCGGAGTAGCGCGGTAGCGGCGCATGCCCCAGATGAAACCGCCGATGCCGAGGCCGATCGCCCACCAATACCCCTTCAGGAAGTCGCTGGCGCCGATCACGATGCGGGTCGGGAGCGGCAGCTCCATGTGCACGTCGGCGAACATGCTCCGGAAGACCGGGATCACGAAGATCAGCAGCACGACCACGCAGATGATGGCGACGGAGAAGATGACGGATGGGTAGATGGCCGCGCCCTTCACCTTCCGCACCAGGGCGTCGTTCTTCTCCATGAATCCCGCCAGCCGCAGCAGAATGGTGTCGAGAATACCGCCGGCCTCGCCCGCCGCGACCATGTTCACGTACAGCTCAGTGAACGCCTTCGGGTGCTTCCGCAGCGCGTCGGCGAGCGTGTGGCCGCTCTCGACGTCGTACACCACCGCCTTCGTGACGTCCTTGAGGGCCTTGTTCTCGGTCTGCTCCGAGAGGATGTCGAGGGCCTGCACCAGTGGGAGGCCCGAGTTGATCATGGTCGCGAACTGGCGAGTGAAGATGACGATGTCGCGCGTCGAGATCCCGGAGCCGAACGAGAACTTGATCTCCTTCGGCGCCTGCTGAATCTTCACGACGATCATCCGGTTCTTGCGCAGGTGCGCGACGACGTCGTCGTGGCTCGGCAGGTCGAGCGATCCCGACTGCAGCTCCCCGGTCAGGGTCCTGGCAGTGTAGTTGAAAACCGGCATCCGTCACCCTCCTCGGCGCGCGGGAACTCCCGGCAGCGCCCTGGAAACGAAGCGGACGGCGCGAAGAACGCTCATGCGGCCAGGTAGGCCTCCGCGCGGCGCGCTCAACGCTTGAGCCCGCCGGTGAGCGGCCGGTCCTTGGGGGCCACTTTGTTGTCCTCGTCGCCCGGGACCGGCTCGCCGATCATCCGCAGGAAGTCGTTCGGGTCAGACGACACCCGCAGACACTCCTCCAGCACGACCTCGCGGGCCATGTAGAGCTGGTAGAGCGAGTCGTTGAGCGTCTGCATGCCGTGCTTCTTGCCCGCCTGCATGGACGACTGAATCTGGTGGACCTTGTCGTCGCGGATCAATGCCCGGATGGCGGGGGTGCAGACCAGGATCTCGCACGCCATCACGCGGCCCTTCCCCTTGGCCTTGGGGAGCAGCGTCTGGGTGACGATCCCCTCCAGAACGAACGCCAGCTGGGCGCGGACCTGCGACTGCTGGTGCGATGGGAAGACGTCGATGATGCGGTTGATCGTCTCGGCCGCCGAGTTCGTGTGCAGGGTGGCGAACGCGAGGTGGCCGGTCTCGGCGATGGTGAGCCCGGCCTGGATCGTCTCCAGGTCGCGCATCTCGCCGATCAGCACAACGTCGGGGTCTTCGCGCAGGGCGTACTTGAGGGCGCTGGCAAAGGACTTCGTGTCGGTGCCGACCTCGCGCTGGTTGACGATGCACTGCTGGTGCCGGTGGATGAACTCGATCGGGTCCTCCACCGTGATGATGTGACCTTTCCACTCCTTGTTGATCTTGTCGATCATCGCGGCGAGCGTCGTGGACTTGCCCGAGCCGGTCGGGCCCGTCACGAGCACCAGCCCGCGCGGCTTCTCCGCCAGCTTGGCGACGATCTGCGGGAGCTGGAGCTGCTCGAACGACTTGACCTGGAAGGGGATCTGCCGGATCACCAGCGAGACGCAGCCGCGCTGCTTGAAGGCGTTGCCGCGGAACCGCGCCAGGTTCTGGATGCCGAAGGAGAAGTCCAGCTCGTCCTCGGTCTCGAACCGCTTCTTCTGCTGCTCGGTGAGGATCGAATAGGCGAGCTGCAGCGTGTCCTTGGGGTTGAGGACCGCTTCGATCTTGCTGCTCGTGATGTCGCCGTCCACCCGCAGCTGGGGGCGCGCACCGGCCGTGATGTGGAGGTCCGAGGCGTCCCGCTCGATCATCTCCTCGAGCAGCGCGCGGAGGTTGAAGACGCTGGCCGCCGCCGTCGGATGCTGTTGAGGTGCCGTCACGTGTCTACGCTACCGCCGTTTCCTTGACCACTTCTTCGAGTGTGGTGACGCCCTTCCGGATCTTGACCAATCCGTCCATCCGCAGGGTGAGCATGCCTTCCTTTACCGCCTGCTCCGACAGCTCGCTGGTCGAGGCGCCCTTGAGAATCATGCGCCTGAGCTCGTGCGAAAGCGCCATGACCTCGTACAGCCCCGCGCGCCCCTTGTACCCGGTCCCGCCGCAGGAATCGCACCCCGGGCCCTTGTAGAAGGTAATCCCTTCGAACTCCTTCGTGTCGCCGCCGAGCGCCTTGAGCTCCTCGGGCGCGTACTGGTGCTCCGCCTTGCACTCCTTGCAGATGCGCCGCACCAGCCGCTGCGCGACAATCAGGTTGACGGCGGACGCGACGTTGAACGGCTCGATCCCCATGTCGATCATGCGCGTGATGGTCGAGGGCGCGTCGTTGGTGTGCAGCGTGCTCAGCACGAGGTGCCCGGTGAGCGCCGCCTTGATCGCGATGCCGCCGGTCTCGATGTCGCGGATCTCCCCCACCATGATGATGTTCGGGTCCTGGCGGAGGAATGCCTTCAGCGCCGCCGCGAACGTCATCCCGACCTCGTTGCGGACCAGCACCTGGTTGACGCCCATCAGGTTGTACTCGACCGGGTCCTCGGCCGTCATGATGTTGACTTCGATCGTGTTGACCCGCGACAGCGCGGAGTACAGCGTGGTCGTCTTTCCCGACCCGGTCGGCCCCGTGACCAGCACCATGCCGTACGGATTGAGGATCGCCTTGAGGAGGTCCGCCTCCGCCTTGGGCTCGAAGCCGAATTTCGACAGGTCGAGCGTCAGGTTCCCCTTGTCGAGGATCCGCATCACGATCTTCTCGCCGAACAGCACCGGCAGCGTCGAGACGCGGAAGTCGATCACCCGCTTGCCCATCTTGAGCTTGATGCGCCCGTCCTGCGGCACCCGGCGCTCGGCGATGTTCAGCGAGGACATGATCTTGATGCGGCTGGTGAGCGCCGCCTTGAGCTTCATCGGCGGCTTCATGACTTCCAGGAGCGCGCCGTCGATGCGGTAGCGCACCCGAATCTCGTGCTCGAACGGCTCGATGTGGATGTCGGACGCCCCCCGCTTCACCGCGTCCGTCAGGATCGCGTTGATGAGCTTGACGACCGGCGCGTCGTCGGCGCCGATGCCGGTGCCGGCCTGGTCCTCGTCCTCCTTCTGCTCGACAACCTCGAGCTCGCCCTCGGCCTCCTCGTCCTCGATGTCCTTGAGCAGCGAGTCGAGCTGCTGGTCCACCTGCTCGTAGTACTTGTCGATGGCGGTCCGGAGGGTGTACTCGCCGGCGATGACCGGGAAGATGTCGTAGCGGGTGATGAACTTCAGGTCGTCGAGGACGGTGAGGTTCGTCGGGTCCGCCATCGCGACCGTGAGGGTGCGGCCCTCGCGCTTCAGGGGCAGCACCAGGTGCTTCAAGGCCACGTCCGCCGGGATCATCTTGACGATCTTCGGATCCACCTCGAAGCGCGCCAGGTCCACCGCCGGCATGCGGTACTGCCGGGCGAGCATCTTGGTGATCTCGGTCTCCTGGATGAACCCCAGCTTCACCAGGTTGTAACCGAGGCGCTGGCCGTTGCTCTTCTGTTCCTGGAGTGCCTTGTCGAGTTGGTCTTTGGTGATCAGGCCTTCGCGGACGAGCAGGTCGCCAAGACGATCGCCAGGAGCCGTCGCAGGTGCCGGCATCGTATCGAGCCGAGTGGGAAAGGGAAAGACCGCGCTACGCCTAGGGAACAATCGGGAATAGTACCGGCGCCACCCCCCCTGTCAAGGGATTGTGACGTGTCCCTTCAGGTGCTCGATCCGCGCCCGTCCGATCCCCGGAACCCGCGCCAGATCGGCGATGTCGCGGAACGCCCCATGCGCGTCCCGTTCGGCTACGATCCGCGCGGCCAGGACGGCTCCGATGCCGGGAAGGCACAGCAGCTCCTCGCGCGTGGCGCGGTTCACAGCGACCTGCGCGGCGCAGGCAGCGCCGGCGTCCCCGGCCGCCGCACCCGACGACGCGGCCGAAGCCGACGCGGCCTGCCGCGGATAGGCGGAGAGGGGCGAGGCGGCCGCCGCCGGCGGCACCGCGCCGCCGAAGCTGACGTAGGGCGCGAGGGCCCGCAGGAGTCCGGCGCTCACGCCCGTCACCCGGCCAAGCCCGGCCAGCGACCCGAACGGCCCGCTGGCCTGCCGGTCCGCGACGATCCGCTGCGCGAGCCGCTTCCCGACGCGCGGGAGCCGCTCCAGCTCGACCGCGGTCGCGCGGTCCACGTCCACGCGCTCCCCCGGTGCGAGGGGCCGCTGGGCCGCCTCGGCCTGGCGCGACAGCGCCGCCTGAGCGACCAGATCCTCGCCGGGGAGGTCGGGCGCCACCGCAGCCACCGCGGTTGCTGGGCCCGAGCCCCGCGTCACCCGGATCACGCCCCCCGCCGCCGTGACGACGGCGAGGAAGATCAGCGCGCGGCGCTCGTCCCTCGTGAACACGCGCGCAAGCTACGCGAGCGCCGTCCGCGCCACGGTCCCGACGCACGCGGCGCGTGGCGAATCAGCGCAGCAGCGCCAGGGCCAGACGGCCGATGTCGCCCAGGGTCTCGGGCGAGACCTTGTCCACGGTGTCCTGCATGGTGTGGTGCCACTCGCGGTAGTTCTCGAATCCGATCACGTCGATCGCGCGGATCCCCTTCTGGATCAGCGGCACGTGGTCGTCCGTGATGTACCCGCCGTTGAGGGGGCTGAACATGCGCTGGAGCCCGAGGTCCTCGGCGGCGCGCCAAACGCGCTCCACCACCTCGGGGGCGCGGTCGAGCGAGTAGCCCTCCTGGTAGATCTTCTGGTTCCGCCCGCCGATCATGTCCCACAGCACGGCGAACAGCGGGTGATAGCCGGTGGGGAGGTGCTCGGCGAAGTAGCGCGAGCCGATGAGCACGTCCTTCAGGCTGTCGGCCTCCTCGAACGAGCCGTAGTCCTCGCCGTCGACGAACAGCAGGTCCACGCCGACCGAGGGCGGCATCTGCTTCAGCGCGTCCGCCATCTCGAGCAGCATCGCGGTGCCGGACGCGCCGTCGTTCGCGCCCGGGATCGGCAGGCCTCGTTTGGCGGGATCCGGATCCGCCTCGGCGACGGGGCGCGTGTCCCAGTGGGTCACGTACAGGATCCGGTTGGGATCCGACGGGCGGAAGCGGGCGAGGATGTTGCGCAGCTCGAGCTTCTTGCCCGAGACGGTGACGTGCGTGAACGCCTGGACCTCGACGCTGTCGGCCCTGGCCTTGAGCTCGCGCTCCAGCCACTCGGCGATCGCCTGGTGCCCCGGCGTCCCCGGCACGCGCGGGCCCGCCGCGACCTGGAACTGGACCCACCGCATCGCCTGGGCGGAGTCGAACCGCTGCAGCGCCTCGGACGAGCGGCTGTGGCACGAGACCCCGAGCGCCGCCACCACCAGGAGCCACGACGGTCTCATCGGGGCGTTCCCGCCTGGAAGTTGACCGTCACCGAGGCCGTGACCACCCACTGGGCGTACTTGCGGTTGATGTGCGCATCCTCCGTGAGAATGTAACCGACGGAGATGCCGGCGGAGACGTTGGGCGGCATGTCGGTGTCCATGGAGAAGTTGTATTGGCGGCGCGAGGCGCTCGAGATCGTGACGCAGGCCGCGCCGCCGACCAGCGTCAGGCAGCCGTCGTCGGTGCTCTGCGCGTACCGCAACGCCGTGCGCACGTCGGATGGGAGCGGCAGGAGGTCTTTCGGCGGCCGGAAGGAGAACAGCAGCGCGGCCGACGCGTCCTGCCGGTCGGTGTGCGTGACGTTGCCTGCGCTCTCGTTCAGGATGCTGCTGGTGTTCCAGGTCAGGCTCGTGGTGACGTGCTCCGCCCAGGTGATCGCCACGGAGAGCGGGTACGACCGGGACTCCAGCACGCCACGGACCTCGTTCGTCGAGCCGGTCGCCGCAACGGTCGTCGCCTCGAGGAGCAGCTCGAGCGGCGGCTGCACCGTGGTGGCCTGCCGCACCTGCACCGCCGCCGACGCGCTCACGCTGGAGAGCACCTCCTTGAGCAGGCCCCCCACCGGAGACCACGTCCAGCGGCCGGTCAGATCCGGCCACTGCGTGTCGTCCTCGCGGTTCTCCGACTGGCCGTCGCCCCGCTCGTACCATCCCTGCTGCCGGCCGACGGAATAAGCGGTCACCACGGAGAAGCCGAGCGGCAGCCGCAGGCCCGACGCCAGCCGCGTCTGGCGGGAATCATACGCATAAGTCGCCAGGCGGCCGTCCGAGCTCCGGAAGGCGCCCACGCTCCCCAGCCCGAGCTCGTAGCCCAGTGCCGGGTCGAAGCCCGGGCGATCGAACTGGGAGCGCCGGTCGGTGCGCGTCGAGATGTCGAGCGGACTGAACCGGTCGAGCAGGCCCACGATGTGCGCGGTGTCGCCGAACATCACCTTGAGCAGGCGCGAGAAATCCAGCGACGCCCCGAGGTCGGTCGAGCGGGCGTTGGTGAACGCGGTCGGCAACCGGAATGCGCCGGCGGTGTCGCCCAGGGTGCGCTCGGGGGTCAGGCCGTTGGGATCGCGCGTCAGCAGGAAGGTCGAGGTCGTGGTGAACCGGGGCCGCAGCCACGAAAAGAGGCTCGGCGTCCAGGTGAAGTGCGTGCCGACCGAGCGGTCGCGTTCGAAGCCCACGTTGATCCCCGCGAAGCGTCGCGCGGCCTGGTGCGTCAGGACGCCCATCGTCGTGGTGTCGCCGTAGTCCTTCAGGTCCCGCGTCGAGGCGTAGTCCACTCCGAACGAGGTGGAGCGCAGCGGCCGGAACTCGACGCTCGCCTGGTTGCGGAACGCCGCCGCCAGCGTCCGGACCGAGGTCGCCAGCGTGTCGCTCACGGTGGCGATGGGGACGCGGAACGTCTCCAGCTCGGCGTGGGACGAGGTGAACCCCGACGTGAACCGGACGGACGCCGGGCTCCAGCGCAGGCGCGCGTCGTCCAGCCCACGCACGAAGTCGGCCCGCCCCAGCAGGGGGATCGCCCGGAGCAGCCGCACCAGGAAGCCCGGCACGTAGCGGAAGCTGCGGTCGGAGGGGAGCGCCGCATAGTCGCCGTTGAGCGCCCAGAGCCCGCTGGAGCTCTGCGCGAGCTGGGTCGTGGACGTGGCGTTCGAGTACGACGTGGAGAGCCCGAGGTTGTCCACGATCCAGCGCTGCCACCACTTCGTGCCGCGCCGCGAGCGCCGGAGCATCAGGTTGTACGTGGCCGTCGAGGTCTGGGGCCGGCGCAGCCCCGCCAGCGGGCCCGCCAGCACGTCGGTGCCCTGCAGGTAGTACGGGTCGTCCGAGGAGCGGTCGATCCGCATGGAGAACGGCGCCGTCAGGCCGAGCCGGTCCAGCCCGAATCGCTCCAGCCGCACGGTCGCACCGAGGCTGAACTGCGAGCTGGTCGTGTACGACGGGTTGTCGCCGAGCTGACGGAACTGGGGGTCGCGCCGCGACATCGCGACCGTCAGATCCCCCACGTCGGCCGCCACCACCCGCAGGTTGAGCGCGCCGGCGTAGCCCGGGTCGTTCACCACCTGCGCGAGCCGGATGTCGTCCACCCACACTTCTGCGCTGTCGGTCGACGCACCGCTGTCGCGTACGAAGCCGACGGCCAGCTCCGCGACGCTGGCCAGGTTGGGCGGGGCGACCCCGGGATTGCGCACGTGCACGATGTACGAGCGGGTGCTGTCGCACGCGACGTAGGCCAGCGTATCCCCGCCGCACGCCGCCGCCCCCGATGGCGCCTGGCCGCTCAGGAACCGCCGCTCGATGTCGGCGCGGAGCATCAGCCAGCGGGTGAAGTCCACCACCAGCTCCGGCAGCCAGGTGCCGCTGTGCGCGTGGGCGCGGAACATGTAGAAGTTGTTCTCGTCCTGCGCGACCTTGATGTAGAACGAGAGCTGGTCGTTGTCCCACCCGCTGCCCCGGCCCCGCGCCCACACCCGCAGCTGGCGGTATCCGAGGAAGTTCCGCTGGCCCTCCGGGAACCGGTAGAACGCCTCGGCCCGCTCTCCCGGCCGCACGTCGCGCCCGATGACCCGCAGCGAGGTTTCGTTGATCTGCACCGTGCCGAGCTGCAGGGCGCCGGTGGTGGTCGCCCCCTGGTCCACGGTTCCCGGCGGCGGCACGTAGCCGAGGTCGCTGCGGTTCTCGGTGCTCACGACGCTCGTGACGACCTCGCCGTGGGCGGCGCCGAGGGAACCGGAGAGCCCTGCGATCGGCGTCTCCGCGCGCTTGACCCAGGGCGCCCCGACCAGCTTGACCCGAGCGAGAGCGAGGTAGGCCGGCTTCTCGGGGCCCGGCTCGTCCGGCACGATCATCGTCACGCGGAGGGCGCGGATCTGCCGGATGTCAGGGGTCCCGACCTGCACCGTGTCTGAGCGGAACGGGATGCGGTAGAGGCGCCAGCGTCCGCCCGCGGAGTCCGCCGGGCCGCCGTCGCGCACGTAGTAGCGCGGATCGCCGACGCGGAAGACGTAGCGGAAGTAGCTCTCCTGGACGGCGGCGACCAGCGTGTCGAGGTGGCCGTCCCCGTCCAGATCGTCGCTGTCGGGGATACCGTTGCGGCGGCTGCACTGCGCGCGCTGGTCGCCCCACGGGTAGACGACCAGCCCGCCGCCGAGCGCCGACCGGCACAAGGGCATGTCGTGCACCACCGCGCCGGTGCGCGCGTCCACGATGCTGTCCGCGACGGCGCCGAGGATGCCGTTGTCGTTGGTGGCGGCGTTCCAGGTGTTGGTCAGCGTGTCCCGCTCGGTCTGCAGGCGGCCTTCGCCCATCCGCCGGCGCCCCGAGTAGATCGTGTCACCCTGGGCGTCGACCGTGAAGCTCTGCGGTACGAACGCCACCGCGTCCTCGTACACGCGCCCGAAATCGAAGACGATCGAAGTGCCGAGGTCGCGCGCCGGGTGCTGCGGGTCCTCGAAGACCCAGAACTCGAGGTACTCCACCCGCGAGAGATCCAACCCCGTAGTGGAGAGCGGCGTGGTGATGGTGCGCCAGCGGGGGCCGCCCGTGTGCGGCACGAGCCACCGCGGCTGCCCGGTCTTCGGATCCGGCAGGCCTCCCACCGTGTCGGGGTGCAGGGCAAGCCACAGCACCGTCTCGGCCGTCTGGCCGGTGCCCTGGAGCACGATGGACGGGTCGATGTCGGTGGACGTGAACCGCACGATCCCGGCGGGCGTGCTGATCAGGTTCTGCCAGACCAGCGAGGCGGCATCCGTATCCTGGAACCCACCCGCCGCGTCGATCCCCGTGGCGCCGAGGCCGCGATCCGACGCTGGCCGGCTGCCGAGCTGCCAGGAGTTCTCGGTGAGCGGCAGGAAGGTCCCGCCCTCCTCCTCGAACGTCTCGACCCAGGCCATGCCGAGCTGGTTGGGCGACGGCCGGGACATGGCCAGCTCGGCGTCGAGCGTGACCAGCGAGGGCGCCTCGGTGTGGACCAGCGGCAGGCTGTTCAGGAGCCGCGTGAGCCCCATCGGCTCGAAGCGGAAATTCCCGGAGATCCCGCCGATGAAGTTGGACTGCGGCTCGAAGCCGAGGGTCGGCCGCGTGAACGTGGTCTTCTGCTGCTGCAGCAGCCCGAGCGCCGTCACCGAGCCGTGGTCGCCGAGGTCGTAGCGGGTCTGCACGCCGTAGATCGAGGTCGGCGCGATCGCGAACGCCGGTTGCTCCTCGTACTGCACGGTCACATTGGTCGGGCCGGGGAAGAGCGAGTCCGGGTGCAGAAAGGTGACCTGCCCGATCTCGTAGTTGATCGTGTAGTCCACGTTGGGCACGAGCGCCACGCCGTTCACGGTGAGGTGCTCGCTCCCGGGCCGGATCTGGACCGCGCCGAGGGAGAGCTGGCCCCGGTCGCCGCCGCCCTTCGCGTCGTAGTGGAGCTGCAGCTGGTAGAGCGGCGTCGGCCCCTGCGACAGCAACAGGTAGGTCGGCGTCCGGTACAACGAGTCGTTGCGGAACTGCGCCGCGAGGACGGTGCTGTCGGCGAAGGGCCGCAGCGTAGGGAAGACGACGAACAGGTCGCGCAGGGGCGAGCCGCCGAGCGGGTCCCGCTGCCGGGGAAAGAGCCGGTTGAACTGGTCGAAGGTGGTCTGGTCGCTCGGCTGCGCCAGGCCGAGCAGCGCCAGGAAGGTGGCGGCGCCGGACGCCGGCCGCTCCGATTGCCCCACGACGATCCGCAGCTGGACGCCGTCGCGCACCACGTCGCTGCTGCCGCCCACGCGGTAGACGTTCCGCATCTCGTAGCGGAAGGTGGGCACGTCCGCCCCGCGCCGCGGCTCGTGGATCAGGCGCAGCGTGTCCACGCGCCCGGCCGCGGCGCCGGCGGGGAAGGTGCCGATCGTGTCGTGGGCGGCGGTGACGTACGAGACCGCGAGATAGTCGTCGAGGTCCAGCCGGTTGGTGAGGGCGAACCACTGCGCCGACGGATCGAGGTAGTAGTCGCGCCCCTCGATCAGCAGCTCCCAGGTGAACGGGCCGGCGCGCTGCGGGCTGTCGGGGCGCAGGGCCACCGCGGGAATGCCGCCGACGCTCTGCTGCACCGTCGTCTGCCCGACGGCGCTGCGGCGCCGGTACACCCGCACCTGGAGGATCTGGGCGTGCGGCGAGGGCGCCGTGAGGTTGAGGATGTCCACCTCGGGGTAGCCGGGCAGCGTGGCGGGGTCGGCGACGAAGAAGAAGCGCTCGGGCTCGAAATCGCGGTCGGCCACCATCCGGTCCAGCGGCTGCACCGTCTGCTGGCCCACGGTGAAGACGCGGTCCCGGACCACGTTCCCCTTCTGCTGCGCGTAGATGGCGCTCCAGTCCATCGGGCCGACGGTCCCCGCGACCTGGAAGCCGAAGTTGTTCGCGGGAATGCCCCCGGTGATGAAGCGCGACGGGGGAGTCTTGAACGCCACGTTGCCGACCTCGACGCGGCGGACGATCTCGTCGTCGAGTCCCTGGTAGTAGATCTGGATGTTGTTCGACGCCTCGAACTCGTTCTCGGAGTTGTAGTCCACGTTCATGTGGATCCGCTGGCCGATGACGCCGCCGGTGCGGACGTCGAACTGCGGATTCAGGACCGGCGGCGTGAAGCCGGAGCTGCAGCCCGAGGAGAGCTGGTTCGTCTCCGACGGCTGGCACCGCAGGTTCGTGAGGTGGTCGTAACGCAGCTCGAAGCGCGAGTTGAGCAGGATACCGAGGTCCGCGTAGCGTGACAGCGCCGCCATCGGGGACTGCGCCTCGGGGAGCGGCAGCACCGCGGGGGCGATCGCGGGCGCCGCCACCGCGCGCCCGGCGGCGAGGAACGTGCTGTCGACGCCCAGCAGCGTCGCGCGCCAGCGGGCGGCCTGCCGCACGGCGAGCGCGCGCCGGAGGGAGTCGGCCCAAAACCGCGCCAGCTGCGCCGGGTCGGGACGCGGGAACACCAGGCGGCCCGCGCCGAGGAGCGGGGCGGGCAGGGCCAGGGTGAGGGTGTCGGCGGCAAATCGCAGCGGGGGGACGCCCCGCAACGACCCGGGCTGTTGCGCGATGACTCTGGGGGCGGCGAGGACGACGAGGGAGGTGATCGCGACGAGCGTGCGCGTCACGTGCGTCCGCACTTGGGGTAGTATTCGGGCCGGCTGCTTCGGGGTATTATACGGAAGCCATCAGGGCCTCTCAACCCCGACAAGGCCTTCATTCGCGCCGTGAAGCTGCTATCCCGCTATCTCCTCCGCGAGCACGTCCCGCCGTTCGTTTTCGCCCTGGCGGCGCTGACCGGTCTGATGCTCCTCAACCAGGTGGCGCAGAAGTTCGGGCAGCTGGTCGGCAAGGGACTGACGTGGGGCGTCATTGTCGAGTTCTTCCTGCTCTCGCTCCCGTTCATCGTGGCGATGACCCTGCCGATGGCGGTGCTGGTCGCGGTGCTCTACGCCTTCGTGCGGCTCGGCGCGGACAACGAGATCACGGCGCTCCGCGCGAGCGGCGTCAACCTGGTAACGCTCGTCCGGCCGGTGCTGCTGGCGGCGCTCGGCCTGACCGTGATCTCCTTCCTGTTCATCGACCAGGTCCTGCCGCGCACCAACCACAAGCTCGCGACGCTGATGGTGGACATCGCGCGCAAGCGGCCGACGTTCCAGCTCAAGGAGCAGATGGTCAACGAGGTGATCCAGGCGCAGTACTACCTCAAGGCCAACCGCATCAACCAGGCGACCGACCGGCTCAAGGACGTGGTGATCTACGACCTCACCGGTGACACGCGGCGCCGCACGATCTACGCCGACAGCGGGTACATGGCCTTCAACGCCGACCGCACGGTGCTGCTGCTCACGCTGTTCGACGGCTATGTCAACGACTACGACCGGGCGCAGCCCGCGGTCTTCCGGCGCGTGGATTTCCACACCGACTTGGTGAAGGTGCACGGCGTGTCCAACACCTTCGAGCGCACGGAGGAGGACCGCTACAAGGGCGACCGCGAGATGTCCACGTGCGAGATGGACTCGGCGCTGCAGCGCCAGCTCTCGTCGATCGCCGCCATCACGCGCGACAGCCAAGTCGCGCTGGCCAGCGACGTGCACCGCCTGCTGGGGATCCCGGCCCCGAACGCCTTCGACACGGTCAAGGTGCGGCCGGCGCAGCGCCTCGAGGCGGCGCACGTCTATTGCGGCGCGCTCCACGGACTGCTCCGGCTGTTCCGCCCGCACGCGCTTGCCGCCCAGGAGCCGGGCCAGCGAGCCGGCGCGCCCGTGCCGGCCGCCGCCCCCGCGGCCCCGCCGCCGCGGTACGTACCCGACACCTCCGGCGGCCAGCTCAGGGCCACGCTCGGCACGCTCGAGGCCCGGCGCCGGGGCGCGCTCCAGCTGGCGGCGCGCTTCGAGATCGAGATGCACAAGAAGTTCGCGATCGCCGCGTCCTGCCTCGTGTTCGTGTTGATCGGCGCGCCCATCGCGCTGCGCTTCCCGCGCGGCGGCGTCGGGCTCGTCATCGGGGCCAGCGTGCTCATCTTCGGCCTCTACTACGTGGGCCTCATCGGCGGCGAGACGCTCGCCGACGAGCTCATCATCACGCCGTTCTGGGCGATGTGGGGGGCCAACCTCCTGATGGCCGCGGTCGGGGTCGCCCTTTTCCTGCGTCTCAACCGGCAGCGGGTGGCGGCCCGCGGCACGTGGCGCGAGCGGTTCGCCGCGCTGCGGGACCGCCGGCGCGCCGCGGCGGAGCGCGCGCACCCGTGATCCGCGGGCTGAAGGTCCTCGACCGCTACGTGACCACGGAGTTCCTGAAGATCTTCGCCATCACGGCGCTCGGCTTCCCCGTCCTCACCATCCTCATCGACCTGACCGACCACGTCGACCGGTACATCCAGAAGGGCCTCCCGGCCTGGCGCGTCGCGCTCGCGTACCTCGCCGGGATGCCCGAGCAGATCTTCCTGATCACGCCCGCGGCCGTGCTGTTCGCAGCCGTCTTCTCCGTCGGCTCGCTGGCCCGCCATTCCGAGATCACCGCCGCGAAGGCCTCCGGGATCTCGTTCCACCGGCTGGTCCGGCCCATCTTCCTGCTCGCCGCGACCGCCAGCGTCTTCGCGTTCTTCCTCGGGGAATTCGCCCCGCTCGGCCAGGAGCGCCGGGCGGTCCTGCTCGACGAGGTCGCGGCGCGCTCCCAGACGGCCCGCTTCAACTTCGTCTACCGCGCCGACGGCGGGCGGATGTACTCGATCCGCAGCCTGTCGGTGCCCGACCGGGCGATGCAGGGTGTGCAGATCGAGCGGCAGGGCACCGGCCCCGATTTCCCCAGCTACTTCCTCACCGCGGTGAGCGCCGGCTACGCCCCGGACCGGGGGTGGACCGTGCGGGACGGGGCGCTGCGGTTCTTCCTCGGGCGCGACCAGGAGATCGCGTTCAGCTTCGACTCGCTGCGGCAGCGCGCGATGACCGAGCGCCCCCTCGACCTCACGATCGAGCCCAAGGCGCCCGACCAGATGCGGTATGCCGAGTTGGGACACTACGTTCAGACGGTGGATCGGGCGGGGGGGGATGCCAACAAGCTCAAGGTCGAGCGGGCGCTGAAGATAGCCATCCCCTGCACCTGCCTCATCATAGCCCTGTTCGGGGCGCCACTGGGGATCGCCGGGACGCGGGGCGGCCCCGCCTACGGCGTGGCCGTCAGCCTGGCCACGACGATCGTTTTCCTTACCATGGTACAGATCATGCGGGCCGTGGGGGCTGGCGGTGTTGTCCCGCCGCTCCTGGCGGCGTGGATACCGAATACCTTATTCGGAACTGCGGGCGCCGTGCTCTTCGCCAAGGCCAGGACCTGAGACAATAATGTGACTTGACGTCTCTCACGCGGAACGGAATGTTCTGTGTGCCCTGTCACCCCTCTTGCGGCTGCTACGGCACGCCCGGATTCGACATGCGCCACACCTCGCCCCTCAGCCATCCCGTGATGGAGGAAATCCGCATGAAGCTACCCTGGAAGATCTGTTTGATCCTCACATTGATCGCGTTCGCCGGCACGACAGTTGTCCGTGCGCAGGGCGTCACGACCTCGGCGATGACCGGCACCGTGACGGACTCCGCCAACGTCCCGCTGGCGGGCGCGCACGTGGCAGCCGTGCACGTGCCGTCGGGCACGTCGTACAGCGCGACGACGCTGTCCAATGGGCGCTTCACGATCCCCGGCATGCGCGTCGGGGGCCCGTATCGCGTCACCGTGAGCATGGTGGGGTACCGGCGGCAGGTGCAGAACGACATCAACCTGACGCTGGGCGTGGCCGCAGACCTGACCTTCATGATGGGGCAGGTGAGCGTCGAGTTGGAGGCCATCACCGTCAGCGGCAGGGCTGACGCGGTCTTCAGCTCCGAGCGGACCGGCGCCGCGACGTCCGTGACGACCCAGACGATCGCGTCGCTGCCGACCGTCAGCCGAGCCGTCGACGACATGCTTCGCCTGACGCCGCAGTACACCTCGAACGGGACCGGCTACTCGTTCGCGGGACAGCTGAGCTATGTCAACAACATGACGATCGACGGCTCCTACTTCAACAACTCGTTCGGCCTCGCCGGTGAGCCGGGCGGGCGCACGGGAGTCGCGGCCGTCTCGCTGGACGCCCTCGAGCAGATCGAGGTGAACGTGGCGCCCTACGACGTGCGCCAGGGCAACTTCGTGGGCGCCGGCATCAACATGGTCACGAAGAGCGGCACCAACGATTACACCGGCTCGATCTACTACGGCTTCCGCAGCAGCCGGTACGTCGGCACGCAGGCCGGCCCGAACAGCTTCGCTTCGGGCACGTTCGATTACCACAACATCGGCGTGAACATCGGCGGGCCGATCCTCAAGAACAAGCTCTTCTTCTTCGCCAGCTGGGAGCAGGACATCCAGACCTCGCCGGGCACCACCTACCTGGCCAACACGGGCACCCAGCCGGTCGCCGGAAACGTCACGCGCGTTCTGGCGTCGGATCTGAACACCCTCAGCACCTATCTGGCGACCAACTTCCACTACAACACCGGCCCGTATCAGGGCTACAACTTCAACATCCCGTCCAACCGGTTCCTGGCTCGTTTGGACTACAACATCAACGACCGTAACAAGTTGTCACTGCGCTACAACGTGCTGAACTCGAGCTCCGACATCCTGATCTCCAACTCGGCGTCGCTCGGGATCGGAAGCCGCCGCAGCTCGTTGAACTCGCTGAACTTCGCGAACTCGAACTACGCCATTCTGGAGAACATCCGCTCCAGGGTGGCCGAGTGGAACTCCACGATCGGCGCCACCATGTCCAACAACCTGATCGTGGGGTACACGTCGAACGACGAGAACCGGAACAACGTCGCCCCGCCCTGGTTCCCGGAGGTGGAGATCCTCAACGGGGGCACCAACTACACCACGTTCGGCTTCGAGCCGTTCACGCCGGACAACCAGCTCATCTATCACAGCTTCCAGGTGCAGGACAACTTCAACATCTACCTGCCGAAGCACACGCTGACCTTCGGCTTCAGCGCCGAGCAGTACCACTCGAAGAACGTCTTCTTCCCCGGCTCGCAGAGCGTCTACGTGTACGACTCGCTGGCCCAATTCTACAGGGATGCCGCCGCCTATCTGGCCGCTTGCGGGCCGTACACGGTTGGCCAACCCCTCTGCACCAACCCCGGGCCGTCGTCGGTGAAACTGCACCTCTTCCAGTACCGGTACGGGAACATTCCCGGGATGACAGAGCCGGTCCAGCCGCTGGACGTGCTGTACGCCGGCGTGTACGGGCAGGACGAGTTCCGGCCGACCCACGAGCTGACGATCACCGCGGGACTGCGGGTCGACGCGCCGAAGTTCGGGAATACGGCGTACGACAACGCCATCGCGGATACGATGCACTTCCGCAACGCGGACGGCTCGATCGCCCAGTACAACAGCGGCGCGCTGCCGCCGGTCAATCCCCTGCTCTCGCCGCGCCTGGGCTTCAACTACGACGTGAAGGGGCAGCACTCGACCCAGATCCGCGGCGGCACGGGCATTTTCTCCGGCCGGCCGGCGTACGTCTGGATCTCGAACCAGGTGGGCAACACCGGGGTGCTGACGGGCTTCATTTCGCAGACAGGCACCGCGGCCAATCCGTTAACGGCCTACCCGTTCAACCCGAACCCCAATGCCTACGCGCCTCCCGCGTCCGCGATCACGGGCGGTCCGGCGCAGACCTTCGAGCTGAACTTCACCGACAAGAACTTCAAGTTCCCGCGGGTCTGGCGCAGCAACATCGCCGTCGACCAGCGCCTGCCCTTCGGGTTCACGGGCACCGCCGAGCTCCTGTACACCAAGGACGTGAACGGCATCGGGTACGCGAACGTCAATCTCCCGGCGGCGGAATCCACCTTCACCGGCCCGGACAATCGGCCCCGCTGGTACCAGCGGCCCGGCTGCGTCCCCCCGCCGGGAGTCACCGCCTGTCAGGGCTACCGGATCTACCAGCAGGTCAGCGACGCGCCCGTGCTGACGAACCAGGGCGTGGGGCATTCCTACGACATCGCGTTCACGCTCGAGCGGCCGCTCCTTAAGGGCTTCTACGGCAAGGTCGGTTACACCTATGGCGAGAGCAAGAACACGGGCGATCCCGGCTCCGTCGCCTACGGCAACTGGACCGGTATCACCAGCTCCCACGACCCGAACAATCCGGGCCTCGGGTACTCCGCCAACTCGCCGGGCACCCGGTGGTTCGCGGCCCTGACCTACACGGGCAACCTCATCATGCCCGGCCCGACCTCCATCGGGCTGTACCTGAGTGGCCAGACCTGGGGCAACGGCAGCTACGTGTTCTCCGGCGACATGAACGGCGACGGCGTGACCAGCAACGACTTGATCTACATCCCGACGGACACCAGCCAGATGAACTTCGTCCCGCTGACCACTGGGGGCGTCACCTACACGCGCCAGCAGCAGCAGACGGCGTGGACGGCGTTCATCAACCAGGACAGTTACCTGAACTCGCACCGCGGCCAGTACGCGCAGCGGAACGCCGTCTTCCTCCCGATCGTGTGGCGGTTGGACGGCAGCATCACGCAGGACATCGGGCAGCTGACCCGCGGCCGGCCGAACTCGCTGCAGCTCCGCGTGGACGTCCTGAACCTCACCAACCTCCTCAACACCAACTGGGGCCAGGGCTACACCTTCACCACCACCCAGCCGCTGGTGTACAAGGGCGTGGATGCCAACAACGCCCCGACGTACACGCTGCAGACCACCGGCGGGAAGCTGATCACCGGGTCGTTCATCAAGACGGCCGGGACCTCCGACGTGTGGCGCATCAACCTGAGCGTGCGCTACAACTTCTAGCGAACGGCAGTTCGCAGTCCGTTGCACGAAGCCGCCCTCCGCAAGGGGGGCGGCTTCATTTCGGGGATATGCGCCGCGCGGCTAGGTGGCGGAAGAGTCGGGGGCCGGAACCCCGCGCCTGAGCTGCAGCCACACCCAATAGGCGGGGAGGCCGGTGAGAATGACGCCGAAGGCGAGCGCCGTCCCGCCGAGGTCCGTGAGCAGGGCGTTGCCGAGGATCAGCACCGCAGCCAGCAGGAAAAGGATGGGCGGGAGCGGATACGCCCAGACGCGGACCGGGCGGTCGGCGTCGGGCTTGCGACGCCGCAGCACGAAGATGGCGGCCGCCGCCAGCGCGTAGAATGGCCAGAGCGCCAGAACGAAGGTGTCGGCCAGCTGCTCGAAGGTCCGCGCGAGGACGTAGGCGATCCCCATCCCCGCCGTGAGGAGAATCGCGACCGACGGCGTCTTGAACCTCGGGTGGACCCGCGCGACGCCCCGGAAGAAGAGCCCGTCGTCCGCCATCGCGAAGAAGATCCGCGGCCCCGTCAGCATCGAGCCGGCCAGCGTCCCGAAGGTCGAGATCATCACCACGACCGCGACCATCCCGACGCCCACGCGGCCGACCAGCAGCTGCGCGGCGTCGGCCGCCACCAGGGGCGACCGCGCCACCTCGGCCAGCGGCATCAGGTACAGGTAGGCCGCGTTGACGAGGAGGTAGATGACGACGACCGCCCCCGTGCCCACCAGCAGGGCGCGCGGGAGGTTCTTCCGCGGGTCCCGGACCTCGCCGCTCACGAACGACACGTCCGCCCAGCCGTCGTAGGCCCAGAGCACCGAGACGAGCGCGAGTCCGAAGAGCCCCGCGTCGAGCGTCTGCCCTGCCGCCGGCGTCACGCCGGCGAAGTTGGCGAAGTCACCGTGCCCGACCGCGAACGCCACGACCACCAGAAGCACCAGGGCGCCGTACTTCGCGGTCGTCGTGAGGTTCAGCACCAGCGCGCTCCACCGGACCCCGACGTAGTTGAACGCCGCCGTCACGGCGATCGCGACGGCGGCCAGGTCGTGCACCGCCCGTGCGTTCCCGGGAAGTCCGGGGTTCAGGCCGAAGGACCGGAGCAGGTACTCGGCGAAGACCGTGGCGATCGCCCCCAGGGCGGAGGCCCGGATGACCAGCAGCTCGGTCCACCCCATCAGGAAGGCGGGGAGCCGGCCGAAGCCCTCGCGCACGTACACGTAGACGCCGCCCGACCGCGGGTGCATCCCGGCCAGCTCGGCGTAGGTCAGGGCACCGCACAGCACCAGCACGCCCCCCAGCACCCAGACCGCCAGCATCGGGACGGGCGCCGGCACTCTCCTGGCGATCAGCGCGGGCGTGCGGAAGATGCCGCTGCCGATCGTGGAGCCGACCAACACCGCCACGGCGGAAAAGAGGCCCAAACTCCGCGGGAGGCGCTCCCCCCACTCGTCGCGCTTCGGAGCCGACGGCGCGGAGGCCGGAGGGGTGGCGCTCATCCGGGTAGTGTACGCCCGGGAGCAGGGCCGGGGAAGTGACGAGCCCGGAAGTCGGCTTCCGGCCTCGGGTTCCGGGCCCAATGACAGGTGAAGTAGTCGCAATTACTTTTCCCCCTGATTTCACACCATCAGCGGCTCTCTCACCGTGCCCGGACGCCGTGCCGGGTGCCGGGAGGTTGAGTCGCGGCGGAGACATCCTGCGATGCACTGGTGGTTTCCGAGCAACGCGTCCAGCGTCGGCGGTCAGGTCGATTCCCTCTTCTACGTGATCCTGTACATCACCGGCGCGGTGTTCGTGCTGGTGGAGGCCGGACTGCTGGTCTTCCTGGTGCGGTACCGGCGGCGGGACGGCCGCCGCGCGACGTACGTGGAGGGAAGCACGAGGGCGGAGATCATCTGGACCACGATCCCCGCCGTCATCCTGGTCTCGCTCGCGCTCTTCAGCCAGCCGCTCTGGTCCAGGATCAAGAGCGCGGACACGTACCCGCCGAACGCGGACCATCTCGCCGTGGAGGCGAAGCAGTTCGAGTGGCGCGTGACGTATCCGGGGCCCGACGGGAAGCTCGGCACGGACGACGACTTCATGCAGAAGGACGAGCTGCACCTGGTGGTGAACCACGACTACGTCATCGATCTGACGAGCCGCGACGTGGTCCACGACTTCTTCATCCCGGCGTTCCGCATCAAGCAGGACGCGGTCCCGGGGATGCTCATCAAGGTCTGGGTGCGGCCCACGGTGGTCGGCACGTACGAGCTGGCGTGCGCCGAGTTGTGCGGCCTCGGGCACTACCGGATGCGCGCGCAGGTGGTCGTCCAGACGGACTCGGACTACGCCGCCTGGCTCCGGAGCCAGGGCCAGGCCACCTCGAGCGCCCCCGCCGCCTCGCCGACCGCACAAGAGGGCACGCCATGACCGCGCACGCCGAGGCCGTTGCGCACGCCGCGCACGACGACCGTTCGTTCATCCGGAAGTACGTCTTCTCGACCGATCACAAGACCATCGGGATCCAGTTCCTCTTCCTCAGCCTCTTCTTCCTGCTGGTCGGCGGTCTCCTCGCGATGGGGATCCGCTGGCAGCTGGGCTTCCCCGGCCAGGCGATGCCGCTGGGCGGGTGGCTGCCGCAGTCGGTCGCGCCGGGTGGGGTGGTGGCGCCGAAGACGTACAACAGCCTCGTCACGATGCACGGCACCTTCATGATCTTCTTCGCCGTGATGCCGCTGCTGGTGGGCGTGTTCGCGAACTACCTGATCCCGCTCAAGATCGGGGCGCCCGACATGGCGTTCCCGCGGCTCAACATGTGGTCGTTCTGGCTGATGATCCCCTCCGGCGGCCTGATGCTGGCCAGCCTGTTCGTGCTGGGGGGCTCCTCGGCGGCGGGGTGGACGGTCTACGCACCGCTGTCGGCCACGCCGGACTACAGCGGCGTGCATCTGGGCCAGCAGCTCTGGTGCCTCAGCATCGTGATCTTCGGCCTCTCCTCGCTCCTGGGGAGCGTCAACTACATCACGACGGTGGTGAACCTGCGGGCGCCGGGGATGACCTGGTTCCGGCTCCCGCTCTCGGTGTGGGCGCTCTTCATCACGGCCGTGCTGGCCATCCTGGCGGTGCCGATCCTGGCCGGTGCGGTCATCATGCTGCTGTTCGACCAGACGATCGGGACGCACTTCTTCCAGCCCGACGTGGGCGGCCAGCCGTTGATGTGGCAGCACCTGTTCTGGTTCTTCGGCCACCCCGAGGTCTACATCCTGATCCTGCCGGCGATGGGGATCGCCTCCGACATCATCGCGAACGGGGCGCGGAAGCCGATCTTCGGCTACAGCTCGATGGTCTACGCGATGATCGCCATCGCCTTCCTCGGCTTCGTCGTGTGGGGCCACCACATGTTCCAGAGCGGGATGAACCCTACGCTGGCCAGCACCTTCATGGTCTCCACGATCGTGATCGCGGTGCCGTCGGCCATCAAGGTGTTCAACTGGCTCGGCACGCTGTGGCGCGGCAACATCCACTTCACCACGCCGATGCTGAACGCGCTGGCCTTCGTCTCGATGTTCATCATCGGCGGGCTGTCGGGGATCTTCATGGCCTCGACGCCGGTGGACATGTACATCCACGGCACCTACTTCATCGTCGCGCACATCCACTACGTGCTGTTCGGCGGCAGCCTGTTCGCGGTATTCGCCGGGATCTACTTCTGGTACCCGAAGATGTTCGGCCGGCAGATGAGCGAGCGGTGGGGGAAGGTGCACTTCGCCCTGACCTTCGTCTTCTACAACCTCACGTTCTTCCCGATGCACATCCTGGGGATCGGCGGCGAGATGCGCCGGATCTACGACCCGACGGTCTACGACTTCCTCCGGCCGCTCCAGCCGATCAACGTGTTCATCACGATCAACGCCTTCCTGCTGGGGCTCTCGCAGCTCGTGTTCGCCGCCAACTTCATCGGGAGCCTGTTCAAGGGCGAGAAGGCGGAGCGGAACCCGTGGCGGGACACCGGGCTGGAGTGGACGACGGCCTCGCCGCCGCCGCACGGGAACTTCGCCGAGACGCCCCACGTCTACCACGGGCCCTACGAGTACAGCGTCCCGGGGATGGACGACGACTTCCTCCCCGTCACCACGCCGCCGACGGGGAGGGCCGCATGACGGCCCACGCCGCGGCCCCCTCGGTGGGGCACGCCGCGCCGGCGCAGGGCGGCGTCGGGGTCTACACCCAGAAGGTGGGGATGTGGGTCTTCCTGGTCTCCGAGGTGATGTTCTTCACCGCGCTGATCGGGTCGTACATCATCCTCCGCTGGGGGACCGGGGCGCAGTGGCCGGACCCGCGCACGGTCCTGGCGATCCCGATCACCGCCCTCAACACCTTCATCCTGATCTGCTCGTCGGTGTCGATGGTGAAGGCATACGCCGCCGCGACCAGGGACGACCAGGCCGGCCTGAAGAAGTGGCTGCTGCTGACGGTCCTCGGCGGCGCGACCTTCGTCTCGGTCCAGGCGTACGAGTACCACCACCTCATCGAGAAGGGGTTCCTGCCCAGCTCCGGCGTGTTCGGCTCCGCCTTCTACACGATGACCGGCTTCCACGGCTTCCACGTCACCTGCGGCGTCATCAGCATGATCTGGGTGACCGTCCGGGCGTTCCGGGGCAGGTACGCGGGGGGCAACTACCGCGGCGTGGAGACGATCGGGTTGTACTGGCACTTCGTGGACCTGGTCTGGATCATCCTGTTCACCATCGTCTACCTGATCTAGGAGCCGCGTGCACCATGGAAGCCGCCGAGCACAAGGCGCCGAACTACATCGCGATCTGGGGGATGCTCGCGATCCTGACCGTGGTCGAGGTCGCCATCGTGTACTTCCGCCTCCCCCGACGCCTGACGGTCGTGTCGCTGGTCTTCCTGGCGCTGTGGAAGGCGCTGCTGGTGGCGCTCTACTTCATGCACCTGAGGTTCGAGCCGAAGCGGCTGCTGTACATCGTCCTGGCGCCGCTCCCCCTGGCGCTGATCCTCGTGGTCGCCGTGATGCACGGGTTCCGCGGCCCATGATCGCCTTCCACAAGGTCCTGATCGGCACGGCGATTGCCTTCTGCGCCTTCTTCGCCGTCTGGGGGTGGCGCGAGTACCAGCACACCGGCACGACGTGGAGCCTGGTCTCGTCCATCGCCTTCGCGGTCTTCGCCGTGGGCTTCGTGGTCTATCTGAGGTTCCTGCGAAGGTTCCTGGGCAAGTGACAGGTTCGACGTACAACCGAGGGCTCCACGCCTACGCCGCGACCGTCGCGGCCGCCACCGGCTGCCTGCTGTTCATCGGCGGGCTCGTGACGAGCACGGGCTCGGGGCTGGCCGTGCCCGACTGGCCGCTGTCGTTCGGGCAGGTCTTTCCGCGGATGACGGGCGGCGTGCTGTTCGAGCATGGGCACCGCCTGGTCGCGTCCACGGTGGGCGTGCTCACCGTGATCCTCGCCGTCTGGCTGGTGCGCGCGGAGCCGCGGCGCTGGGTCCGCCGGCTCGGCATCGGGGCTCTAGTGGCGGTCGTCGCGCAGGGCGCGCTGGGTGGAATGACCGTGCTGCTGAAGCTGCCTGTCGCCGTGTCGGTCGCGCACGCGGGCGTCGCCGAGATCTTCTTCTGCCTGACGGTGACCATCGCGCTGGTGACCTCGCGCGGGTGGCTCGAGGCGGCAGACCGGGGGGGGGCGGCGGACGACGGCGCGCCGTCGCTCGCCACGCTCGCCGCGGTCACGGCGGGCGTCGCATACCTTCAGATCCTGGTCGGGGCGCTCGTGCGGCACGGCGGCGCGGGGCTCGCGATCCCCGACTTCCCCCTGTCGTTCGGCCGCCTCGTGCCGCCGATCACCTCGCCGCTGGTCCTCTACGCCTACGCGCACCGCGTTGGGGCGGTGATGGTGAGCGTGTGCGCGCTCTGGACCGCCGGACGGATCCTCCGCCGTCACGCCAGCATTCCGGGACTCATGTGGCCAGCGCTGCTCCTGGTGGCGCTCCTCGCCTTCCAGATCTTCCTGGGCGCCGCGATCATCTGGACGCGGAAGGCCGTGATGCCGACGACGACGCACGTCGTTTCCGGCGCATCGATCCTCGTGACGTCGCTGGTCATCGCGCTGCGGGCGCGGCATCATCTGGCCGCCGCAGCGGACGCTCCGGCGGCGGCAGTCGCGTCCCCGAGGGCCGCATGAACGTCACGGCCGGCACGCTGGCTCCGCGGACCGGGCGTCTCTCCGCGTATCTCACGCTCACCAAGCCGGAGATCACCTTCAACGTGGTGATGACGGCGCTCGTCGGGTTCCTCGTGGCGGCCAGGGGCGCGGTCCACGCCCGCCTTCTGCTCGACGCGCTGCTCGGCACGGCACTCGTCGCCGCGGCCGCGAGCGCGCTGAACCAGTGGGTGGAGCGGGACCTCGACGCGGTGATGCGGCGGACGATCCGCCGGCCCCTTCCGGCCCGCCGCCTCACGCCCGAGGAGTCGCTGGTCTTCGCCACCCTGCTGGGCGTCGTGGGCACGGTCTACGTCGCGTTCTCCGTCGGCGCGCTTGCGAGCGCTCTCGCCGCGACGACGGCCGTGAGCTACCTGCTCGTGTACACGCCCCTGAAGCGGCTGACGTCGCTCTCGACGGTCGTCGGAGCGGTGCCCGGCGCCATCCCGCCGATGATCGGCTGGGCCGCGGCGCGCGGCCGGCTGGATGCCGGAGCGTGGGTGCTCTTCCTCATTCTGTTCTTCTGGCAGATGCCCCATTTCCTCTCGCTGGCGGCGCTCTACCGGCGCGACTACGCGCGGGCCGGCTTCCAGGTGCTCCCGGTGGTGGACCCGGACGGCGCGAGCACTGCGCGGCAGTCGGTGCTCTACACCCTCGCGCTGCTCCTGGTGAGCCTGATGCCGCCGTTCCTGGGGATGGCGGGGCGGCTCTACTTCTTCGGCGCGCTGGCGTCGGGGCTTGCCTTCACCTTCTACGGCGTGCGCCTCGCCCTCGCCCCGCACAGCCACGCGCACGCGTCGCGCCTGTTTCGAGCCTCCCTGCTGTATCTTCCGGCGCTGTGCGCACTGATGGCGCTGGGCTGACCGACTCCGCCGTCCAGATCGGGGAGCTGCACCACCACTTCGGCGCCGCCGTGTGCGTGGCGCGGCGGCGGCCCGCCCGGTGACTCCCAGCAGGGCCCCGGGCATCCTGCGGGCGGCGCGAAGAACGCTCACGGCCCTGGGCGGACAGCGACCGGCCCGGTGATCGCCGTCGCCGACCTGCCCGCCGTCAACGCGGCGCTCAACGGCACGACGGCGCTGCTCCTGTCGTCCGGCTGGGTGATGATCCGCCGGCGGCGCATCGCGGCCCACAAGATCTGCATGCTGTCCGCCTTCGCGGTCTCGACGCTGTTTCTCGTGTCGTATCTCTGCTATCACGCGCACGCCGGGCTGCGGCATTTCCAGGGCTCGGGCTGGATTCGCACCGCGTATTTCGCTATCCTCTCCTCCCACACGGTCTTGGCGGCGGCGATCGTGCCCCTGGCTGTTACGACCGTGGGCCTGGGCCTGTCGGCCCGCTTCCCCAAGCACCGACGCATCGCGCGGTGGACCCTGCCCCTATGGCTGTACGTCTCGCTGACCGGTGTCGTCGTGTACGTCCTCCTGTACCGCCTCCCCTGGTAGCGGGGGCGCTCGCCGCGTAACGCCATGGGCAACGGAGCGCTGGAGCGCACGATGTTCTGGACCGGGGCGATGATCGCCCTGATGCCCGTCGCCCTGGGGCTCATCGTGCTATGGGTCGTGCTCCGCAACCGGCGGAAGACCCGCAACGGATCCGGTGAGCAGACCTGAGGCTGGAGCCTCGGACCGCGCGCCGACGGCGCTGCTGGTGGACGACGATGACGAGCTCGCGCGCATTCTCGCCCGCGCGCTCGAGCGCACCGGATTCAGCGTGCACCGCGCCCGCACCGGCACCGACGCGCTGGCGTTGCTCGCCCACCTGGAGCACCTCGACGCCGCAATCGTGGATCTGGTGCTGCCCGGCGCCGGCGGCATCGAAGTGGCCCGCCGGGTCCGCGCCGCCTTCCCCGCGTGCCGCATCGTCGCGCTGACCGGGCTCTCCGACGCGACGGTGGAGCGGGCTTTCAGCGACGCCGGAGCCGACGTCTTCCTGTCCAAGCCGGTCGAGCTGCCGCAACTGCTCGACGCCGTCGCGCCCCGGCGCTAGGCGTTTCCGGCAGCCGACCGCCGTGGCCGTCACCGTCGCCAGCCGCTGCGCCCACTGCGGCCTCGATGCCGGGAGCGCCCCGCGCAGCTCCGCCGGGCAGGTCTTCTGCTGCGCCGGATGCGAGGCCGTCTGGGGGGTGCTCCACGAGGAAGGCCTGGGGCGCTTCTACGAGGCGGGTGGCGTCGGCAGCCTCCCCCCGCGCCGCGCAGCGGAAGGGCCAGCCCACGCCCCGTATCCCGTGCTCGATGCGCTCGAGGCGGCGGGCGAGGCCGGCCTCGACGTGGTCGGGATGCGGTGCGCCTCCTGCGCCTGGCTCATCGAGCAGTACCTCGGACGCCGGCCCGGCGTCCTCGAGGCCCGCGTCTCGTACGCGACATCCACTTGCCGTCTGCGCTGGGACCGGGACCGGACGTCTCTTGCCCGCCTGCTCGCAGAGCTGGAGAGGATCGGCTACCGCGCCCGTCCGGCGAACCCGCGGTTCAGCGAGCGCCAGGCGGATCGCGACGGCCGTCTCCTGCTCGCGCGCACCGGCGTGTCGGCGTTCCTCGCGATGAACGTGATGATCGCCGCCGTCGCGCTCTACGCCGGGGAATTCCAGGGCATCGGCGCCGGCATCAGGAACGTGCTCCGGCTCCTCTCCGCCGTGCTCGCGGCGCCGGTCGTGCTCTACGGCGGCTGGCCGTTTCTCGCGGGCGCCGTGACGGCCCTGCGGGCCCGCCGCGCTACGATGGACACGCTCGTCGCGCTCGGAACCACGACCGCGTTCGCGGTCAGCCTCTACGGGCTCGCGACGGACGGCCCCGTCTTCTTCGATACCTCGGCCATGATCGTCGCGCTCGTCCTCGCCGGCCGCCTCGTGGAGCACGCGGCCAGGCGGCGCGGCTCGCGCGCGATCCGCAACCTGCTGGCCCTCGAGCCTGCCGTGGCGAGGCTGGTCACGCCGGACGGCGCCGCGACGGTGGGCGCGGAAGACCTCGCGGTCGGTCAGATCGTGGAGGTGTGGCCGGGAGAGCACTTCCCGGCCGACGGCGTCGTCGTCCAGGGCTCTTCGACCGCGGACGAGTCGGTCCTGACGGGAGAAGCGGTGCCGCGGCAGGTGGAAGCGGGGAGCGAGGTCGTCGGCGGCGCCCTGAACGGCCCGGCGGTGGTGAGGATGAGGGCGCTGCGGGTCGGGCCCGACACGGCCGTCGCCGCCATCCTCCGCGCCGTCCAGGGGGCGATGGAGCGGAAGGCTCCGGTCGAGCGGATGGCCGACCGGGTCATGGCGTGGTTCGTCCCGGCGGTTCTCGCCCTGGCCGTGCTCACCGCGGCGGCCTGGGCCGTGGGCGGCGCCGGCGTGGCGAGGGCCCTGCTGGTCGGCGTCGCCGTGGTCGTCATCGCCTGCCCCTGCGCCGTGGGGCTCGCCACGCCGGCCGCGCTGGCCGTGGCGCTGGGAGAAGCCGCCGGCCGTGGGATCTTCTTCCGCAGCGGCGAGGCACTCGAGAAGGCCAGCCGCATTCGCCACGTCGCTTTCGACAAGACGGGGACGCTCACCGAGGGTGCCCTGGGCGGCCGGTGCGGCGGCTCGGTCGAGGTCCGGGATCCGGTACGGCTCGCGGCGCCCGGAGCCGTTCGCGAGCTGGCTTCGGCCGGCATCGAATCCTCTCTGCTCACCGGTGACGAGCCCGCTGCCGCCCTCACGGCCGCCCGCACCGCCGGCATCCCGCCCGCGCGCGTGCACGAGCGGATGACGTCCGACGCGAAGTGCGCGATCGTATCGCGTCTCCGTGCGGCGTACGGCCCGATCGCGATGGTCGGCGACGGCGTGAACGACGCGCCCGCGCTCGCCGCCGCCGACCTGGGCATCGCGCTCGGCACCGGGACCGACGTCGCCCTGGAGACGGCGGACGTCGCCATCCTTGCCGACGACCTCACCCTCGTGGCCACGGCCCTCGCCGGAGCGCGGCGCGCGCTACGCGTCGTGCGGCAGAACCTCGGCTGGGCGATCGGCTACAACGCCGTCGCCATTCCGCTCGCCGCCGCCGGCCTGCTGCACCCGATCGTGGCGGCGGGAGCGATGGCGCTGTCGTCGGTCAGCGTGCTGGGGAATTCGCTGCGCCTTCGCACCGCCCGATAGAGCCGGCCGGCAGGGCGCGCCAAACTCGAAGGCCGCCGTCGCGCATGCGACGGCGGCCTTCGGAGCCTGCCAGACCGGCAACCGCGCGGCTTATGGGGCCGTCAACGGCGGCTGCTGGTCAATCATGATGTACGCGCCCGGATTCGCGAAGCGGGCGGACGCTGGATTGCCGGTCATCGGCTGAGCAGTCCGCGGCAGGATGATGACGCTGAACGCCGTGTTCTTCACAAGCGATCCCGCGACCACCTGGACCGTGGACGTCCCCACTGTGCCGGCCGGGAAGTTGGAGCCGGTTCCCGTCGCGGCAGAGGTGAGCGACAGGGTGAGCGGCGCCACCGTGCCGGCCCGAGTCAGCACCGCCTGGAGCGAACCGACGGGCACTCTGACGTAGGCGGTCGCCTTCCCGAACAGGTTCGACGCCCCCGCGAAGGTCGGCGGCGTAGCCGGGCTGGCGGCCTGAGCAATCACATACGCATCCACGGACGGCCCGAGCCCGGTCGTATCAAGCCCCGTCCCGAGGTTGATCGTGCGCACCCAGACCCCGTTGTCCGCCGGCAGGGCCATGTTCTGGTCGTCCATGACCAGGGAGTGTATCGTCTTGGCGCGGGCACTTCCGTAGAGGATGAAGGTGTAATTGTGGCCCTGTACGAACGTGACCGTGGTGTCGAACATCACCGTGCTCGCGGTCGTCAGGTCCGTGCTGTCCAGGAAGACGCGAATGTCGTGCGCGCCGGTCTGCACGGGCAGGTACGGCGGCGAGAGGAATCCGTTACTCGTGCCACTCGGATCCCCTCCGCTGCGGAAGACTGCCCGGGCCGCATTCGGCGCGAACGTGACGATGTCCACGACCCGGAAATCCATGAACGTGGTGTCCATCACGGCGTCGAAATAGCGCAGGCCCGCAGTGGGAATCGGCGTCGACGTCGACGGGCCCGTACTCTTCTCGCAGCCCCACATCGCCGCTCCGAGCAACAAGGCCATCCAAACACGATTGACGGTCATTTCAGGCTCGCTGTCAAAGGGTGTCCACTTATTTGGAACTGTTGTTCCCGTTGCCGGTCGAAGACGGCGCCCCGCCCTGGCCGTTCAGGTTAAGGCTCATGACGACCGCAAGAAAGCCTGCGCCCGCCATCGCCGTCGCTACTACCGTGCGGCCCACGCTGAACCGACGCACCCCCATCTGCTGCACGTAGGCCGGCCGGATCATCACCTGTTCCCCCTCCCACCGTGTAGCCATGCCGTTCTCACCGACTACCTGCATCACACGCACCACGAATGCCGTATCTGATCTGCTCTCAAGAACTCCCTCGATGCTGCCAACGCCCGGGCCGACCGTCTGCCCCATGTCCACCCGCCCGAGATCGTTCAGCTCGATCTCCATGCCGACCCCGGGCGTCGGTGCCGATTCCACGGGCACGTAGCTATAGCAGCCCGCCAGCGCCGCCGGCGCGAAGGCAAGGACCCCTCGTGCCAGGCGGCGCAGCATCACTGGGACGCGGCCCGCCCGGCCCTTCGCGCCGGCCGTCATGCAATTCCCCATCCATCCTGCTAGAGACCGTAATTCCCCTTCGCCGCCAGGCGCGTCGTGCTGTAGATCGTCATGTTGCGCGTCTGCAGCTCCTGGTACGGCGTCGGGTACTCGAGGGCGCTGCCGATCGGCAGGTCGCCCCAGCCGCGCCCGTCGATCCACCAGGCGCCCCAGCTCGTGTACGCCTCCTCGAGCCGCTTCTCCCACTTCATCGCCTCCCAGATGTTGCCGCACTTGGCCGACTTGTAGCTCGTGGCGGGATCCGGGACCTTCGGCACGCAGGCGTTGCCGCCGGGGACTCTGGTAGTTGTATCGGCTATCCCTGTCAGCGCCGGCAGGCCGGCGGGCACGCGCGTCGCATTGATCGCGGTCATCGCGGCGGCATAGTTGCCTGCCCTGAGGTAGCCCTCCGCCATCAGCCCGTTCATCTCGCCCACGGTCATCACCGCGACGGGCCCGTTCGACGCGGAGGCCGCGATCTCCTGCTGGAACCGCCAGAAGTTGTACTGCGACGTCTGTTCAGGCGAAACCGTGACGTCCTGGGCGACCACATGGTTCTGGATATACGGATAGCCGTTGTTGGGGGAGAACCCGGCAGAGGCCGCGTTCTGCGCCGCGCGCGTCGTCCCCGCCGGGAACCGCTTGTCCGGAGTGACGACCAGGAACACGCCGTTGTTCACGATGTTCGACAAATACGTCGTGTAGTTGCCGCTGGTGTCGGCCATTCCGACCATCCACTGCCACATCTGGGACCAGGTGGTCCCCTGGTTTATCTCGCTCGGGTCGTAGGCCCAGTTCGGAGCAGCGGTGGTCATCGTGACTATGAAATCGCTGGTGATGCCGGCCTGTGCGTCGGCGATGACGGCCGTCCAGGTAACGGCCGCGCGTTCAGCCGGTGTGCGCGCCACGCCCGCGCGGAGCCGGGCCTTCCAGGAGTGCACCAGCTTGATGAACGTGGCCTGGCTCCCATCCCAGCCGTTGATCCACGAGCTGGGCGCGGGCCACCCGTTCGTCCCCACGCTGGGGTTCTGCGCTCCATAGGCAAGCGCCGAGTCGAGGTCGGCGAGGGCCGAGGTCATGAGCGTGGCAGCGCTGACGTACGGTGGCGCCGCCGAGGAGAGGTTGTCGCCCGGGGCCACGACCGAGCCGGAATCGTACACGAGGGCGACGTCGCCCAGAGCCACGCCGATCTCGAAGTATCCGAACGCCACGTCGCGCGCATATTCCTTCGCGTCAGCCGGAATGAACGTGAACCCCGGCTGAGACATCTGATTGATCGCGATCGCAGCCGACCGCGCGGCGCGATAGAGGCCTAGGTACGGGTTGTACTTGTTAAGGGCCGACGGGTTGTTGATGCTGTTGTCGACAGGCGTCCGCGGTACGCCGCAGTACTTGCCGGACTCGGCGTTGCCGAGGCCCGTCGAACTCTCCATCCCCAGGCACTCCAGCTGCATCTCCAACGAGACGTTGGTGCCTTGGGTGTTGTTCCAGAGGACGCGGAACTGACTCGTGAGCAGGTTCTCCACGTCGCCCGCCGACTGGAGGGCGCGCCCCTGGTCTGGCTGGTTCAGATCCACCACCACCAGCTTCGACTCGGAGCACGCGGCCAACGCGACGAGGGTCAGCGTTCCCACGACCGCACTCATGATCTTCATCGAATACCTCCCAAAGAGCCCGGCGCCGGCCGCCGCGGAACCGTTCCTCCGGTTCCGCGGCGGCCAACGGCCCGAGCTAGAAGCTCGTGGTGATCGCGAACGTAAGCGTCCGCAGGTTCGGGAACCCGTAGTCGTCAACCGCGTTGATCCCGCCGGACCCGGTATCCGAGCCCACAAGGCCGACCTCGGGATCGAATCCGTGGTAGCCCGTGATCGTGAAGACGTTGCGGCCGATCAAGCTTGCGGTCCAGTTACCCCACCCGCCAATCGGCCCGAAGTTGTACGACACCGAGAGCTCGCGAAGCTTGGCGTAGCTCGCATCCTCGACGAAGTAGCTGTTCGGGGCCAGCTTGTTGTAGAACCCGCCGAGCCCGTTGGCGTTGACCGGCGGCGCGCCGCGGCCGTAGTAGCCGAGCGGCTTTGCCGACGCCACCGTGCGGTTGGCCTGGTCGACGTCATTCACCAAGAAGTCGTAGTACGACCACTGCCGCCCCTCGTTCCAGACCTTGCGGCCGTACGAGCCCTGCAGCAGCGCGAACAGGCCCAGCCGCTTCCACTGGAAGTTCGTCCCCACCGAGCCATTCCACTTCGGCAGGGCCGTGCCAAGGGGCTGGTCCAGCCCGGCGCACGAGGTGCTGGGCGCCGTCACGCAGGACGCCTGCCTCAGCGTGATCAACATGCCCCAGTTCAACGCGACGCCCCACGGGGCCGAGGCCCCGGGCAGCCGCGCCTGCCAGGCGTTGGCGGTGATGCCCTGGCTGGGGCTCAACCCGCCCGTCCAGACCACGAAGCCCTGGTCGTTGTACTGGTAGGCCTTGCCCGTGCCGCCGCACTGCGACTGATAGGCGGTCGGCAGCTCCGAGCAGCTCCGCAGGAAGTAGTTGCCGTAGAAGGTGGCGTACGGCTCATTCACGTGCGCCGTGAACAGGTAGTCTCCGCTTTCCGCGTAGTCGTACCCGTACGAGAACGGCGGGACGTTGAGTTGCGTGATCTTCGTCCGGGTCGCGTCATAGCTGAACCGCCAGGACCAGGACAGGTCGTGCCGGGTGACGATCGGGAGGTTCAACGACAGCTCCCACGTCTTGTTCTGCAGCGTCCCGGCGTTCTTCCAAATCGTGCCGAACCCAGACCAGGCTGGCACCGGGACCGGCAGAATCTGGTTCTCCGTCGTGGACTGCGCGTTCGTGATCGTGATCCCGATCTTGTGCAGGATCTCGATGTCGGCGCCCAGCTCCGTCTCGGTCGTGACCTCGGGCTCCAGGAGCGCGTTGCCCGACTGCTGCAGCGAGATGCCGCCGGCGCTCACACCGAACGTCTGGTATTGCGCATAGAAGTTCGGGCGGCCACCGGCGCTGCCGCGCGACGCGCGCAGCTTCAACTCGTTCATGAAGTCCTTGAGCGGCCAGAACGGCTCCTGCGCGACGCGCCATGCGAGCGAGCCGCGGCCGAAGGTCTTCCAGCGCCGCGAGGAGCCGAACAGCGAGCTGCCGTCGCGCCGGATCAGGGCCTCGGCAACGTACCGGTTCAAGAGGGTGAATCCCACGCCGGCCGAGTAGCCGATCTCGCGGATGGACGACGTGCCGGAGCCGACAGCGAAGTCGGTGGTCGCGTTGTTGAGCACCGGCACGCCCACAGCGGCCAGAGTGCCGCCGTAGGCGCTGTTGTTGTCGTTATCCTGCTGCACGTAGCTGTAGCGCAGGTTCAGCCGGCTCTGCAGGTCCCGGCCGAAATCGTGCCGGAGCGTCGCGCTCAGGCCCCCATTGAACGACCGCGCCATACTCCGGTTGTCGGTGACTGCACCGGGCAAGAAGTCACCCTGCCAATAATTCTGGGTGGAGTACCTGAAGTTCTTGTCGAAGAAGTAGGTGTCCCGCTGCTCGAGCATGTCATAGCTGAGGTTGCCCTCGACATCCGCCCAGCTCACCGGCGTAAACCGGACGCTCATCCCGCCGATGAACCGATCCGTGAACTCATTGGACCTGAAGTCCAGGAGTTGGACCAGCGGGTTGACGTTCTGCTCGCCGGAGTTCTGGAGGTTCGACCGGGCGTACAGCCGGCCCAGCGTGTCTGTCTGGAGGATGTTCACGTTCGCGGGAACACGCGTCAGATCGAAGAACGCACTGCTGTTGCTCTGGCCCTGGCCGTCGGAGCGGCCCTGGCTGTAGAACGTCCGGATGCCGACCGACCACATGTTGCCGATGCGCTGGTCGACGTTGAGCCGCGCCGTCCAACGGTCGTAGCCGCTCAAGTACCGGATCGCGCCACCCTGCTGCGAGAAGGAGCCGCTGGCATAGAACTGCGTCTGCCCGAACCGGCCCGTCGCATCCAGGTTGGTGGTCGTCGCGAGCTGAGGCCTCACGACGTCGTTGACCGCATTGTACGTGGATCCGGGCCACGGGTTGGCCTGGTAGGTGTTGCGCAACGGCTCTGAAGTCAGCGAGAGCCGCGGGTCCAGCGGGAACGGCGGCGGCACCAGGGCCCAGTTGCCGGGGAAGTTGTTGATCTGCGCCTGCTCGACCTGGTAGTTGATCGTCTGGGCGCACATGGGCTGGCCGGTCACGGCGATGCAATACCGCGAGTTCGTCGGATCCGTGAGCATCGCGGTGTTCTTCGCCAGGACCCAGGACTTCTCGATGTCGCTCCTGCCGACTTCGGTGTGGAAGTTCCAGGCTAGACCCTCGCGACCCAGCGTGCCGCTCTTGGTCGTGATCTGGATGGCGCCGGAGCCGGCCCGCGCGCCGTAGAGGGAAGACGCAGCCGCGCCTTTCACCACCTCGACGCTCGCGATGTCCTCGGGGTTCAGGGTCTGCAAGGCCCCGCTGCCGAGGATCACGCCGTCAACGATATACAGGGGCTCCTGCGAGCGATCCTGGCCGTTGATCGACTGCACGCCGCGCAGCATGATCGTCGGGGAGTCCCCGGGCCGTCCGGAATAGCTGACGATGTTGGCCCCGGGAACCTGGCCTTGGAGCATGGAAAGCGGATCGAGTGCCGGCACCGGCAGGTCCGCCACGTTCACGCGCGTGATGTCAAACGGGGTCTCGGCCTTCGACTGCCCCTGCATCTCGCCCGTGACCACGATCTCTTCCAGGCGGTTGACGTCGGCGGCGAGCTTGAAGTCGAACACCTGCTCGCCGGCGGTCAGCGTCAGCGTCTGGTCGCCGGGCCGGTACCCGATCATCCGGGCACGCAGGTGGATCGCCTGGCCGTGCACCCGCGCGGGCGGAATGGTGAAGAGGTACTTCCCGGTGTTGTCCGTCGCGGTCTGCACGGCGAGCTCGACGATGAACACGCTCGCCCCCTCGATCGGAGCACCATCCGCGGACGTTACCGTACCTCGGACGACCGCGCGTTGAGCCTGCGCCGCGCCGGCCGTCGCGGTGAGAAGCGCCGCGAGCGCTCCGACGACGCGCAGTGTGCTGAACGTTGTACGGTTCATCTGCTGACCTCCTGCGTTGATGAGATTCGACAGACCATGCCATCAACCGACGGCGACTATACCACTTCGCCCGCCCGGCGCGCAAATCAAAGCCCGGGCCAGTTCTCCTCTCACAACCTCAGCATCATGCGCACTTGAGACGAGCAGACACCCCATCACTCTGCAGGCATGCTCACTCGGTCGCAGCCCGAGGTGCCATAGTCATATTGCAACCCGTTTCAGAACCGCGCAATACCCCCCAAGGACAGGGGGCCGGGGGGGCAGGTCCGGAGCGGGACGACGCGCGGCAGGTGGCAGGCTACGTGTCACTAGGTAAAGGGGCAAGCACCAGGAACCGGCTCCGGCGTGCCTCATCTCGACACGCGAGGAGCAGGCACGTCAGCCTCCGCGGTCGCCGTATCTCACTGAATTTGCAGCGTATAGGTCCCGACCTGACCCCCGGTGGCGCTCCCCACCCACAGCTGGTACGTGCCCTGGCTGCCGACGGTGGTGCTGATCAGCGCGGTCGTGCCAAGGCTGTCAGGGCTGGAGGGCTCAGTCCCGTCGGGACCGGTCAGGGTCATCCCCGGCGACAGCGACTTGGAGTACTCCGAGAAATTGACGTCCTGCCCGGACCTCAGCAGGAGCCAGTACACGTGAGAGTAGAAGTTGCTTCCGCTGGGACCCAGGGTGCAGTCGGAGTGGGTGATCGCCTGGGTGGTCGTGATGCCGGGGGTCACCCATATCGCGCCGCAGCCGGCGACTGGCGACGTGTCCGGCACGGCCACCAGGCTGTACTTGGCCTTCTGCCCCTGATTGAAGGGTATGACCGAGAACTGGTAGCCGCCCGCCCCGAGCATCACCCGCACAGTGGTCGTGCTGTCCACCGTCGAGGTCAGCGCGGAGTTCAGCCGGATCACCCCGGTCGAGTCCGCAAGCTGCAGGAACGTCTGGACGCCGGGCGACGTCAGCGTAACCCGGAGGTTCGCCTGCGCGCCCACCGAGACCTTGTAGAAGGCGATGCACGTCGTGGACGTGAGGGAGTCGCTGGCCGCGACGCCGAACGTCAAGTTGTGGTAGTCGCTCTGCGCCACCACGCACGGAGACCCGGTCACAGAGATGCACCCGGCCGCCGTGAGAAACGATGCCGCCGCCGCGACGGCTGCCACGAACGCAAGGGAGCGGTGCAGGGAAGCCTCCTATGTGCAGTGCTGCTCTTCGGTCGGTCGTCGTGGACAACCTAACCGATCGGGCAGCCCGGGCCAACCCGCCGACCGAGCGCGTCCGCGGCGCGGCGCACGTCAGCGCCCCATGCGCGTCCAGACAGCGATGACGCCGCAGCGGAGGCCGAGCCGCTGGAACTCGATCGGTGTGCTGAAGACGTCACCATAGATCTCGATGCCGCGAATTCCCTGAATCGGGAAGTCCGGGCCCGTGGCGAGACTGGCGGGAAACCCGTCGAGAAAGTACTCCGGCGTGCAGGGCGGGGTCGAGCGCAGCATGAGGACCCTGCAGCTATAGGAATTGCAGAACGTGTACACTCCCGGCACTGTGCGCAGCACCTCCGCGAGCGTCAGCGGTTGCTGCTCCTTGATCTGCTCCTCGGTGATGAAATAGCCGTCCCCTTTCCGCCGCCGCTGCTCGAAGCCCGCCGGCGAACGCCAGTCCTCCATCGGAGGAGTGGTGATGGCCGTCAGCTCCGGCAGCACGATGGGCACTTCTACCATGTCGAACGTCTTCGATACGACAGTGCTTTCGGCCAGGTTCACCGCCCACGAGCCGATCTGGTACCCGATGGCGCGGATTTGAAGGAGCCCTGGCCCCGGCACGAGCCCCTTCAACTCGAATCGGCCCTCCGAATCGACCGGGACCGATTTGCCGGTCCACTCGAGACGGGCGATGGCCCCCGGCACGGGGGCATGCGTCTCCCGATTTCGGACGACGCCGACAATGGACGCGGAGGCGGAGGGGCGCTGCGCGGCCGCGCGGCTCGGGGGCAGGCAGGCCAGCCCAACGATCGCCGCGACAGCCGCCCGCCGTGCGCGCCCCGGCAGCCTCAGGGGCGCGAGCGCGCCGGGGAAATCCCTGAGGGGCATTCCCGATTGCGTCTTATCTAGAGTCGAACCGATGGGCTGAGGCACCCGGTGGCCTCGCGAGCCTGGGCGACACTTGCCAAAGTACGCGACTCGAGGCGGCTGGGGAAGCCTCCCCCCACCCCCCCGAGGCCGGCAGCACTGGGCAGGCGATGGCCCGCCAGAGCCGGTCGGTCGCTAGCTGGAAGAGGGTCTTTCGGGCAATGACTCGGAGGTAAACCGCTGCCCAAGGGCCGCGAGGCTGGAGCCGAAGTCGGCCACGCTGAGCTTGCTGCGCTCCAGGTCGGCGGCCTTCGCCTTGAGCTCGTCCACGCGCTGGCGCGTCTCGGCCAGGAGGCCGTCCACGCGCCGCGTCAACTCGGCCATCACCTGATCCAGGAGCTGCGTCACCCGGTCGGCGTGGGCCTGCTGCCGGCGGGAGAGGTCGTCGAGCTGCGCCGTGACCCGCTGCGCCAGTTCGTCCATGCGCTGGCCGATCCGACGCTCCAGATCCGCCGCCTGCTCCTGCGCCGTCCGGCGGTCCGCCGCCAGGTCGCGCTCGATGCGGGCCAGCTCCGCGCCGAAGAGAATCTGGCGGATGGTGTCCAGGTCGCCCGGTCCCGATCCCGATGGTTGCGTCACCGCGGATGCTCCGTGAAGAGTGCCCTATGGTACGGCTAACGCGGCCGAGAGTCTAGAGCCAGGGAGCCCCGCCGCAGCGGCATTCCCTCGCAACTCCCGGCTCTCAACTCGCAACGGCAATTCGCACCATCTCCTGCTGCGGCCCTTCCGGCGTCACCTCCGGGCCGTCGTCGCGAAGGTAGACGTTGATCTCGCTGCGCACCCCGAAACGGCCCGGCAGGTAGATGCCGGGCTCGATGGAGAACCCCACGCCCGCCATCAGCTTCCGGTCGTCGTGCGTCTCGTAGTTGTCGAGGTGCGGGCCCGAGCCGTGCAGCTCCCGGTCGATCGAGTGCCCGGTGCGGTGGACGAAGTGGTCGCCGTAGCCCGCAGCCGTGATCACTTTGCGCGCCGCGTCGTCCAGCTCCGCGCCCGTCACCGACCACCCTTCGCGCCACCGGTCCGCCAGCACCGCCACCGTGTGGTCGCGGGCGTCGCGGACCACGTCGAAGACGTGCGCCACCTCAGTGGGTGGCGCCCCGCCGACGAACGCCATCCAGGTCTGGTCGGCGTAGACCGTGTCGATCTCGGTCCCGGCCCACAGGTCCAGCAGCAGCACCTGGCCGGTCGCGATGACCGTGTCGGACTGGCCCATCGGGTCGTGGTGCGGGTTCGCGGCGTGCGCGCCGGACCCCACGATCGGGGGCTCGTTGGTCCGGAGCCCGGCCTGGTCGAACGCCTCCATCACCCAGCGCTGGAGCCCCTGCTCCGTCGGCTGCTGGCCTTCCGCGTACCAGGTCCGGACGCGCTCGAAGGCGGCCAGCGCGACCTCCTTCACCAGGCGCGCCGCGTGACGGTGGTTGTCGAGCTCCTGCGGCGTCCAGCGCGCCGCCAGGGCCGTCACCAGCTCGGAGGACGTGACGACTTCGGCGCCCGCCGCGCGCACCAGCTCGACGACGCCCGCGGGCACGCGGTCGAGGTACGGGACCGCATCCTTCGCGGAGTACTCCATGGCCAACCGCTTGCCCGAAACCAGCCGGCTCAGCTGCTCTTCGAGCTGCCGCCACGCCGCGTAGGTGCGCACCTCGCCCGGAAGGCCCGCAACGCGGTGCTGTTCGATGGCGTGGGCGACCGCGATGGGGCGCCCGGATGCGGGGAGGAGAACGAACAGCCGGCGCGTGGCGAGGCCCCCGACGCCGAGCACCCGCGTCGCCACCGGATTCATCCCGTGGAAGTCGAAGAGCAGCCAGCCGTCGAGCCGCAGATCGGCCAGCATCTTCCGGACCTTGGCCAGCACGTCCGGGGTCAGACTTTCCGCGACGCTCACGATGCACTCCCGGATTGGACGGTCGAGCGCCACTCGCACCGCGCTTCCCCGCGCGAGCGGCAGGATGGATGCAGCACGCCGCCGTCGAAGTCCACCAGTTCCCGCAGCAGCTCCGCGAAGGCCGCGGCGTAGAAGCCGCAGGCCTCGCCGTCCGGCGTGGCGCGGACCGAGGGCGAGTCTTGGATCACGAACGCGGCGCCGCGGCCGATCCGCGAGAAGCTCGCCGCGAACACGTCCGCCGCGCAGCGGCGCGCGGCCCGGTACCCCACCAGCCGCCGCAGGAACCGCGGCAGCCGCCGCGCGGCCCACCGCGTCTGCGGGGCGAGGCGCGACATCGCGCGCCGCGCGGCGCGCCGCCCCCCGTCCGCGAACACGAGCGACGCGTCGGTGCGCCGGCCGACCAGCCGGAGGATCTGCTCCAGCTCCTCGATGGTGACCATCTGGTCGCGCAGCGCCACCAGCTCGTAGCGTGCGATCTGCGCCGCCACGGTGTCCGAGAGGCCGAGCCGCTTCTTCAGGAGCTCGTCCACGTACTCGGCGGCCTCTTCGTCGCGGGGAGAGTCGAGATGCCGCATCGCCTGGAGCACGGCGAGCGGCAGAATGCTGTGGGCCTGCGTCTGGTTTCTCTCGTTCACAGCGTGCAGGCCGAAGATAGCTCAGGGGCCCTTGACTCGCGACTGACGACTGAGGAGTCTCGACGCCCATGAGTTGGCTCTCGCCCCGCGGCACGCTCGCCGCCCTGCTGGTGGGAGGCGCGGTGGCGGCCGGCTCCGGCTGGGCCGGGCTGGTCCTGCTCCTCGCGTTCTTCCTGTCCTCCACCTCGCTCACCCCCGGCGGGGGGCGCCGCACAGCCACTCAGGTCGGCGCCAACGGGGGCGTGGCGGCCGCCGCCGCGCTCCTCTCGCGGATGAGCCCGATCTGGACGGTGGCGTTCGCCGGCGCGCTCGCCGCGGCCGCGGCGGACACCTGGTCCACCGAGATCGGCGGCCGCAGCCGCTCGGCGCCGCGGCTCGTCACGACGCGAGCCGTCGTCCCGCGTGGCACTTCCGGTGCCGTCACCTGGCTCGGCACGGCTGGCGGCGCCGCCGGCGCCGCCTTCATCGCGGCCGCGGCGGCTCTCCTGGGCATCGTCGACCCGCGGGCGGCCGTGCTGGTCGCCGTCGGCGGGATCGCGGGCGGCTTCGCCGACTCGCTGCTCGGGGCGACGGTGCAGGCGCGCTATCGCTGTCCGGCCTGCGGCGCCGTGGGCGAGACGCGGCGCCACGCGTGTGGCGTTGACGCCGAGCTGGTCTCGGGGCGGTCGTGGATGACCAACGACACCGTCAACCTGGCCGCGACCCTGGTCGGCGCCGCGGTCGCGGCCCTTCCTGTGCTGATCGCGGTACCAGTCGTAACTTCGTAGTCTCCATTTACACACATGGGAGCAATTACGAGCGACTCGCCCCGGGCCGCGGACGGCCGCCGCGACCTCCTCGTCGTCGGCGGGGGCCCGGCCGGCGCCTCCACGGCCGCCTGGGCCGCGCGCCTTGGTCTGGACGTTCTGCTGGTCGAGCGGGCGCGGTTCCCGCGGGAGAAGGCCTGCGCGGAGTACCTGAGTCCGGAGGCCGCGCGCGACCTCGACGCGCTCGGCGTTCTCGAGGAGGTCGAGGCCGAGGCGGAGCGGCTCACCGGCATGAGGATCGTCGCGGACGACGGCTCCGACGTGCTGGGCCGCTTTCGCACGTCGAACGGCTTTGCCCCGTATCGGCCGTACGGACTCGCCCTGCCGCGCTCGCGGCTCGATACGATCGTCCTGGCGGGCGCCGCCAGGGCAGGAGCGGAAGTGCGCCAGGGCGTCGCGCTCGAGCGGCTGGTGGTGGAAGACGACTTCGTCGTCGGAGCGGTGCTGCGCGAGGGCGACCGCCGCTGGATGCAGCGGTGCCGTGCGGTCGTCGGCGCCGACGGCGTGCATTCGCTCGTCGCGCGACGTCTCGGGCTCTCGCGCCACGGCGCGCCGCGGCGGTTGGCCCTGGTCGCGCACCTGACCGGGGCGACAGGAATGCGCGACTACGGCGAGATGTTCGTCCGGCGCGGCAGGTACGTGGGGCTGGCCCCCTTGGGCCGCGGCCTGATCAACGTGGCGGCGGTCGTTCCGGCGGCGGATGCCCGCGGGATCGCGCGCGATTCGGCCGGCTTCCTCTTCGCCGAGCTGCAGGGCTACCCCGAACTCCGCTCGCGACTGGCGGGTTGCCGCATCGCACGCGAGGTCCTGGTGGCCGGTCCGTTCGCCCGCACCACGCGGCGGTCGGTGGCGGACGGCGCCCTGCTCGTCGGCGACGCGGCCGACTTCTTCGATCCGTTCACCGGCGAGGGGATCTTCGCGGCCCTGCGGGGCGGGCGTCTGGCGGCGGAAACCCTGGCGCAAGCCCTCGCCTCCGGCGAGGCCACGCGCGCGGCGCTGCGGCCGTATCGGACTGCGCGGCGCAGGGCGTTCCTGGGGAAGTGGGCCTTCGAGCGCCTGGTCGGCCTCGCGGCGACGCGGCCCGCTCTGATGCGCCGGTACGTGCACCGGGCGGCGCGGCGGCCGCGCTACGCCGACCTCTGGGTGGGAGCCGCGGGCGACTACGTGCCGTTCCGCACCCTCTGCGCGCCGCGCGCCCTCGCCGCCCTTATCCTATAGTACAGCTCCTACCCCACCCCAACCCGACAGGACGAGGCTGATGCCGCTCGACGCCGCCCGGTTCCGCCAGACGATGGGCCAGCTCGCGGCCGGTGTATCGGTCATCACGGTGCGCACGCCGGACGGCGGAATCGGGATGACCGCCAGCTCGGTCAGCTCGCTGTCCCTGAAGCCTCCGCTGCTGCTGGTGTGCGTCGGACACGAGGCGGCGATCCGCGACACGCTGCTCCGCGCGGAGCGCTTCGGCGTCAACGTCCTCGCGGCGGACCAGGAGGCGCAAGCCCGCCGTTTCGCCGACCGGGATCTCCAGCGGCTGGCGGCGGCGGAGCTGGAGCTGTCACCGGGAGGCGTGCCGGTCCTCGGCGGCACGCTCGCCCGGATCGAGTGTCTGCGCCACGGCCACTTCCCGGCCGGGGACCACGTCATCGTCACCGGCGTGCTCGAGTGGTCCGAAGTCCGCGACGGGTGGCCGCTCTGCTATTTCCGCGGCGGCTACGTGGGGCTGAAGGGCTGATCGCCGTGCTGGAGCGGTGGGCGAGCAGCCGCCGGGAGCTGTTCGACGACCCGTCGGCCGACGCGGCGACCGTGGTCGCCTCGCTGAGGGACATCGCGCGGGCGAACCGGTTCTTCGGCGGCGCGGCCGCCGCCGTGGCCCGGCTCGACGAGTTCTTCCACGCCGCGCCCCGCGGCGCCGTGCTCACCCTTCTGGACGTCGGCACCGGGGAGGGCGACATCCCGCGCGCCGCGCGGCGACGCGCCGCATCGCGCGGGCTCCAGCTGCGCGTCGTAGGCCTCGAGCGGCATCCCGCCGCGGCACGGCTCGCGGCGCGCGGCGGCGCGATCACGCCCGTGGTCGCCGACGCCCACGCACTCCCGTTCCGAGCAGCCTCGGTGGATCTCGTGCTCTGCTCGCAGCTCCTGCACCACTTCCGCGGGCCCGCGCTCGCCTCCGCGATCGCCGAGCTCGGGCGGGTGGCCCGCCTCGGCGGCGTCATCGCCGATCTGCGGCCCAGCCCGCTGGCGGCCCTCGCCTTCTGGCTGGTCGGACTTCCGCTGCGCTTCCATCCGGTGACTCGCCGCGACGGCTTCGTCTCCGTGCTGCGAGGGTTCACGCCCGCGGCGCTCCGCCGCGCGTGCCGGGAGGCCGGCGTGGAACCCGAGGTGCGCACGCACCCGTTCGTCCGCGTCACCGCCGCGTGGGCGGCGCGGAGCGAGGCGCGCGCGTGATCCAGGTGGACCGGCGACTCGTGCACGCGGAGATCGACCGCGTCTACGCGTGCGCCAGCGACGTCGAGCGATGGCCCGAGTGGCTGCCGCACTACCGATGGGTGCGCTTCCTCGAGCGGCGCGAGGGCGGTCCCGGCGGCGGCGACATCGTGGAAATGGCGGCGTGGCGGCCCTTCGGTCCGCTGCGCTGGCCGACCTGGTGGGTCTCCGAGATGCGCATCGACCGCGCGGCACCCGCCGTGCGCTACCGTCACATCCGGGGTATCACGCGCGGGATGGACGTGGAGTGGGCGTTCGCCCCCGCCGGCCACGACGTGGCGGTGACGGTCACGCATCGCTGGGCCGGCCCGCCCTGGCCGCTGGTGGGCGCGAGCGCCGCTTCGCTCGTCATCGGTCCGATGTTCATTCACCACATCGCGCAGCTGACGCTGGCGGGCATCGCGCGCGTCGCCGAACGGTCGGCGGAGGGCTAACGGGTGGACGGGAAACGACGCGTCGTGATCACGGGGATCGGCTGCGTCACGCCGATCGGCACCGGGGTCGAAGCGCTCTGGGAAGGGCTCCGGGCGCGCCGGTCGGCCGTCCGGGCGATCACCCGCTTCGACCCGACCCCGTTCCGCAGCCGGATCGCGGCGGAGATCCCGGACTTCCGCCCGCAGGACTTCCTCGACGGCCGCCGCGCCAGGCGCTACGACCGGTTCTCGCAGCTCGCCGTGGTCGCGGCCGGTCTCGCCCTCGCGCACGCGGAGCTGGCGCTGGAGCGGGAGGACCGGGACCGCGTCGGCGCCATGATGGGCTCCGCCCTGGGAGGGGTCGCCCACGCGGAGCAGCAGGCGGCCGTGTACGCGGCCGAGGGGCTCAAGGGCGTGGACCCGGCGCTGGCGCTCTCGGTCTTCGGCGGCGCGTCGAGCTGCAACATCGCGATCGAGTTCGGGGTGACGGGCGTCAACTCGACCAACGCCATGAGCTGCGCCTCGGGCACGATCGCGGTCGGGGACGCCTTCCACGCAATCCGGGACGGACGCTCCGACGTGATGCTGGCGGGGGGCGCCGAGGCGCCGCTGGCGCCCCTCTGCTACGGTGCCTTCGCGGTCATCCGCGCGATGTCCACGCGCAACGACGAGCCGGAAGCGGCCTCGCGGCCCTTCGACGCCGGGCGCGACGGCTTCGTGATGGGCGAGGGCGCCGCCGTGCTCGTGCTGGAGGAACGCGGCCGCGCGCTCGCACGCGGGGCGCCGGTGCTCGCGGAGTTGCTCGGCGCCGCGTCCACCAGCGACGCGTATCACATGACGGCTCCGCGCCCCGACGGCAGCCAGGCGGCGCGCTGCCTCACGCTCGCCCTCGCCGACGCGCACGTCGCGCCCGAGGAGGTGGGCTACGTCAACGCGCACGGGTCCTCAACGCCGCTCAACGACAAGGCCGAGACGTTGGCGTTCAAGCGCGCGTTCGGCGCGCACGCGGCGAGGCTCGCCGTGAGCGGCACCAAGGGCTACTACGGTCATCCGCTCGGCGCGTCGGGCGCCATCGAGGCGGCGGTCACGGCGCTCGCGCTGGCGCGCGGCTGGCTCCCGCCCACGCTGAACCTCGACACCCGCGATCCGGAGTGCGATCTGCCCTACCTCGAGCAGCCGGTCGCCGCCCGCGCCCCCGACGTGGCGGTCTCCAACTCGTTCGGCTTCGGCGGCATCAACGCCGCGATCGTTCTCGGGCGGAGCGCGTAGTGGCTTGCGGCGCGCGGCGCGCGCCGGGCATATTGGCGCCGCTTCGCACCCTGTCACCCACTTCGACGCGAGGGACGTAATGCGCCAGACCCTGCGGCCGCTCATCGCGGAATTCGTCGGCGTCTTCATGCTGGTGTTCATCAGCGGCGGGGCCCTGATCATCAACGGCTACCAGGAGAACGCCCTCTCCCTCGGCGGGATCGCTGCGGCGTGCGGTCTCGCGTACGCGATCGCGGTGACGATGACGATGAATATCTCCGGCGGGCATCTCAATCCCGCGATCACCGTGGGCCTCTGGTCCATCGGCCGGATCGAGGCCAGGAAGGCCGTACTCTACGTCGTCGCCCAGCTTCTCGGCGCCGTACTCGCCGCGGTGGTGCTGCGCTGGCTGATGCCCGTGACGGCGGGGCACATCAAGCAGTACGGCGCGCTCAGCGTCGCCGGAGACATCACCCTCGCGGGCGCCATCCTCATCGAGGCGGTCCTCACCTTCTTCCTCGCCTTCGCGGTGATGGGGACGGCGGTGGACCCGAATGCGCCCAAGGTCGGCGGCTTCGGCATCGGCCTGACGCTATGGATGTGCATCCTCGCGGGCGGCCCGCTCACCGGCGCGGCCCTGAACCCCGCGCGCGCCTTCGGCCCGGCGCTGGTCGCCAACTTCTGGGTCGGCCAGCTGGCCTACTGGGTCGGCCCGATCCTCGGCGCGGTCGTGGCGATGCAGGTGTACGAGAGACTGCTGCTGAAGAAAGAGTAGATGCCGGTGGTAGGTGGTGGGTTGTAGGTGGTGGTACGAGCGCCGTTCCACCACCTATCACCTACAACCTACAACCTGCTCTTCCAGTACAACCACCCGGCATACGCCAGGTAGATCACGCCGGCCGCGACGTACGCCGCGACCATGAAGCCGCCGTTAGCGGGAGGCGTCGGCACGGTCAGCCTCGCTCTGGGCCCGCGCGTCCACGAGGCGCGCCCAGGCGTAGCGGCGCGCGAGCAGCGCGAGGTAGAAGATCGTGAACACGGCGAACGAGCTGAGCAGCGTCAGGAGCATCGAGCCCGGCAGCTCCGGCTTGCCCGGCCGCAGCACTACCGGCATGGGATGCAGGGTGCGGAACAGGTACACGCTCACGTGGATGAACGGCACGAGCAGGGCGCCGAGGATCCCGAGCACCGCCGAATAGCGTCCCCGCCGCCCAGGCTCCTCCACGGCCGACCTCAAGACCAGATACGCGAGGTAGATGAAGTAGAGGAAGAGTGTGGAGGTGAGCCGCGCGTCCCAGGTCCACCACGCGCCCCAGATCTCCTTGCCCCAGATCGGCCCGGTCACCAGCACCACCGTCGTGAACACGGTGCCGACCTCCGCCGAGGACGCGGCGAGCAGGTCGAGGCGGGGGTCCTTCACGAACAGGTAGATCGCGCTGCAGATGCCGACGACCCCGAACGCGAGGAAGGCGACCCACGCGCTCGGCGCATGGATGTAGAAGATCTTCTGGACCAGGCCCTGCGTGGCTTCTTCGGGGGTGAAAGCGAGGGCGCGAACGTAGATGGCCGCCATCAGCAGCAGTGCGATGGCCATCCAGACGCCGCTCCGCTTCAGGGCGCGCTCAGCCGTTGGGATCGCGGTCATTCCTCGAGCGTGAACTCGAACACCAGCGTACACAACACGACGAAGGTGATGTCGTAGGCGGCGAGCAATTTAAGCCAGGCCGCCCACTCGGCGAAAGGACGGTGCGCAAACAACTTGGTGGTCATCTCGGCGGCGGCGCTCACCGGCGTCACCAGGAACGGCAGCACCAGGACCAGGAGCATCATCTCGCCGAACCGCGTGTTCACGGCCATCGAGCTCATCAGCGTGCCGACGGCCACGAAGCCGACGGTGGCCAGCGCGATGACCAGCACCAGGGGAGCGAGCACGTCGAGCAGCGGCACGTTGAAAAACAGCGCGAACAGGGGCAGCGCGATCGCCTCGACGGCGCCGACGAACACCAGGTTCGCGGCCGTCTTGCCCAGGTAGAGCGCCGTCCGGCTGGCGGGCGACAGCAGCAGACCGTCGATCGCGCGGTTCTCCTTCTCCAGGGTGAACGCGCGGTTCAGGCCGAGCACGCCGGCGAACGAGAACGTGATCCACAGGACGCTCGGAGCCAGGTCCACCGACGAGACCGCCGTCGGATCGCGGGCGAAGTTGAAGATCGCGAGCACCAGCGCGGTGAAGACGAGGGCCGAGAGGAAGGCCGTCCTGCTGCGAAACTCCAGCAGGAGGTCCTTGGCTGCGATGGCCCACGCCTGCGCGAGCACGCTACGCACCGGCCGTCGCCTCCGCGTAGCGGGCGCGGTACGCCGCGAGGTCGCCGTCGCGAGGCCCCAGCGCCGCGAAAGCGCCCGCGACCTGAATGGCGACGTGCGTCGCCAGCTCCAGTCCCTCGTCGATGTTGTGCGTGACCAGGACCATGGTCCGGCGCTCCGCCCTGAGACGCCCCAGCAGATCGCGCAGCGTGGCGGCGGCGCGCTGGTCGAGCCCGCTGAACGGCTCGTCCAGGAGCATGACCTCCGGGTCGTGCAGCAGCGCGCGCGCGATGGCCAAGCGCTGCACCATCCCGCGGCTGAAGGTGCCCGCCGGGTCCGACGCGCGCGCCTCCAGGCCGACACCCGCGAGGGCGCGCGCGGCGGCCGCGCGAGGCTTCGCGAGGCCGTAGAGCCGCGCGTAGAACGCGAGGTTTTCCGCGGCCGTCAGTCCGTCGTACAGCAGGGAATGATGGGAGATGAGGCCGACGCGGCGCCGCTGGGCGGCGTTGGACCGGACCAGCTGCTCGCCGCCGAACTGCACCGTGCCCGCATCGGGCCTGAGGAGCCCCGCCAGGACCCGGAGCAGCGTCGTCTTCCCGGCGCCGTTCGGACCGAAGACGGCGAGCGAGTCGCCCGCGCCCAGCGCGAAGTCGACGCCCCGCAGCGCACGCACATGGCCGAACCGCTTGGTGAGTCCGGCTACCTGGAGCGCGGGCGCCTCGGCGCTGGCGATCAGCACCTCCCTGAGACGGGCGACATCGGGTGAACGACGGAGCACAATATAGTTGAGAGGAGCCGCACCGCGGCGGCGTCCGTCAGGCGCCGGGCGGCTCGAACTCGAAGCGGTCGTCCAGGCGGGTCAGCACCAGCAGAAAGCGCAGCTCCTCCGACGCGCCGCGGAGGCACACGGTGTGACGCAGCTCCGCCGCCCGCTGCTGCAGCATGATCAGCGCGCCCAGCCCCGCGCTGTCCACCCGGGTCGTGCCGGAGAGATCCACGACGAGCCGCCTGCCCGGCGCATCGCCCAGCGTGGTCTCCACTTCGGCCAGCGCCGCGCGACGGAACGCCGTGCGGCTCTCCCGGTCCAGCGCCTCCGGCGCCCACACCACGAGATCGTCCACGCCCACACGCCACTGAACGAAGAGTGCCGCCGCGGCGCGTCACCCGTAACCGCCTTGTCGACAACGGGTTGTGAGGATCCGCGTGACGCGGGCCACGCCCCTCTTGCCGTTGCGCTTCGCCACACTGAGGGAAGTTGCCACGCAGCCGCCGCACACTGGACCCTCAAGACGAAGGGGCCCGGGTTATCCCCCCGGGCCCCTCTCCTTCGACCGGTTCCGGCGGTTCAGATCTTCGTGACGTTCGCCGCCTGCAGCCCCTTCGGGCCCTCACGGACCTCGAACTCCACCTTGTCGTTCTCCTTGAGGGACTTGAAGCCCTCGGCCTGAATCGCCGAATAGTGGACGAAGACGTCCGGCCCACCCTCCCGCTCGATGAACCCGAACCCCTTCGCATCGTTGAACCACTTGACCCGGCCGGTGATGCGAGACATACGTAACACTCCTCTGACAGGTGGCACAAATCACGAATCTCATGCCGCCTGCGCGAGGCAGATCGCAGAGATCCGTAAATGAGCGCCATACCATAAGCTTCATCCTTCTCTAAGCGCAAGAGTATTTGACACTTCGGCCCGGCAACCGAGTCGCTAGGAGCGCCCGCATGTCCGACACGATCGTTCTGGATACCCTGCTCGACGAAACCCGCGTCTTTCCGCCGCCGGAGGGGTTCCGTTCCGCGGCGCACTGCTCGACCGACGCGCTGTACGAGGCCGCGGCGCGGGACCCCGAAGGGTTCTGGGCGTCGTTCGCGGAGCAACTGGACTGGTTTCGCCGCTGGGACCGGGTGCTCGAGTGGAAGCCGCCGCACGCGAAGTGGTTCGTGGGCAGAGAGATCAACGCCTCGGTGAACTGTCTCGACCGGCACATCGCGTCCGCGCGGCGCAACAAGGCGGCGCTGATCTGGGAAGGAGAGCCGGGCGAGCGCCGGACGCTGACCTACTGGGACCTGTACCGCGAAGTCAACAAGTTTGCGAACGTGCTCAAGAAGCTCGGCGTGCGGCGGGGCGACCGCGTCGCGATCTACATGCCGATGATCCCCGAGGTGGCGGTGGCGATGCTGGCCTGCGCGCGCATCGGCGCCGCGCACTCGGTGGTGTTCGGCGGCTTCAGCGCCGAGAGTCTGCAAGACCGCATCAACGACGCGGGTGCGGTGGTGCTCGTGACGGCGGACGGCGGATACCGGCGGGGCCAAGTGGTGCCCCTGAAGCGTGCGGCCGACCAGGCGCTGGCGCACTGTCCCACGATCCGCCACGTCGTGGTCTTCCAGCGGCGCCTCGGCGCGACCGGTGACGAAGCGTTCGTGCACATGCGGGAGGGGCGCGACCACTGGTGGCACCGGCTGATGCAGGACGCCGCGCCCTACTGCGAGCCGGAGCGGATGGACGCGGAGGACGTGCTGTTCATCCTCTACACCAGCGGCACGACCGGGAAGCCCAAGGGAATCGTCCACACCACGGGGGGCTATCTCACGCACGTGCTGGCGACGACCAAGCTGGTCTTCGACCTGAAGGACACCGACGTGTACTGGTGCACGGCCGACGTCGGCTGGGTGACCGGCCACTCGTACGTCGTGTACGGCCCGCTGTCGCTGGGAGCGACGCAGATGATGTACGAGGGCGCTCCCGACTGGCCGGAGCGCGACCGGATGTGGGAGATCGTGGAGAGGTACGGCGTGACGATCTTCTACACGGCGCCCACGGCGATCCGCGCGTTCATGAAGTGGGGCGCGGAGCTGCCGCAGCGGCACGATCTGTCGAGCCTCAGGCTGCTGGGCACGGTGGGCGAGCCGATCAATCCCGAGGCGTGGATGTGGTACCACCACAACATCGGGGGACAGCGCTGCCCGATCGTGGACTCCTGGTGGCAGACGGAGACGGGCGGGATCATGATCACGCCGCTGCCCGGCGTCGTGGCGACCAAGCCCGGCTCGGCCACGCGAGCCTTCCCGGGCGTGGCGGCGGAGGTGGTGGACGGCGCCGGCAAACCGATGCGGGTCGGCGGCGGCTTCCTCGCGCTCACGGCGCCCTGGCCCGGGATGCTGCGGACGATCTGGGGCGACGACGAGCGCTACCGGGAGATCTACTGGTCGAAGTGGCCTGGGATGTACTTTCCCGGGGACGGGGCGAAGCGGGACGATGACGGCTACTTCTGGCTGCTGGGTCGCGTGGATGACGTACTGAACGTGGCCGGGCACCGGATCGGGACGATGGAGATCGAGAGCGCGCTGGTGGACCATCCGTCCGTGGCGGAGGCGGCGGTCGTGGGGAAGCACCACGAGCTGAAGGGCCAGGCCGTGGCGGCATTCGTGACGCTGAAATCGGGCTTCGAGCCGCACGACGAGCTGAAGGACGATCTCAAAGAGCACGTCGCCATGAAGATCGGAGCGATCGCCCGGCCGGACGACATCCTGTTCTCCGCCGACTTGCCGAAGACGCGGAGCGGCAAGATCATGCGGCGGCTGCTCCGCGACATCGCCGAGGGACGTGCGCTCGGCGACACTACCACCCTGGCGGATCCCGCCGTGGTGCAGCGGCTCAAGGCAGAATACGAGGAAGGCGAGGCCTGAGCGTGTTCAAGACGATCCTGGTGACCACCGACTTCTCCGCGAACAGCGCGGTGGCGGTGCGTCCGGCGATCGAGATCGCCGGCCGGTTCGAGGGACGGCTGGTGCTGATCCACGCCCTGGAGGGCGGGAGCGCTGACGCGCAGGTGGTGCCCGGGGAGTTGGAGGAGCTGGCTGCGATGTCGCGCGAGCAGCTCCACGAGTTCGGGACGAAGGAGATCGGGACCAAGGCGCCGTGGACCGCCGAGGTCGTCTTCGGTCCCGCCTACCTCGCGATCACCGACGCCGCCCAGCGCCACGGCGCCGACCTGATCGTGGTCGCCACCCACGGCCGGACGGGGTTGCTGCATCTCCTGCTGGGCAGCGTGGCCGAGCGGGTCGCCCGCATGGCTGCCTGCCCGGTGCTCACGGTGCGGGTGCCCGGCTAGAGCCGGCCAATCCGCCAATCGAGACAGCGCAGATCGTCAGGATCAGGACGCCGGACATGCTGCACCACCGGCAGATGGCGTGGATGACGAACAGCTCGAGGTAGAGCAGGTACAGCGAGAAGCCCACCCCGAGCGCCGAGAGGCCGGCCAGCCAGCGCGTCGCTGCCGGACGGGAGAGCTGAGACTCCTGCAGTCCGTACAGGGCGAGGATCAGCAGCACGAGGTACCCGGCCACCCCGTACGCCGCAACGGGGAACCCGAGGAATTCCGCGTAGCGGCTCGCCTGCACACGCTCGCACTCGTTCGCGGCGCCGCACACCATGCTGCCGATCACGCCGAACTTGTAGAGCAGCAGGTACGTCGAGACGAGCAGGCCGCCCAGCGCCAGGACCGCTACCGCCATCCGGTGCCGCATCGGCGCTCAGCGCTTCCGGCCGCCCGTCGCGGCGGGCGCCGCCGCGGTCGCCGCGGTGATCGAGTCGACGATCTTCACCAGATCGTCGTAGACCGGGATGTCGGACAGCGGGTGGCCGTTCACGAAGAAGGCCGGCGTTCCCCCCACTCCGAGCCGGATCCCCTCGCACTTCTCCGCCTGGATCTCGGGCCAGGGGCGCTTGGCCGTCACGCACGCGCGCAGAGAGTCGGTGTTCAGCCCGATGCGGTTGGCGTACTGGAGGAAGAGCCGCATCGGGTTCCTCGCCTCCGTCCAGTCGCTCTGGCCCATGTAGAGCGCGTCGTGCATCTGCCAGAACTTCCCCTGTTCCAGCGCGCACGCGGCCACGAGGTGCGCGGCCGGGGAATTGGGGTGGCCGTCCAGCGGAAAGTTCATGTACCGCCACCGCACGCGCCCCGTGGGGACGAGCCGCTGGCGGACGTCGGGCTCAGTGAGGACGGCGAACCGCGCGCACCAGGGGCATTCGAAATCGGAGTACTCGTCGATCTTCACCTTGGCGGAGTCGGGTCCGAGTGCGACGCCCTTCGCGGGGGCCCCGGCGGGCAGGTTCTGGCAGTCGGACGAGGCCGCCAGGTCGGGCATGGCGGGCCCGCCGCCGAAGACGGCGATCAGCACGGCGCCCACCACCGCAATCGCGCCGAGCAGCAGGTAGAAGGGCTTCAGCGATCGTCCGGCTTCCGCCATGGCTCCTCCTCATCCGGTCCGTTGTCCACCTCAGGCGACCAGTCGCGCCCGGCTTCCTCGACGATGCGGCGGTGCTCGGCGACCTCCGGCGAGTCGAAGGTCAGACGGACCTCGTAGTGGAACAGCTCGGAGCGGATGTCCCCCAGCTCGCGCAGCAGCGCCGAGGAGTCGCCCAGCAGGCGCCCCTCGGCGTCGAGGGCCATGATCCGCTGGGCCAGGGCCCGCAGCATCTCGACCAGCTTCTCGACCCGCTTGGGATCGTACGTCTCGTCGGGTGTCACGTGCGTTCATCATACCCAGTGCCGCCGCGGCCGCCAACGCCGGCGTGCGCCTCGCCCGCCGGGCACGTCGTCCCTAGAATACGGTCCGTGACCCCGGCCGCCACCGCTTCGCCACGGCTCGCCTCGCCCCTCGCGCTCCTCGAACTGGCCGAGATCGCGGCGGCGCCGCTGCGGTACGGCCACGCGATCCGCGTGCTCCGGGACGGAGCCCTCGCCTTCCCCGCCATGCTCGCCGGCATCCGTGCGTCCAGGCGGAGCGTCTGCTTCGAGAACTTCATCATGGCCGACGACCGCACCGGCCGGGAGTTCGCGGCCGCGCTCCGGAAGGCCGGCGAGCGCAGGGCGAAGGTCCGGGTCCTGTACGACCCGGTCGGCTCGCTTCTGGTGCGCGGGGCGCCGGTCGGCCGCCTGCTCCGCAAGGCCGGGATCGACGCGCGCGCCTTCCGCCCGCTGTCGCCGCTGGCCCCGTGGAGCTGGCTGCGGCTCCGGCATCGCGACCACCGCAAGCTCCTGGTGTGCGACGACCTCATCGCGTTCGTGGGCGGGATCTGCATCGCCGATCACTGGGCGCCCTCGGACCTGGGCGGCGCCGGCTGGCGGGACACCGCGGTATCCATCCGCGGGCCCGCCGTGCTCGACCTCCAGCTGGCGTTCGACCGGATGTGGAGCCGCGCGCGCAGCGAGCCGCCGCCCACGTCCCTGTCGCGTCGGCCGCCGCCGGAAAAGGGCGAGGCCGCCGTCATCGTGGTGGGGGACCGGCCCGGCCTCGGCCGGGTGGCGGCGATCTACGAGTGGCTGGCGGACCGCGCCGAAGCGAGCATCGAGCTGACCGATGCCTACTTCGTGGCGCCGCGGCGCGTCCTCGAGGCGCTGATCCGGGCCGCGCGCCGCGGCATCCGCGTGCGGCTGCTGCTGCCGGGGCGCAACAACCATCCGGTCGCCGGCCTCGCCGCCCGCCGGATCTATCAGCCGCTGCTCGACGCCGGTGCCGAGATCTACGAGTGGTCCGGGGTCATGCTCCACGCCAAGACGGCCGTGGTGGACGGCCTGGTCGCGCTGGTGGGTTCCAGCAACCTCGACCCACTGTCGCTGCACCGGAACTTCGAGATGAACGCGCTGATCGCCGACCCGGAGGCCGGCCGCGCGATGTCCAATCTCTTCGCTTCGGACCTGGAGAACGCGGCGCGGGTGGAAAACGCCGAATGGCGTCGGCGCCCGCTGCGCGCGCGGGCTGCGGAATCGGCAGCCACGCTGTTTGCGGACCTGCTCTGAGGTTTGCCCGGCTTCGGCGCTCCTTTTATATTTGGGGCTGCGGGAAAGCCCGCATTGACTCGAATGGAGGTGTGATGCCGAAGCGCAGTAGCCGCCGCAAGGTCCATGTGCCCACCGCGTTTGAGCTGGCCCGCGACGAATTGTTCAGCCATATCCTGCGTTGTGGAGTGCTGGAAGCGGCGGAGGAGCACCGGAAAGAGTGGTTCGACGACACCATGGCGTATCTGGGCGAGCGGTACGAGGAGTTGACGGCCGCCCAGCTGAAGGAGCTCCGCACGCTGGGCGAGCGCTATTGCCGTCCGGTGGTGCCGCGGCCGGAGACGGTCGAGCCGGCCGGCGTCGTCTGACCGAGCTCTCCAGCGAAGCCTGACGTGTCGCGCCCCGGAGCCTAGCGGCCCGGGGCGTTCGATTTCCGCCACCGGTAGCCGATGGCGAGCCGCACACCACCTCCCACGCCGATCTCGATGAACGAGCCACCCGTGCCCCCGGGGTTCTTCTCCGCCCCGAGCACCAGCAGGGCGTAGGGTGTCACCCGACTCCCGGCCACGGCGGCGGTCAGCCCGCCGCCCCCGTAGATCGCCGTTCCATCGCGCTTGTACGGATCGAGCAGGAAGTGGATCGCGAAGTCGGCCCGCACGCCGAACCTGCCGTTGCCCAGCGCGCCGAACGCCAGCGCCGGCGCGATCCGGCTGCGCTGGTTGTCGCGCCAGGCGAAGCCCACGCCGGCGGCGTAGAGGGCGGGCTGCGACGCGACGGCCAGGGCCCACACCTGGGTCTCCCGAACCTGTGCGCGGCACGGACTCGCCGCCGCCAGCGCCGCGCCGAGCAGCGCGCCGGTCCTACCCCTCGAGCACCAGCTCATAGCGGCGCGCGATGTCCGGCGCCAGCGAGTGGGTCACCGAGCAGTACTTCTCCAGCGACAGATCGATCGCATGGCGGGCGCGCTCCTCCGGCACGCCTGGCGCCTTGATCCTGTAGGTGAGCACGATCGAGGTGTACCGCTTCGGATGCTCCGCCCTGCGCTCGCCCGTGACCTCGACGCTCAGCGCGTGCACGGGGAAGCGCATCTTCTCGAGGATGGAGACCACGTCGCCGCCGGTGCAGCCCGCCAGCGCGAGGAGCAGCATGTCCATCGGGCCCGGCCCCTCTGCCCCTTCGGAATCGATGGTGATCGGCGGCTTTCCGTCGGCCCCGCCCGTGAACACCAGCTGGTGCCGCCAGGTCAGGGCGACCCGCTTCGTGCCGGCCATGTCACGACCCTCCGGCCCCGCGGGTGGAGAGCCCGACCAGGAACCGGTGCCGGCCGAGCCGGTCCAGAGCGTGGTACTCGATGAGCCAATTGAACGACGGCCGCAGCTGCAGCTCGAAGCCGAGCGCGATCGTCGGCCAGACCGTCGTGCAGCTGTGGCAGTTGCTCATGTGCCCGATGCCGATGCCCAGGTACGGGATCGCCGGAGCGTTGTCCGGCTGGAAGCGGTAGATGATCTCGCCGGCCCAGTGGACCGTCGTGATCGAGCTGGCATCCGAGGCGATCTCGAGCGACGGCCGGAGGCGGACGCGCGGCGACCAGAGCTCCGCGATGTCGACGGTGGTGCCGAGGACCCACTGCGCGCTGCGCGACACGTCGATGCCGCCCCGCACGGAGAAGCTGTAGATGTCCACGGCGGGCCCGCCGGCGGCCGACGCCGTGCCGCCGCCCGACGGCGGATGGAATTCCTGGGCCGCGGCCGGCGGCGCGACGAGCGCCAGCGGGAACGCGATCAGGATCAGCCGGGTCGCAGCATGCATGCCATCCTCCTCAGGATTGCGGTCGCTCCGCGTTCCGCACGGCCAGGCGCCCGTAGTCGGCGATCGCGTACAGCGCCATCGCCGCGGTCGCCCAGGCGAGCGGGCGCAGCAGTGACGAGTCGAGCAGCCAGGCGAACAACGTCAGCGTCTGTCCCACCGTGACCGCCTTGCCCCCGACCCGGGCCGGCACGGTGTAGGGTCGGCGCACCACCCAACTGGCCAGGTACCCCAGCGGCGCCAGCACGTCCCGCAGCAGCACGCCAGCCACCTCCAACCATCCCAGCGCGCCCGAGAACGCCAGCGCGCCGAAGGCCGTGAGCATGAAGATCTTGTCCGCCACGGGGTCCATCCAGGCGCCGAGCTGCGACGGGCCGAGCCGGCGCGCCAGGGCGCCATCCAGCAGGTCGGTGGCGGCCGCCGCGGCGAGCACCGCTATGCGCACGCCCGCCGCCGGGTAGACCGCGAACGCCAGGGCCAGCGGCAGCCGCGCCAGCGAGACCACGTTGGCGGCCGTAAGTACCCTGCCGGAGCGGACTTGCTGCGCTTTGGCGGGCGGGATACTTTCACCCGCGATCACATGGACCTCGCACTGCTCAAGCAGGCCGCCATTTTCGCAGACTTGGACGCGGACGAGCTCGCCCAGGTCGCCGAAGTGTGCAAGGAACAGAAGTTCCAGGGTGCGGCCACCATCTTCAAGGAAGGCGAGCCGAGCAGCCGGCTGTACATCATCGCCGAGGGAGACGTGCGGATCAGCCGCATCGTGCCGGGCAGCGGCGAGGAAGCGCTCGCCGTCCTGAAGCCGGGCACCTGCTTCGGCGAAATGGGGATCTTCGACAAGTCGGAACGCTCCACGGACGCGATCGCCAACAGCGACTGCACGCTCGTGACGATCTCCCGCTCCGATTTCGAGCTGCTGCTGGACTTCAATCGCGACATCGCATACAAAGTGCTCTGGGCCGTCGTCCGGCTCCTCTCTTCGAGACTGCGCGTGACGAACGACAATCTCCGGTCGTTCCTCGCGATGTCGATGTTTTGACCAGCTTCACCGCCGCTGTCATTCCGTCCGCCGGCCTCGGCACCCGGATGCGCTCGCTCCTCGGGGACCGCCCCAAGGCGCTGCTCGACGTCGCCGGCCGCTCGCTCCTTGCGCACGCCATCGTCGAGGCGCGCGAGGTCGGCCTGGAGCGGATCGTGGTCGTCGCCAGCCCTCCGGCGCACGACGCGCTCGCCGCGGAGGCCGTTCGCTTCGCGCCGCGCTCCCAGGTCGTGGACCAGGCCGTGCCGCGCGGCCTGGCGGACGCGATCCGTCTCGGCGCCCTGGTCCTGCCCGGGGAGGCGTTCGCGGTGCTGCTCCCCGACAATCTCTTCGTTCCGCCGAGCCCGCTGGGCCGCCTCGTCGCCATCGCGGCCGGGAGCGGCGAGCACGCGGTCCTGGTGGCCCGGATGAACGCCGACACGGCGCGCGGCAAGGGCGGCTCCGCGCCCGCATCGGTCCAGCCGATCGGGCCCGATCCGGACGGAGTGCGCATCGCCGCCGTGGGGGCCAAGCGCCCGAAGGGACAGCTCCGGCTGGGGCCCGAGGAGCGGTTCGACACGCCCATCGGCCGCTACGCCTTCCAAGCCGACGTGGCCCAGGTGATCGCCGCGGTCGAGCGCGGGCTCAGGCCCGGCGACGAGCTCGACGACGTCCCGCTGCTGGCGCGGCTGGCGGCGGCCGGCCGGCTCCGTGGCCTGCTCTACGAGACGCCGTTCGCCGACGTCGGCAATCCGGACGGATACCACGCGGCGCAGCAGCTGCTCGCTAGCGCGCAATCCGGAACCGCGCGTCCAGCGCCAGCACGCGATCGGGGAACGCCACCAGCGGGTTGATGTCCATCTCCAGGATGGCCTCGTGCTCGCCGACGAGCTGCGAGACCCGCTGAATGATCTCCTCGAGCGCCACCAGATCCACCGCCGGCTCGCCCCGCACTCCCTCCAGGAACCCGAAGCCCCGGATCCCCCGCACCATTTCGCGCGCGTCCACGTCCGTCACCGGGTGCACGCGGAACACGACGTCCTTCAGCACCTCCACCGCGAGCCCGCCGAGGCCGAACATCAGCAAGGGGCCCGCCTTCGGATCGCGCGTGGAGCCGACGATCGTCTCGCGGCCGCCGGGGATCATCGCCTGGACGAAGACGGCGTCCGGCACGACGCCGGCGCGCTCCCGGACGCGCTGCAGCATCCGCGCGTAGCCCTCGCGCACCTCCTTCTCGGACGAGAGCCCCAGCACGACGCCGCCCACGTCGCTCTTATGGACGATGGACGCGCTGATCACCTTCAGCACCACGGGGAAGCCGATCTCGCGCGCGGCGGCCACGGCCTCGTCGGCGGAGGCGGCGCACCGCCACGGCACGGTGGGAATGCCGTACGCGCCGAGCACTTCCATCGCCTCGGTCTCGGTGAGCTTCGCTCGGCCCTCCGCCACGACGCGCTCCAGGATCCCGGCGACCCGGCCGGCGTCGGCGGGGAAACGGTGCTCCGTGCCCATCGGCCGCTCCAGCCACTCCCGGTAGCGGTTCATCGCCGCGAGGGCGCGGGCGGCCGACTCGGGGAAGATGTACCCCGGCATCCCGGCCACGAGCAGCTCGCGCATCCCGGCGGGGATTCCCTGGCGACCCATCAGCACGGCCATCACCGGGATGTCGCGCCGCGAAGCCGCGACCTGCACGATCGCCTCCGCGACGTCCTTCGCCTTGCTGCCGAGCGGCGGCGGCACCACCGACACGATCACGGCGTCCACGTTGGGGTCCTGGAGGACAAGCGCCAGCACGTCCCGGTACGTCTCCGCCGTCGCCGACGCAATCAGGTCCACGGGGTTACGGACCGCCGCCTCGTCCGGCACGCGGCCACGGATCGCGGCCTGCGTCTCGGCGGAGAGCTCGTGCACCGACAACCCCAGCGACTCGCACGCGTCGGCCAAGATGATCGCCGGGCCGCCCGCGTTGCTCACGATCGCGACGCGGTTGCCCTTGGGGAGCGGGAGCCGCGGGAACGCCATCGCGTAGTCGAACAGCTCCTCGACCGTCTGGGCGCGCATCACGCCGCACTGCTCCATCAGGGCGTCGGCGGCGAGGTCGGTCCCGGCGAGCGCCGCGGTGTGAGACGACGCGGCCCGCGCCCCCGCCGCCGTCCGGCCCGCCTTCACCACGAAGATCGGCTTCCTCCGCGTCAGCGACCGCGCGATCTGGTAGAACCGCCGCGGATCCCCGAAGCTTTCCAGGTACATCAGGATTACGCGGATCTCGGGGTCGTCGGCCCAGTAGAGGAGCAGATCGTTCCCCGACACGTCCGCGTTGTTGCCGACCGAGACGAACTGGTGGATCCCGATCCCGAGCTCTTCGGCGTAGTCGAGGATGCTGAGCCCCATCGCGCCAGACTGGCTGATGAACCCGACCGGCCCGTACGGCGGCATCGTGGGCGCGAAGGTCGCATTCATCGAGACGTCCGGGCTGCTGTTGAGCACGCCCATGCAGTTGGGCCCGACCATCCGCATCCCGTAGCGCTTCACGGTCTCGAGCAGCTTCGCCTCGCGCTCGACGCCTTCGCCGCCCACTTCGGCGAAGCCCGCGGTGATGACGACCAGTCCCTTGACCCCCTTCCGGCCGCACTCCTCCGCGATGCCGAGGACCAGGTGCTTGGGGACGACCACGATCGCCAGGTCCACCGCATCCGGGATCGCCTCGACGCTGGGATACGCCTTGATCGAGTGGATGGTCCCGGCCTTCGGATTGACGGGGAAGAGCGGGCCGTTGAAGCCGAACCGCAGGAGGTTGTCCAGAATCTGCCAGCCGATGGTGTTCGGCTGGCGGGAGGCGCCGATCACCGCGATCGACCGCGGGCGCAGAATCGCGTCGCTCACGCCGAACAACCTAGACGGTTGCGCGTGGAGAGTCGAGAGTTGAGGCGCCGCTGTCGGCCTTGTAGACTGCGGCGATGCCGCTCCGCGCCCGCGCGCTTCTCGCCCTCACGGCCGCCGCTCTCGCCGCCTGCTCCGGCAGCAAGGAGGGGGGCGCCGGCGTCGCCGTGGTCGCCGTCAGTCCGCAGGCCGCCGCGCTGTGCGTGGGCGACAGCCTGACCTTTACCGCGCATTTGCTCGACGCGTCCGGCGACACGGTAACGGCGTCGCCGGTCCGCTGGACGTCGAGCGCCCCTCAGACGGTCGCCGTGGACTCCATGAGCGGGGTTGCCCGCGCGCTCGCCCTGGGCACCGTCCAGATCACCGCTTCCGTGGGCAGCCTGCGCTCGGCGACGCCGGGCCAGCTCGACGTGCCCTCGGACCTCGACCCCCAATTCGTGCCGGACACGGTGGTGCTCGCGCCGTCGGACACCTTCACGCTCGGCGTGCGGCTCCGGCGCAAGTCCGCGGGCCCGGTGCCCAACAACCATACGCCGGTGATCGCGCCGAGCAGCGATGCGGTCGCCAGCCTCGACGCGACGGGCCTCGTGACGGCCAAGACGCCGGGGACATCGTCGCTGACGCTCGCGGTGTGCGGCTTCACGGGCCACGGGGCGGCGCGCGTCTTCACCCCGCCGGACTCGGTGACGGGACTCGGCTACCTATGGCTCTCGGGGCCGGCGGAGGTGCGGCTAAGTACGGGTACCTTCGTACTCAACTTCGTGCTGTCGTCCAAGAAACCGGCATTTCAGGTATACGGCAGCGCAGCAGCCAATGCCAAGCATTTCGTCTATGAAGACACGCTCCGACTGACTGCCGTCGGGACGTATCCGCTGGACTCTCTGACGTCCACGGAGTCGAACACTGCAGCGTGCAACCCGCCACGCCCGTTCGCCCTCTATGGAGACCAGTCGTCCTTCACGGCGCTGGTGAGCATGCACGACGGATCGGCGGCGGTGACCACGTATTCTCAGGCCGGCTTCCGGACGATCTCCGGGCGCGTGAAGACCCAGGTGCGTGGTATCGTGGGCGGGGTCGCGACGTCGGTGGACACGCTCCAGGCGATCTACACCTTCAGCGCGCCCCTGCGCGACACGACGGGCGTCTGTCCGTGACAGACAGGGCGTAGGGTTGGGGGCGCAGGGTGTGGCAAGACCAAAGAAAGGCGCCCCGGAACCCGAGACGCCTTCGTCTGTCTACACCCTACCCCCTACACCCTACACCCGCTCTTCGTCCTACCTCATGATCTTGAGCAGCCCCGCATCCGCACTGCCGCGGATGAAGCTCTCCGCGTCGGTGGCCGGCACCTTGATGCCGGTCAGCGCGCTGGCGCGCGCGGCCGCCTCCTCCAGGAACTCGCGGATCGGCCGGCCGGAGAAGGCATCGTCGTTGTCGCGCACCTCGGCGACGATCTCCTCCCACGTCCCGATGTAGGTGAGGCCGTCGCGGGTCCGCACGCGGTGGACCTCGGCCCGCGGCTGCTTGCGCATCCCCGCCAGCTCCGTGCGCAGCGCGCCGAACAGCTCGAGCTGCGTCGGATCGTGCGTGCCCCTGCCATCGGGACCCGCCGCCTCCAGCTCCGCGAGGAGCAGGTCGATCGGGTCCGCGTCGCCCGCCAGGTCGGCGAGGCGCATCAGCCACGGCTTCAGCTCGGGGTCGTCCTCCGACAGCCGGTAGATGCTGCGCTTCAGCTCGATCAGGCGCCAGATCCCGAGCTCGTCCCAGTGGTCGTCGGGCTCCGTGCGCTCGAACTCGGCGAGCGAGGGCTCGTAGTCGCCCTTGTCATAGAGCAGGTTGGCGAGGTAGATGCGCGCTTCGGCGTGCTTCGGGTCGAGGGCCAGCGCGTGGCGCAGCCAGCGCACCGCATCGGTCTCCTCCGAGAGACGGTGCGCCGCGTAGCCGACGCAGGCGGAGGCCTCCGCACTGTCGGGGTGGGCCGTCAGGGCCACCCCGAAAAACTTGCGCGCGTGCTCCAGCATCCCTTCGCGGAACAGCGCGCGCCCCATCTGCAGCATGATGTCGAGATCGTCCTTGAAACCCAGCTCCAGCACCCGCTCGAAGCAGGCCAGTCCTTGGGCGCGCTCGCCGAGCTTCAGACGGATCTCCCCCAGTCCCGCCAGCGCATCCTCGTGGTCCGGATCGAGCTTCAGCGCCGCCTCGAAGGTCTGGCGCGACCAGGCAAACTCCTCGCGCGCCAGCCTTGCGTATCCCATCCCGACGAGCAGCTCCAGCGCGTCGGGATACACCGACAGCCCTTGCTTCAACACCTCGATCGCTTCGTCGTACCGCCCTTCGTTGTACAGCTGGTGAGCACGTTCATCGTACTCGTCCGAGCTCAAGAAGGGGTCGGGCATCTAGCGAGGCTCCCGGGTGAGGATAGGATATGATAAGAATCGGCTCAGGGGCGAGCAAGAGCAGAACTGGTTGTCAGACGGCAAGTTGCCAGTTGTCAGTGGTTGCCGGGAGGCTGGAAGACGGTGGACAGATATGTGCTCGCGTTCGTGGCGGGGCTGGTCGGCGGCGCTCACTGCCTCGGGATGTGCGGCGGGTTCGTCGTCGTCGCGGCCGCCGGCAGCCGGCGCTCCTGGCTTTTCCATCTCGGGCGGATCGCGGGCTACGCCGCGCTCGGCGCGATGGCCGCGCTGGCCGGCGCGCTGCTCGATCTGGGGGCGGGCGCGGCCGGATTGCACCGCCTCCGCTTCTACGTCTCCGGCGCTCTGCTGCTCGCCTTCGGCCTGGCGTTCCTCGGTGCGCTCCCACGCCGCTGGCTCGAGCCCGGCGCGGGCGCGGTCGGCGGCCTGCTGCGCCGCGCGCGGCGCGTGAGTGGCACGGCGTTCCCGCTGGTGCTCGGCCTGCCGATCGGCCTGCTGCCGTGCGGGCTGCTCTATCCGATGTACGCGGCCGCGGCCGGCACCGGTGAACCGCTGGAGGGCGCGGCGCTCCTCACCGCGTTCGGGCTCGGCACGGTGCCGTTGCTCGGGACGTTCTCGTTCGCATTGGACCGCATCGGCCTCGCGACGCGGCAGCGCCTGGTGCGCGTGGCGGGCGTCGTCATGCTGCTGTTGGCCGCGCTGATGCTGTGGCAGGGGTGGCGCGGGCCGATGCACGGCGCGTCCATGCACCAGATGCGCTAGAGCATTCCTCGGCGCGCGGGGCTCAGTGGTGCGTGCCGCCTGATGGCGTTCCGAGACGCACCGAGAGCCGATAGATGCCGGTGTCCCGCGAGTCCCCGTAGCTGTTGGCGAGGATGCGATAGGTCTGTCCTGGGGTCACGGCGTAGGTGATGCGCGCATCGGTTCCCGAGCCGCTGTCGTCGTCGGTCACGAGCACGTGGCCGGCGGCGTCCTGGAGAATGAGGTAGGCGTCGAAGTCGCCCGACCGGAGGTCGATCACCGCCTCGCCCGACGTCCGAGGACGGAACAGGAAGACGTCCGCGTAGGTGCTGTCGCCGACGGTGCTGTCGCCCGGCTCCAGCCGCCCGACCACGGTGGCCCCCGCGCGAATCTCCGTGACGGCACCGGGGCGCGCGATGGCGCCCGCGCTCAGCAGGGCGAGCTCGTAGAGTCCCGTGTCCTCCTTCTCGGTGTAGGAGCGCACGACCAAGCGGTAGCGCCCGGCGCGCGCGAGGTGCGCGGTGATCAGCGAGTTCGTGCCGTCGCCGAGGCCGTCGTCATCCTGCGCGAGCAAGGTCCCGTCCGGGCCGTAAAGCTCCAGGTAGGTATCGAAGGCGACCGAGCGGAGCTCGACGACGACGTCCTCGCCGCCGCGGGCCTCAAACTCCCAGACGTCCTGATATCCCCCGTCCGCGCGCGTTTGGTCGCCCTGCTCGAGCCGTCCGACGACGCGTGCGCCGAGCGTGATCCGGCCGGTCTGGCCGGGCGCCGGCGGCGGCCCCTCCAGCCCCGTGAGCTGCAGCGCATAGCGGCCTCCGGATCCCTGACTGCCGAAGGCCGACACCACCGCCGTATAGGTCCCGGTCTCGGGCAGCACCGCGATGATGCGCGCGTTCTGGCCCTCGCCGCCGTCGTCGTTGGTATCCACCACGGCCCCGTTGCGCAGCAGCACGAGATAGGCGTCAAAGGCGCCGCTCATCGCATCAACGCGGACGCCCTGTCCCGCCCGCCCGGTGAACGTCCAGTGGTCCTCGAGCCCCCTCGCGCCGCGCGCGTCTCCGTCCTCGAGCCGTCCCTCCTTCGTCTCTCCCATCGCGATGGCGGCCGTGGCGCCGGGCTCCGCGAAATCGCCGGTGTCTGACTGCAGCGACAGCCGATATGCGCCGACCGCAGGCTCGTCTCCGTAGCTCGTGGCGAGGATCGTGTACCGCCCCGCGGCGCCGGCCCGGATCGCCACCTCGGCGTCCTTCCCGCCGCCGCCGTCGTCGTCACTGCCCAGCACCCTGCCGTCCCGTCCCAGCACCACGAGGTAGCTGTCCAGATCGCTCGAGCGCATGTCCACCGTGAGCCGCGCGCCGGCCGGCGCGTCCACGAGCCAGCGGTCCTCGTACGGGCCGTCGCCCGAGAGCTCGTCGCCAGGCTCCAGGATGCCGTCCTTCGTCTCGCCGACGGCGATGACGGCGCTCCGGCCGGGCGCCGCCGCCGCCGGGGCTTCCCATCCCGACACCGCCAGCGTGTAGCGTCCGCGCGCCGAATCGCCCACCGCCGTCGCGATCAGGCGGTATGTACCGTCGCGCGGGAGGACCGCGTGCAGCCGGGCGTTCGTTCCCTCGCCCGAGTCGTCGTCGTAGCCCATCATCCGGCCGTCTGCGTCGCGCAGGATCAGATACGCGTCGAAGTCCGCCGACATCAGGTCGACGACGACCCGCTGCCCGGCTTTCCCTTCCAGGCTCCACACGTGGTACGGGCTGCGGCGGGCGCGAAGCAGCGGGTCGGCGGCGGTGAGCGAATCGGAGACGGACCGGCCGACGGTGATCGCGCGCGCCGGCTGCGCCCAGACGCGAGGCGCGAAGAGCGCGGCGACCAAGGGGACAACCCACCACGAGCGGCTGGACATGGCGAAGCGCCTCACGTGAGATCCGACCGGCACGCTAACCTCGTATCCCCGCAGCCGGAAGACACGACGGGCAGCGGTGAAGCGCCGCTGCCCGTCGCGCCGCCGGGTCGGAAGCCCCGGCGCCCCGAACTGCCGAAGACTAGTGCTTGCCCGTCATCTCGTCGGCCAGCGCTCCGGCGTCGTACACGTGCCGCAGCGCCTCGATGATCGCGCGTGAATCCACCCACACGGAGCGGCCCTGGGCCTCCGTGAAGACGAACCGCCAGGGCAGGCTCTCCATGTTGCCATCGAAGATCAGGCCGACCAGCTCGCCGTCCTTGTTGATCACCGGGCTCCCCGAATTCCCGCCGATGATGTCATTGGTGGAGGCCGCGTCGAGCTGCGTCGCAAGGTTGAGGGAGTCCCGCCGCTGTTGCCAGCGCGGCGGCAGATCGAACGGTGACCGCCCGCCGAACCCGATGCTGCGATCGTACAGGCCGAAGAAGGTCGTATACGGCTGCGCCGTCGTCCCGTTGTAGGGATAGCTCTGCAC
>Ga0187858_10000229_pt1 | contig 71741 bp, 63 predicted proteins | sample June2016WEW_8_15_FD_133015 | JGI IMG/M metagenome (GOLD analysis project Ga0187858, IMG submission 133015) | Peatland microbial communities from SPRUCE experiment site at the Marcell Experimental Forest, Minnesota, USA - June2016WEW_8_150 | ecosystem: Environmental > Terrestrial > Soil >...
CCTCGGGCTCCCTCCGGGGCTCCCGAAGCTGGTTCTCTCTCTTTGCTCATAGACACCTCCTTGTGATTTTCCATCCATTTTCATCACAATTCGGTGTCCAAGAAAATCCTAGGGCGGGGGACGGCCTCCTCCCTGGTATCTGATTTGCGGCAAGTTTAATTCGGGGTCGAAACTGACATTGAATTCGCAGTACGGAAAGGCTGGCCTCGTTCCGCCAAGCCTCAGAACGATCCAGTTTTCATTGACCTCCTAAAGCTCCGCTTGCTGCACACCCGGTGACCTCGTAAGGTTTTGGCCCGCTGCAGCCATCTACCAAAGAATGACAATTCTCTTGCCGTCGTCAAACCACCGTTTCGTAACCGCAATCTTGCGATTTTCTTCTATACCGCACCGCTGAGCCCAATTATAGTAGATCCTCTAGTTCCTAGTTGAGCGCCTGTGCTAGCATTTCTGTCCGCCGTCCCCAGAGAAGGACTGTCGAGGGTCTCGTTATGCAACCAGCCTCAAACATTGAATGGCGTAAGTGGGGAAAGGATGATCCTCTGTACGGTGTCTCCACTCTATCCAACCGCAACCGCAACGGCTCCAATCCTTGGACACTCCCTGAGTTTTACGAATATGGTGCCGTTAACTGGGCAGAATACCACCCGCAATGGCGACAGTATGGCGTCAACGGAGATTCCTGTTTGGAAATCGGATGTGGCGCCGGCCGCATCAGCCGCGCGCTGATGCAGTGTTTTGGCGCCGTCTATGCGATTGATATTTCTCCCGACATGGTTGATCTGGCCAGATCCAATGTTCCCGGACCGACGTACCTTCTCTCGGATGGGAGAACCCTGCCGCTGCTGAACAATTCGGTGACAGCGGTGTTTTCGTGTCAGGTATTCCAGCATTTCGACAGCCGCGACATCGCCCTCGCTTATTTCCAGGAAATCTATCGAGTTCTCCGTGCCGATGGAACGTGCATGATTCAGCTTCCGATTGCGGTTCTGCCTTTGCGGCGCGTATTGCCAATGATGGGCACCGTGCAGAACCGCCTTTGGCGCGCGACCGAATCATGGGTGCGCCTAAAGGCGAAAGTTAAACGTTGGCTGATTGCCCATGGCGATCGTAGACCGTTTTACCTGATGATCCAATATGAACCCGATTGGCTGCTGGCCAATTTATCGAAGATCGGTTTCCGCGACATTGAAATTCGATTGTTTCAAATTACCGGTAATCCAGGCGAGAAACACCTTGAGTCACATGTGCTCGTGAGGAAGTGAATGAATAGGTCTCTCACCGTGTTTTCATCTCCGGTGTGAAAGTGCTTATAATCGATTTCAGACACTGCTCCGACCCTCCTCCCTCGGCCCCAGATTTTGCAAGCGCAATCGGAGTGCTGTCCGCTCGGCACCGGCAGCGCCTGGAACCGCCGCAGCATCTGGCCAAACAGCGGCCGGTGCAGATGCCCCTCAGCCAGCAATAGCCAGTAGTAGCGGGCATACTTGACCAGCCGCCCACCCGTCTTGACCAACCGCTGCTGCAAGCCAGTCAGCCACCAGGCGTCAATTCTCTGCGGCAGTACGAGCCGGCGCGCCACGGGTTGCCCAGGTTGGAGGCCAGCAAGCTCAGCTGTAACCGCGCTTCATTGGCCGGAACCGATGACACGATAGCCGGGTCCAATGCGTCGCCTGCTTGCCTTCCTTGATTCAATGCTCGGCCGTGCCCCGCTTGTCATAGACCGCACTACCGCCCGGCTGGGCAGGCTCAGGTTCGTGACGATAAAGCCGACACGCGGGAACAGCTCGCCCTCATGGTGCTCGACCTTGGCGACGATCCTTCTCGGCTTCGTCCAGCTCCCCGCCTGGTACGAGAAGCTCTTGTAGCGCACCAGTGGCTTGCGGCTGGGCCTTCCCGGGGGCCGGAACAGGATCTCGGCAACCTCCCACTCCAGGCTCTCGTTGCCGAGAATACGGATCGCATACATCACGCCGCGCCCCTCCAGTGCTTCGCAAATCTCCGGTTCGGCAAAGGCCGCGTCCGCCCGGAAAGCAACTTGCTTCCCCTCGGCCTGTTGACGCTCGATCTCGGGTAACAGCAGCTCGTCCCAGTCTTCGGCGCTGTGCACATTGCCTGGACGCAGCTTCGCCGCCAAGCAGTCCCCGTGGCCATTGAACAGAAACAACGGGTGGTAGCAGACCGACTCGAAGTGCCCGTTGTAGGCGCTGCCTTCTTGCTCACCATGAACTGGACTCTCGCTGGAGTGCATGTCGAGCATGACGCGGTTGGAGTTGTCGAGAGACTCTGCCTGCCCCACCGTCTCCCGGTTCAACGCCATCAGCCCGATCAGACTCTCTTCCTTGGTCAGCGCCGCGCCCCGGTCCCAAATCCTCTGAGAACTGATCAATCGGAACGTCGGATCGGCTGCCAGTCGTTCGGCGTCGTTGAGGTGCTCGTAGCCGGCCAAGCGGCTATAGACCGACTGCCGCACTAGATCGGCCAGCGTGAACTGCTTGTTCAAACCTTGTCGCGAGTCGCTCAAGCGTTCTTCGATGAGCTTCTCCAGACCTAGTTGCTCATCCAACTCGCGAACGAGAATCAGGCCGCCATTGGAGGTCACTCGCGATCCCTGGAAATCGACCTTCAAGGAAGCATTGAACGAGAGCTAAAAGGCCTGGTTTTGTTTGTCACCCATTGGGTGTGTGCCCCCAGGGCGTCCTCACCGCGTCCAAACCCGCACAAATACAGATGACGATCGACATCCAAAGGCTCGTTTAATGGAGTTCAAATTGGGAATCCCGGTTTATGTATTCGGGGAGCCTCGATGCCAAGCCAAGTTCTAGCTTTGCACCGTCAGCCCTGCGATTCGATTCCTCGAGCAGCGGCATCGATATCTCGTCTCCGCTCCGTTTCGCGCCAGCCAAAGCCCCGGAGGGCAGAACACCAAGAGAATTCCCGCTCATCTCCTTTGTTTCTCGCGCTGCTCATAAACTAGTAGTACTACCATACTAAAACGTTCTCACAGATGTTGGCGCGGAGAGGAATTCATCAAGGAAGCGCCTTGGCACATCAGGGTAAGATTTTTCACACGCTTTCACCTACTTTCGCGGCTCTTCCAGTCACCCGAGCTGGGAGCCTGGAACAAATTATGGTTAAGTTCCTTATTTCCCATACCTTCGACCGGCCGCATTTTGAGCAAAGCGAACTCGGAGTGTGGCAAACCAGTTGCGATAGATTAGAGCAGCGGTGGGTTGGATTTATGGCGGTAGCCTAGACGGATGGCCACATTTAGACCAATGGGAAGGCCATCCGAAGGAGTCACTGAACGACGATGAGCCTCGGAACAGACAGCCAGCAATGGTTCGCGCTCCAGGTCAGGACTCGTTGGGAAACCTCCACAGCTGTTTTGCTTTCCGGGAAGGGCTATGAGGCCCTCCTCCCGACCTATCAGACTAAGAAACGCTGGAACGGAAGACTCAGAGAGATAAAGGCTCCGTTATTCCCTGGCTATGTGTTCTGTCGCTTTGACGCGCAGAAGCGGTTACCGGTTCTCGTCACACCGGGTGTAATTGCAGTAGTCGGTCGCGGCCGAGTTCCACTCCCAGTGGACGACAGTGAGATTGCCGCCATCCAAAGAGTTGTCTCTTCGGGGTTGCGCGCGGAACCTTGGCCCTATCTCGAACTCGGCCAGAGAATTCGCATCGAGCGCGACGCTTTGGCGGGTCTGGAAGGAATTCTGGTGAATTTCAAAGGGAATGATCGCATAATCGTGTCGGTTTCCCTACTTCGTCGGTCCGTTGCTTTGGAGATTGATCGATCATGCGTGAGATCCGTGGGCCCCGCGAGAGCCATGGTTCTCGAGCCGATCACCTCCCATCCGTTGCTGCAAGGGGTGGTTGGGTAGCCGGATGTTCGGTCTGCGAACGGCTACAGGTGTGGCGGCCGTTGCGGGAATTTTTCATAGAATTCAAATCGCGGTCAATGGCGGATGGTACGTAGGACACGGGAACCCCAATGGGTAATCGCTATTTGAAGATCTCCACTTCAGGAACAGAAGGACCCTCGCAGGGAAATGGCCAGATGGCCGCGTCCGGTTTCGGTCGTGTGCCAGCGAGTCAAGAAGGCGTTTTCCAACAAGAGCCTTTTCACAGAATGCTCACCTTCGAACGTCGGCGAGCGGAGCGATCCCGCAAGCCTTTCGTCCTGATGCTGCTGGATGCACAGGCAGTGCTCGAGCCTGGAAATGGCACAACCTTCGTCCATCGATTCGCGTCTACCGTTTGCGATGCGACTCGGGAGACCGACTTGGTCGGCTGGTACAAGGAGAGCGCGATTCTCGCCGTGATATTCACGGAAGTGAGTTTGGATGGAAAGCATCCCATCACCGAGGTCTTACAGTCCAAAGTTGTGAAAGCCTTGCGGGGTCGTCTCGGTCACAAGCTTGTGTCCAATATCGCTGTTACGACCCATCTTTTTCCGGAAAGTTGGGATAAAGATCGTCCCGATCGAGTAGCCGATATCAAGCTCTACCCGGAACTTTCGAAAAAGGTTTCCAAAAAGCGGCTCCCGGCGATCGTGAAGCGCGGCATTGACATTGTGGGTAGCGGTATATTGCTGACTGTTCTCTCCCCTGTTCTGGCGGCGGTCGCCCTGGCAATCAAGCTGGCTTCGGAAGGGCCGGTCATCTTCGAACAGGAGCGACTGGGCCAGTTCGGAAAAAGCTTCAAGTGCCTAAAGTTTCGCACGATGTACGCGAACAATAATCCGAAGATCCATCGTGATTACGTCCAACGCTTCATTGCGGGCAAGACTGAAAACGACACGAAGAACGAGGCCGAGCCCGTCGTTTACAAAATCACGAATGACCCACGCGTGACACCGATCGGTAAATTCCTACGCAAGACGAGTCTCGATGAATTCCCTCAGTTGTGGAATGTTTTGCGCGGCGAAATGTCTCTGGTAGGCCCGCGTCCCCCCGTGCACTATGAGTTTGAAGTTTATGACATTTGGCACCGACGCAGAGTGCTCGAAGTGAAGCCTGGTGTTACAGGATTGTGGCAAGTGAGTGGCCGGAGCCGTATCTGTTTCGATGATATGGTCCGGTTGGATCTACGGTATTCACAGAATTGGTCGCTCTGGTTAGATCTCAAGATCATTCTAGCTACTCCGCTTGCTATCGTCGCAGGTGGCGGTGCCCACTGAAACCTGGGGAGGGCGCTCCTCCAGCCGGGGTGGGCGCTCAATAATTCCTGATTTCAATTGCTTTCTCTTCGAGTTAATCTGCAGGCCGTCCGGGCTTTGATCTCTGAGGTTGGCCCACCACGGATTCAATCGCAGCCATGGCAATCGGCGCAACCTGAGCGTCAAGACTCATCATTCAACATTCTCCGCAGAGATCGTTGAGGAACTATGCTTCGTGTTGGCGTGATCGGTTACGGATATTGGGGACCCAATATCGTCCGGAACTTGCATGCGTTGAACTCTACGCAGGTGGAGATGATCTGTGACAAGAGTCCTGCTGCCCTGGCCCGTGCTCGGAAAGCCTATCCGAACGTGGCCACCTGTTCGGATCCGGCGGAGATTCTCACGTCGCCACTCATCGACGCGGTGGCGGTGATCACTCCCGTATGGACGCATTTCGATTTGGCCAAGAAGGCGCTCGAAAACGGAAAGCATGTCTTCGTCGAGAAACCATTTACTTCCAGCGCGGCCCAAGCTGCCGAGCTCATTGAACTGGCGGAGCGGAAGAAACTGACAATCATGGTGGACCACACGTTCTTGTTTACCGGCGCGGTGCGCAAGATCCGCGAGTTGACCGAAAGCGGCGCTCTCGGCGAGTTGTACTACTATGATTCGCTGCGTGTGAACCTTGGATTGTTCCAGCATGACGTCAGCGTGATTTGGGACTTGGCTCCGCACGATCTCTCCATCATGGATCACATCATCAAGAGTGAGCCAGAGGCCATCGTGGCCACCGGTGAAAAGCATCTGAATGGAGTCGAAGATGTTGCGTTCATGACGATCTACTTTCCGCGAAGCGTCATTGCGCACATCAATGTCAATTGGCTCTCACCGGTGAAAATCCGGACCACGCTGATCGGCGGCCAAAAGAAAATGCTCGTCTGGAACGATCTTGTGGCGGATGAAAAAATCCGCGTATACGACCGGGGCGTTCAAATTGCATCGGGAGAAGGAATCCACGATGTTCTTGTGAGCTATCGAACGGGCGACATGTGGGCGCCCCAGGTGGAACAGCTCGAAGCGCTCCATGTGGAGCTAAACTACTTCGCTGATTGCATCATGAATAACAAGACTCCCTTTAACGACGGACATGCGGGCCTGCGAGTCGTGCGAATGCTGGAAGCTGCAGAAGCCTCCATTCAAAAGAGAGGAGAGTTGGTCCGCCTGTGAACGAATTCCGCTCGATTGCGCCGGATGTGAAGCTGGGCCAAGCCGTTAAGCTTTCCAACTTCATTAATCTGTACGGGTGTCAAATCGGCGATGAGACCAAGATCGGTGCTTTCGTGGAGATCCAAAAAAATGCAAGCATCGGACGTCGTTGCAAGATATCCAGTCACACGTTTGTGTGCGAGGGCGTGACGATTGAGGACAACGTTTTCATTGGCCACGGCGTGACATTCATCAATGACTCGTATCCTCGCGCGACGACACCGGATGGCGAGCTCCAAACCGAAAAGGATTGGCGCGTTGAAACGACAATCGTCAAACGCGGTGCTTCGATCGGGTCCGGAGCGACCATCCTTTCGAAGGTCATCATCGGTGAAAACGCCGTTGTGGGTGCGGGCAGCGTTGTGACTCGCGACGTACCTCCCAATGCAGTTGTCGCTGGCAATCCAGCAAAAATCCTGCGCTCAATTACATCCCCATTGAAGGTGAACGGATGACAGAGAACCGAAAGATTCCTTTCGTTGATTTGGTAACCCTCCATCGCGAGCTCGAGGCCGAATTGCTAGAAGTGTTCAAGAGAGCGATAGAAACGGCTGGCTTTATCGGAGGGCCAGAAGTCGAGGGATTCGAACGGGAGTTTGCCCAGTATTGCGATACGAAGCAGTGCGTTGGTGTCAGCAGCGGAACCGATGCGCTCCGCTTTGCCCTCACGGCTGCGGGGATCCAGTCCGGGGACATCGTTCTCACTGTGCCGCACACCTTCATCGCGACCACCGAGGCCATTTCCCAGGCAGGGGCGCGCCCTGACTTTGTCGACATTGACGGGCGCACGTTTGTGATGGATCCGGAAAAGCTGCGACAGTATCTGGAAACCTGGTGCGTCCTGGATCAGGTCACGGGCCGCTATGTTCACAAGACCCTCGGAAAGCCCATCACCGCGGTGGTTCCCGTTCACCTGTACGGTCAGACGGCCGATATGGATGCTATTCTGGAACTCGCGGCGCGCTACAAAATGATCGTCATCGAAGACGCTTGCCAGGCGCATGGCGCGGAGTACTTCTCAAAAAAACAGAACCGTTGGTTGAAAGCCGGTTCCATGGGTCGTGCGGCTGCCTTTAGTTTTTATCCCGGCAAGAATCTGGGCGCTTGCGGTGAAGGCGGCGCCGTCACCACAAATGACGCAGGACTCGCGCGCAAGGTTGCGATGTTGCGCGATCACGGGCAATCCAAGAAGTACTACCATGATACGGAAGGTTATAACGGGCGACTCGATTCCATTCAGGCCGGACTCCTGCGCGTCAAACTCCGGCATCTGCCAAGGTGGAACGAACAGCGCCGTCAGAGCGCGCGCGTCTATGATGAGCTCTTGGCGCCCATGAGAGGGAGTGTGGTGCTGCCCTATCAATCGGCTTCGTCGAAATCGGTGTATCACCTCTACGTCGTGCGGACGCCATTCCGCGATGAGTTGCAGAAGGATCTCAGTGAGGCCGGCATCGGAACAGGCATCCACTATCCAATCCCGATTCATCTACAGCGCGCTTATGCCTCAATGGGTTGGAACCAGGGTGATTTTCCTGAGTCGGAAGAGGCTGCGAATCAAATCTTGTCACTCCCGATGTTCGCGGGCCTGACGATGGATCAGCAAAAGCAAGTGGTGGAGACCATTTCCCAATTCGCGGGCTCCTACAATGCTCGCTAAGTCCGACATTTTAGGAGCGCGGCTAGATTTACTGAGCATCGGTCGTGTTGGCAGGATGGATGCGTTCCCGCTCCGTGAGATGCATGGTGACCTCACGAACGGTCGCGAGGATCGCACGACCATGAATACAGCCCTCTCCTGAGCCTGCATTCCTTCCAGCGATTTTCCCTCTTTATCGAGTCAACCTTGGCGCGAGACATCTTGTCGGGAATCGGAATGTCCGTACGGACTCCTGTCAAAACCCTCTTTGTTCAGCAGCGAGCCGACGTTCGCCCTGATAGCCGGTCGCAACCGGATATTCCCGCGCTGAATTCTCTTGCCCTTCGGTCACTTGTCTCGCTGTTCGACGAGAAAGCAAAGCTCTTCTCGCGACGGGTCACTTTGACGGAGGAGGGAATTCACCGGGAAGGGACCTCACGGAAGCACACCATCATTGCTCTGCTAGGTCTGCAGCGTCTCGCAGAATCGGTAGGAACGCAACCGTTTGACGTCGCTTCGATTCGAGATGCCATTTTCAAAGACACCAGCTGGGTCAGGAGCGCTGGAGACTTGGGACTCCTGACCTGGTTCACCGCTGTTTGTGCTCCGGAGCGTCTCGAAATGCTGCTCAATCAGTTCGATTTCGAGAAAGCGGTAGCTTCGTATCCAGATGGCCGCGAGGCCCGCACCGCGGGCCTCGCGTGGTTTCTGTCAGGTATAGCGCACGCCCGAATTGCATGCCCCGAAACACCGCGGGATCTAACAGACGTGGCCGTAGAAACCTACCACTTGCTCCAGGGCAATCAGGGCGAAGATGGTATCTATGGACACGCGGGTTCGTCCAAGTTTCCCCGTAAATCCGTCTGCCAGCGTTACGGGACTTTCTCCGACCAGATTTACTCCATTTATGCATTGTCTAAGTTTGCGCAAGCATTCCAGGTCGATGAACCATTGGTGGCTGCGACGGACTGTGCGAACTCGATCTGCGAACTGCAAGGAGAAATGGGGCAATGGTGGTTCCTCTACGACAGCCGCCGGTGTCGCGTTGTGAGTCGCTACCCCATTCTTGCCGTGCACCAAGATGGCACAGCGCCAGCCAGCCTTTTTGCTTTGCAAGAAGTAACCGGACAAGATTTTCACAATCCGATCCGTAAGGGGCTCTCCTGGATCACGGGCTCAAACGAACTCGGCAATGATCTACCGGTCATGGAGGAAGCACCCATCTGGGACTCCATCGCACCGGGAGAGTGGAAGGGGAAGTATTGGGAAACCGCGCTAGGCTTCCTGGGCATTTCCCACAGGACGAGTGCGAGAATTCTCAAGGTCCGATATGAGGGCCGGCCCGATCACTTCGGGTGGCTACTGTATGCCTTTGGCCGATTCGGATTGCCACGGGCGATGGCCACCGCCCAAGCTGCTAAAGCATGAGAAGGACTGATCCTGCATTCCGTTGTACGACCGTGGTGAGCTTGGAGGGCTGGGGGACATGAGAGTCGGCATGGTCGCGTATGCGTACTATGAAGGCAATAGCAGGATTGAACAATATGCGAATGCGCTGGTGATGCGGGGAGACCAGGTTGACGTCATCGCTTTGAATCGGGGCGGGGATCCGGAGTTCGAGACTCTTGACGGAGTGAATGTTTATCGGGCACAAAATCGGAAGAGGCGTCGGGAAAATTTTCTTACGTACGTTTTCCAGGTAGCGATATTCATGGTCCGTTCGTTTTTCTTTCTGGCAAAAAAGCATTTCGAGAATCCTTATGATGTGATCCATGTGCATTCCGTGCCCGATTTTCTCGTATTTAGCGCACTCGTCCCGAAGCTGTGCGGCGTACCGGTCATTTTGGATATTCATGACATTCTCCCCGAGTTTTATCTAACGAAATTCCGGGCACGCGAGCGTTCGCTGATTTACAAGCTTCTCGTCTTGATCGAACAAGCCTCGATTGCGTTTTCCGATCACGTCATTATTGCGAATCCGATATGGCGCGAACGCCTCCTTCGCCGGTCCGCAAAACCGGGAAAGGTAACCGCAATTTGGAATTATCCAGACCCGCGAATCTTTTTCCCGCGGCGAAAGACACGCTCGGATGGGAAGTTCGTTATGACCTATCCAGGTTCCTTGAACTGGCATCAGGGACTGGACATCGCGATCCAAGCATTCGCGAAACTAGTCGACCAGATACCCGAAGCCGAATTTCGGATCCATGGCGAGGGGCCAGAGAGAGAGAATCTCATCCGATTGGCCCATACACTCGGAATCGACGGCAAGATCGTATTCAGTGACTTCTTGCCGATCAGAGAAATCGCTGAGTTGATGGCAAACTCGGATCTGGCGATCGTGCCCAAACGCGCGAATTCCGTCTTTGGAACCGAAGCCGCGAGCACGAAGATCATGGAATTTATGGCGGTTGGCGTCCCGGTGATCGTTTCTAGAACAAAGATCGATACGCTGTATCACAACGACGCCACAGTCCGATTCTTTGACTCGGATGATTCCGATGAGCTGGCAAAAGCAATTCTGCAGTTGTACTCGAGCCCGGAGCGTCGGAGTGAGTTGGCGGCGAACTCCTTGGCTTACGTGGCGCAAAACAGTTGGGACTTGAAGAAAGCAGACTACCTCGCGGTCGTGGATGAAGTGGCTAGACGAAAACTGAGCAATCAGCAGCCAGAAATAAAGCGTTCGATCGCAAAGGGCGGGGATCAATAATGTTGGTTGGGCACGCTCGGCAGCGGGATACAGACAATCGGTATTGGCTGGCGGAACTCGCCACCGGTGTGCGCGCAGGTCAGGGAGACGCTCGGTATGGCCATACCAAGATTTGACCGTCTCGCTACGGTGGGATTCTTTTGGCCGATCTCCCGCACGTTTTCTAACCGACAGGGGCCGAATATCCCAATTCTCATGTACCACGCGGTCGAGGAAGGTGCGTCCGATCCCCGGCCATACTACGACACCAATGTCTCACCGCAAGTCTTTGCACGGCAGATGCAGCAGTTGCGAGATGGGGGATATCGCGCGGTCAGTTTGGAGCAAGCTCTTGCATTGTTGCGGGCTGGGGATGCGGGGCAGAAATTCGTCGTCATCACATTCGATGACGGGTACCGCGATTTCTATGAGATGGCGTACCCCATCCTCGCTCGGTGCCAATTTACCGCGACCGTTTTTCTAATTACGGAAAGAACGTCTGATCGACCGGCATGTTTTAAAGAAAAGGAATGCCTGACGTGGAACGAAGTTCGGGAGCTGCGTTCAAAAGGAATTAGCTTTGGTTCACACACGGTGACGCATCCAGAACTTAAGTTTCTGAGTCTCGAACAAGTGAACGCAGAACTCGAGAATTCGAAGAAGACCATCGAGGACCACATTGGCGCGGCGGTCCAATCGTTTTCCTATCCTTACGCGTTTCCCGAGGTGAATCAGCAATTCACCCGGCAGCTAAGAGAACTGCTGGTGAAGTGCGGCTACGAGAATGGAGTCACGACAATTCTAGGAACCGCGAAATCTCACACCGACCAGTTTTTCTTGCCCCGCCTGCCCGTGAATAGTTGGGATGACGCGCAGTTCTTCCGTGCGAAGCTCGAAGGAGGTTATGATTGGCTCCATGGTGCGCAGTATCTTTCAAAGCGCTTTGAGAGCCTGCGACAACCTCAGCGAGATGCGGAAAGAGATCAGATGGCGACGGCCGTCCCAGGGAGCACAAAAGGCAAAGGAAGCTGTAGGACTGGGGCTGTCTAACTTCAGGAATCGGCGGCAGATAGATGGACGACAGCGCGGTGAGGTCAGGAGATCTACCTGTCCCTCGATTGCCCCTGGGGCCAGTATTGCGGATTCCCTCTGGGTTGTTAACATAGGTTCGTTATGATGAACTCGAATATATTGAAAAAGAGCGGTCACCGGTGGTTTATATTCACTGTGGGGGGCGGGGTCGCGGCCCTCTTCCTGGTGGTATTAACTCTATTCCTCTCTGCGCCCGTCTGCTGCGCGTCCGCGGCGAACATCTATCTCGCTCAGAGCGCGATGGGGAGCAACAATGGGACAAGCTGCGCGAATGCTTTTGCCTACACGTTTTTCAACAACGGAGGGAACTGGGGTGCAGGAGGGGCCCAGATTGGTCCCGGCACCGAAATACACATCTGCGGCACAATTACCGATGTGGCGAACGGCACTCTGCTGACAGCATATGGCAGCGGCAGCTCAGGCAATCCCATTACGATTCACTTCGAAACCGGCGCCGTCCTACAGTCACCGGCAGAGGCGTCATTCATCAACGGAAACGGTCAATCATATTTCCTCATCGACGGCGGCACGACTTGCGGTTACGTGAACGGATCATCTGTCGCCTGCAATGGCGTGATCGAGAATACGCTCAACGGCTACTCCGGTGCGTCATGCCCTGGTGGGCCATGTGCCTACCAAGTCGGCACGCAGGCAATCGCCGGTTTCACATCAAATCTTGAAGTACGCAATCTACTCATCGGCCCCATCTACGTTCACGGCGGCACTTCAGACCTTACGTTCAGTGCTCCCGGCCCAGAGTGCATCAACTTCACCACAGGCGGCGGCACAATCAACATTCATAACAACACGATGCATGATGCGGGATGGTGCATGAACGGGGGCGGCAATAACATCACCGTTGCCTACAATGAGATTTACAACAGCGATCACAGTTTGGGAGAAGGGATTTATTCGGACGCAGCAACCACTTGGACAGGACAGCTCCTCCACGATAACTACATCCATGATCCGGGCAATTGGGACCAGACCAACAATGCCTTCCACCACGACGGCATCCACCTCTTCGCTTACTGCGGAACCAATGTTGGCGGAAATAATACGTACTGCCCCGCCTCTAACATCGTACAAGTGGAGATATACAACAATCGCATCAGTGGGAATTGGGGAGCGCACAACACAGCAGGTATTTTCTTTGAAGGGAACATCGGATCGACGGCATCTCCCGCAAATATTTTCAACAATGTTTGCATTTTCACAGCCGGGGCGGTGAACAACGGCTGTTGGAATGGGTATGGCAATACGGTCAACGAGTTCAACAATACGGCCATTGGTTGCGGGTACACTTGCCAGACCTACAAGATCATCGGCATCCTGGATGGGCCGGCCATCCTATCGGAAAACAACATCGCTACCGACGCGGCGCCGGTCAGCTCGAACGGCCCCTGGCCGACTGGTGGCGCATCTGGCTGCCCTTATACACTGCCAGCAGGAGCGGGAGGCGGCACACAGAATTGCATCACCACGAACGCCGTGTTCAAGAATAACTTCTACTCGAATCCCACGGACTTCTCGAACGGCTTCGGATACACGAAGTGCGTGGGTACGAGTTGCAGCGGCAACGGCTTTTTGAATTATAATCCTTCGGGATTCTCGTCGTTTGAGGCTGGCGCGCCGGAAACGGGAGGCATCTTCAGGGATGCCGTCGCCACATCCACTTACCTGAACACCTCAACCGGACAAGAGCTATCGGGGTCGCCAACGATCAATGCGGGCCAGAATCTCACGAGTTTCTGCACGGGCTTGGGAATCCCTGGCAATCCTTGCTTGCAAGACATCGCTGGCAACAATAGGCCCAATAGCGCCTGGGATATCGGAGCGTATAATTCCACCGGCGCTGCCGCCAATCAGCCCGCTCCTCCCACCGGGCTCATAGCGACTGTAAACTAGCCTTGGGGCAATCGAATATTGATGGCGATCACCGCTCGCCGCGACTCCTGGGAACGCAAGCCCGTTATCAATCGCTGTGTGATTTTCCGAGCACGTTGTAGTATGGTTTTTTAAACCGTCGGATCGATTCTGCGTTTGGTGCCGACTGTTCGATAAGATTTCGACCGGCTTCTGCGACTTTTTCTTACCTTCGATTTGGACACCGTAACCATTCGCCCATGAGCTACGAATCAGGATCGGCACTCAGAATACTGGTCGCCATTGCGAGCTGGGGAACCAAGAACGACCAATACCTGTCACGGCTTGTGACAGAGTATCGCTCTATGTCATTTGACGTGGATATTGTGGTCCTCTCGAACATATCCAAGGAAGTTGCCTCGGGCGTCGAGGTCGTGATTGTAGACCTTCAGGGCAAAAATCCTTGGACATTGCCTTTCCCTCACAAGGAGATTTTTGCCAACCGGCTGAACGATTACGATCTTTTTGTCTATTCCGAGGACGACACGCTTGTCACCGAAAAAAATCTTCGCGCCTTCCTAGAGGTATCCGCCGCACTTCCAGAGGACGAGATCCCCGGATTCCTTCGCTTCGAACAAGGCCCTGATGCCAGGCGGAACTTCCCCGAGGTGCACGGCCATTTTCACTGGGATCCAGCGTCGGTTTGCTCCCGGGGAGAATACACATTTGCTTACTTCACAAACGAACATTCCGCTTGCTACGTGCTTACGCGCCAGCAGCTTGGGTGTGCAATTGATTCCGGAGGATTTTTGGTGGGTCCTCATCAGGCGAAGTACGATCTGCTGTGTACGGCCGCAACAGACCCCTACACTCAATGCGGCCTTCGGAAGCTGATCTGCATCTCGCGCCTGGAAGACTTTCTCGTACACCATCTCCCCAACAAATATGTTGGCAGCGCTTTTGGCGTGGACGACCCCGAGCTACAAAGGCAGATCGGCGCTCTCCGGCGAATTGGGCGAAATGGGCATAGGCCTGCACACCTATTTGAGACCGAGACGAAGTTGCGAGATGGGTCATACTCGAAGGATTATTATGAACGGGTGCGGCCGGAGATTGTGTCTGCAATCCCGAACGGTGCCCGAAGCGTGCTCTCGGTCGGATGCGGATGGGGCGCCACCGAGGCATGGCTTGCCGAGAAGGGGCTGCGAGTTGTTGCCATCCCCTTGGATCCGGTGATTCCGGGCGGCGCCGAAGCCAAGGGCATTGAGATGGTTTACGGGGATTTCCGTGTGGCACGAGAAAAGCTCGCACGCGAGCGGTTCGACTGCCTTTTGTTCTCGAACGTGCTTCATCTAGTTCCGGATCCGATCGATGTCCTGGCGTCCTTTCGGAGCCTTCTTTCCGATGGAGGCGTAGCAGTTCTTCTGGTACCCAATGTTTTGCGGCTTTCGACCTATTGGGGCAAGATTCGTCGCGATAAGCGCTTCCAAGATTTCGGCAGCTATGAGAAGACCGGGGTCCATTTGACATCGCATAAGACGGTGCGGAGCTGGTTTCGAAGTGCTGGGATGGGACCTGAAAGGCTGATCGATGTTTTGTCTCCGCGTGCGCAAATGGTTGGTCGCCTTACGCTGGGTTTGATGGACCAATTCCTAGCCTCTGAGGTCATCGCCATCGCGAAGAGAACGTGAGGTCACTGTTCTAGTTGTATATGGAGCATCTCCTCTTCTCGCAGAGAGTGCAGATTCTGCTGCTGCGGGCTATTCTTCAAAGCCAACACGATCCTGGGGGAAGAGGTCGATGAACCTAAAGGAGCAAATAAAACACGCGACGCAAGGTTCGGTCATCTACGCGCCGCTCAAGGATGTGTATCAGTTTGCGTTTAATCACCGCTCTTGGCAACGCCGAAAGCGGAAGGCAGCTTTTTTTTCACAGTTTGTTCTCAAGAATGATCTGGTGTTCGACGTCGGAGCCAACGTCGGCGAATACACAGAGCTATTTGTTGGTCTCGGTGCACGCGTCGTTGCTATTGAGCCCAATGTGCAGTTAGTGCCAGTGCTCAAGAGAGTCTGGCCATTGAATCGAGTGACGGTCGAGTGCCTGGCGCTGGGCTCGGAAGAGGGCTCCGCCGACCTGTACCTATGTGGCCGAGACTATCTCTCGACGTTGTCGAATGAATGGATTGCCGTGGCGGAACGTTCCGAACGGTTTTCAGGAATACATTGGAGTGAAAAAATTGCAGTTCCTGTCTCCACGCTCGATGCCCTCATCAAGAAGTATGGAATGCCGAAATTCATAAAAATTGATGTGGAAGGATTTGAAAACGAGGTGCTTGCGGGTCTTTCGATCGCACCCCAGTTTCTGAGCTTTGAGTTCAACAGCGAGTTTGCCGAGGCTGCGGCGTCCTGTGTCGCGCAAGATTGTTTCCCCGCTGACGCCACGTTCAATGTTGTTGCAGAACCGTCTACAGAGTTTCTCTTCGATCAATGGGTTAACCGTGATGAGATGTTTCGGCTCCTGGAAAACCGAGAATTTCTGACGGCCAAGCCCAACGGAGACATCTACGTTTGTACGAGTCGTTGAAGTGCTCGCAACACGCAGGAAGCGCGGACAATGGCGAAGCAAAACTCATTTCTGAAGGCCCTCAAGTGGTCCTACGTCGGCAACTGGGGTGAGAGGGGCTTCGCCGCTCTTTTTACAATCATCCTTGCGGGGCTGCTGGGACCCCGAGACTTCGGAACGGTTTCGATCGCCGTGGTCTACATCGGATTCCTCCAGATGTTTCTGGACCAGGGGTTCATGACGGCCTTGGTACAAAGGAAAGAGCTCGAACCCGAGCATTTAGATGCCGTGTTCTGGATGGATCAGGTTCTTAGCCTCTTTCTGGTGGGAGCGAGCATCCTGCTGAGTGGATGGTGGGCCGCAACAAACCACGCGCCGGAGATCGCAAGGATCATTCCCGTACTCTCGCTGAGCATTCCGATCCAAGGGCTGGCGGCCGTGCAGCTCGCCATTCTGAATAGAGAGATGGACTTCAAGAGTATCTCGATACGGTCGAATGCGGCCGTGCTGGTGAGTGGAGTGATCGGAATCGGGCTGGCTTTTGCGGGGCTTCGCGTCTGGGCGCTTGTGGGGCAACAGATCGTCCGGGACTGCGTGGCCCTGGTGCTGCTGTGGAAGTTGAGTTCGTGGCGCCCTCGTTTCGAATTCTCATGGAAGCATCTCAAGGATCTCACGAGTTTTTCCGTGTCCAATTTTGTGGCCCAGCTCGCGCTTTTTGTCGAGGGGCAGGCCAGTTCTATTTTGCTCGGCGTACTTTTTGGACCCGTAGCGGTCGGCCTGTACCGGCTCGCTGAACGAGTGACCAGCGGCATTCAAACGATGGCTACGTCGTCGATCCAGGCAGTCTCATTGCCGGAATTCTCTCGATTGCAAGACAATCCGGAAGGGTTGCGGAACAGTGCCCTTACCTGCATTCGGCTCAGTTCGGCGACATCATTGCCAGCCTTGGCCGGCGTGGCGGCCGTGAGTGGCCCCTTAATGGCGACCATAGGACCAAAGTGGATTCCTGCGGCGGACGTACTCAAGATCTTGAGTGTCCTTGGCATGTTGCTCGTTCTTGCCTATTTCACCGGACCGTTATTGCAGGCGCTCGCGAGACCGCGTCAACTCGCGGTTCTTGAATGGGCTCGCACGGCTGCGGGAATGGCGCTCTTGCTGGTGGCCGGTTTCCTGGTCAGGAATGGCTCTGTCAGCTCGCAGATTGCGGGTATCGCTGTCGCGCGTTTCGTGACCGGAGCCCTTCTCGTGACTCCGGTCTTTCTCTATATTTTCGTGCGGCTTTGTAAGATTTCCTTACGTGACTTGGCTGCGTGCATTGCTCCATCGGCAATCGCCGCAGCGAGTGTGGTGGGTTCCGTCATGTTGTTTCACCTCTCGGGCTGGCTCTCGAGCGATAAACCGGTCTTTCTTTTGATTGCAGAAGTGGCGATCGGGGGAGTGACGGGGTTGGCTGTGTTGTTCAGTCTCGAGACCCAGCTGCGCAAGTCGGTTGCCGGCCTGCTGCAGAGAAGTCTGGGGCGCCCCGTTGTATCGAAGGAGTTGATTTGATCCAGGCCATTACTGGTTTCGTTATGGATGGCTACCGATGAACGTATCCGTTGTCATTGCGACCTACAATCGCGCCTATATCATACGTGACGCGTTGGAAAGTGTCCTGGGGCAGACCTATCGCGACTTCGAGATTCTGATCGTCGACGATGGCTCGTCCGATAATACCCATGAGATCGTGGAGAGTTTCCGGAGTGACAAAATTCGATTCATCCGCCACGATGACAATCGTGGCGTGAGTGCCGCCTGGAACACCGCCATCCGAGAAGCCAAAGGATCACTGATCGCATTCTTGGATTCCGACGATGTATGGACGCCAAATTATTTAGAGCGCCAAGTGACTTTTTTGTCGGCGCATCCTGAGGTTGCCGTGGTCTTCTGTGACACCGAAATACGGGGAGTGTCTCCGACGATCCCTTCTCTCATCTCCGTGATGGGGGCCTTTCGGGAACTGGTACAGGCGAATCCAAAGGTGGTCGAACATGTCTTTAGCGCCCGTGAGATGTATCTTTGCTTGCTCGAAGAGGTTCCGATAAAGCCAACAGCGGCGGTGGTCAGGCGAGAGATGTTTGATCGGGTGGGGCTATTCGACGAGGCGTGGCCTTCCGGAACCGACTGGGATATGTTTTTCCGAATATCGCGAGTGGCCTCGTTTGGATACATCGATCAAGTTCTCGCCATTCAGAACCGCACTCCGGACGCGACTCACCGAAAGTTCCGTGAGCAGGATAAGCTGTTTCTGATAAGCATTTTCTTGAAAGAAAAGGCTACTCTGGCGGGTGACCGCGAAGCCCTCCGAAGTATCAATCGGGGAATCGGAGGTTTTTACAACAGCTTGGCTTGGACGTATTTGCAGTCAGGACGCTCAAGAGAAGCGGTATCAACGTATTATCAGGGATTCAAAGAAACGTCTCAGCCGAGGCTGTTGAGGAAACTCGCCTCCGCTGTCGTACGCGTCGCCCTCGGAAGCGTTCGAAGAACCTCGGCGGCGATCCTATGAGGATTGTCAAAGCGCTCGCTGCGCACGATCAAGTATTGAGGTTTCGCGGCCCTTTTGCAGTGCCCGCCGGTCCTGTGGTGGGCCGATGCAGAGAAAATACTGTTCAACCTGCGGGAATCAAAAAAGCCGCTGCATATTCACTAATGTCCAAGAATCATTTGCCGCTTCGGTTTCGTAGGGCATCGCGTGTGGAGTTTTTTGGCGCGACGAGCGGAAGGTAGGTTCCTTGAGTTCTCAACTAACATCTTCGATTGCTACTTGGGCGGATTTGAAATCCAACCAGGCCGGTATGTGTGCCGTCTGCGGTGAAGAAGGGAGCATCCCGTTCCTGGCGGCCCCGGACCGCTATCACGGGAGGCAAAAACTGTACCAGCTCCTGCGCTGCCCATCGTGTTCTTTGGTCTGGCTCAGTAACCCGCCGCAGCCGACGGAAATGAGCGAACACTACGGTGCGGACTACGACAGGTCCGTAGCGACCGCCGGCGAGGAACCGAATCGCTGGCGAGGCCGGTGGGAGATGTTGTCCCAGTATAAATCGGGTGGCGCAATCCTCGATCTCGGCTGCAGCGCGGGCGGATTTCTTGCAGGGCTAAGGAATTCCTCCTGGAGGTTATACGGAATCGACATGTCGGAGGCTGTAGCAAGAGAGGCACGAGCCAGGTCGGGCGCGGAGGTTTTTGTCGGGGATATTCTCGACGCTCCGTTTCCTCCGGAAAGCTTTGACGCAATCACGGGCTTCCATGTGCTTGAGCACCTGTATCGGCCACGAGACGTCCTTGCGAAAATCTCCGAATGGCTCAAGCCAGATGGGATCTTTTGTGCGATGGTCCCCAATATCGACTCGGCTGGATCTCACATCTTCCAATCGTATTGGTACGCCCTGGAACTGCCTCGCCATTTATCTCATTTCTCCCCGAAGTCACTGCGTATACTGGCCCAGTCCGTCGCTCTCGAGGAGGTCTCGGTGACCACTGACCGCGAGGTTTTCATCGAAGCGAGCACTCGTTACATCCTGGACGACCTACTGCGGAAGGCCGGAATCACTCGCACGCCACTTGCAAAGGCTTCCAGGCCGAGTCTTCTCTTCCGAGTGGTCCGCAAGGCTTTCCGTTTGACTGCTCTGCCGGTGCTGAACGGTCTGGCCTCGCTTGCGGGAGACGGCGAAAGCATTCATGCGATATTCCGTAAAAGATTAAATCAGTAGCGAGGATTAGCGAATGCCAGAAGAGCATGCCCGAAGTTTCGCCGGCGGCGCCACCGCGACAACGCTAGACCCGATCGTGCTGATCGCGATGATCCTCGCGGTCATCCTGATCCTTGCGCTGCCCAGGAAGTACGTGATGGCACCTCTGTTCTTCATGCTGTTCCTGGTTCCTGTCGGCGAGCAAGTATATGTTGCTGGAGTTCACTGGTACGTTTTTCGGATTTTCATTTTGTTTGGTTTGTTCCGAATGTTGTGGACCAAGATTACGGCGCAAACAGGTGTCCTTCCCGGTGGGTTTAATTCAGTAGACCGTGCTTTCTTCTGGTGCTCCATTTGCGAGGCATGCGCGGTTACCTTGCTATTTCTAAGTGGCAACGCCGTGATCAATCAAGTTGGCTTCCTTTGGGACTCTCTCGGCGGCTATTTTCTCTTAAGATTCCTGCTCCGGGATGAAGAAGATATCTATAGAGCCATAAAGTGTTTCGCATTTATCGCCTTGATTATTGGGATCTGTATGGTGTGGGAGCACCTAACTCTGCAAAACGTTTTCGGATGGATCGGTGGAACAACGACGCCCGAGATACGGGAAGGCCGGGTGCGATGCCAGGGCCCCTTTGTTCATGCACTGATGGCGGGGGCTTTTGGCTCAACATTGGTACCGCTTTTCCTCTTGCTGTGGAAAACAGGGGAGGGCAAAGTTACGGCGGCGTTTGGTCTGCTGGGAGGGGTCCTGATGACTTGGACTTCGAGCTCCAGCACTCCCCTCATGTCTTTTGTAGCGGGAATACTGGTCGTATTTTTCTGGCCGATTCGCAAGAAGATGCGCGCAGTGCGTTGGGGAATGGCGATGGGCCTGATTGCGCTACAACTTGTCATGAAGGCGCCGGTCTGGTTCTTGATTGCCCGTGTCGATCTAACGGGCGGGTCTTCCAGCTACCATCGTGCTGAACTCATCGATCAATTCATAAGGCACTTTTGGGATTGGTGGCTGATCGGCGTGAAGGGCACCGGTTCCTGGGGCTGGGATCTGTGGGACGTACAAAACCAATTCGTCAACGCGGGTGAGACGGGTGGGCTCCTAGCCCTCATTCTTCTGATTGCTGTGGTCTCTTGCAGTTTCGCGAGGTTGGGCGATGCTAGAAAGGCAGTGGAAGGTGACGCCAAGAAAGAATGGTTCTTTTGGCTTCTCGGTGCGGCGCTTTTTTCCACCGTTGTAGGGTTCTTCGGTGTGAATTATTTTGATCAGACCAAGTTTGTATGGTTTGCGCTGCTGGCGATCATCTCGGCAGCGACGGCTCCCCTGCTTCAAACCAGCCGGGTGCCGGAGGTTCAGGCCAACATCACTTTCAGCAAACCTCCATTCGCTTATCCTTTAGCGTCGCCATCGGGTTGGATGGCAAGGGGATCGAGTCATAAGGCGCCAGCGCCATTCAAATCAAGGATCCTCTAACAGGACCAACAGAACCCACAGCAATTGCGCTCTTGCGATCGCGGCGGCGCACCGTGTGCGCCGTAGGCAGCGCTCCGTAGCAGCGTTTTGTGAACCTCCGATGAGCTCAACCGAAGCCAAATACGTAGTCATCACCCCCGTTCGGGACGAAGAGGCGTATCTGCCGCGATCGATCAACAACATGGTCAGCCAGACGATCCGGCCGCAGGAATGGGTGATCGTAAACGACGGCTCGAGGGACCGCACGGGCGACATCGTTGACGAAGCCGCGCGCAACCATCCCTGGATTCGCGGCGTGCATCGGAAGGATCGCGGATATCGCAAATGGGGTGCCGGCATCATCGAGGCCTTCTACGATGGCTTCCATTCGTTGACCTGCCAAGATTGGGAGTTCATGTGCAAGCTGGACGGCGACCTCTCCTTCGAGCCCGGGTACTTTGCAGGAACGTTTCAGAAGTTTCTCGAAAACCCGAAGATCGGAATTGGCGGCGGGACTCTCTATCATTTCGAGAACGGGAAAAAGATAGTAGAACGAGGCCCTGCGTTCCACGTAAGGGGAGGCGCCAAGATTTTTCGCCGGGCGTGCTGGGAAGCCATCGGCGGTCTCTGGGTTGGACCTGGATCGGACACAGTGGACGAAGTAAAAGCCAATATGCTCGGCTGGACCACGATGAGTTTTCCCGATCTGCAGATGCTTCATCACCGGCCCACGGGAGCCTCTTGGGGGCGCTGGGGAGGGATCGTGAAGGACGGGAAAATTGATTACGTGTACGGAGCTCACCCAGCGTTCCTCGTGGCAAAATCGGCAGTTCGTCTCGCACGGCGTCCCTATATTGTCGGCTCGATTGCTCTCCTGTATGGGTATATGGCAGCGTATTTTCAACGCATCCCTCGAGTGGACGACCCGGAGTTGATTCGGTATGTCCGGCGCCAGCAGCTCGCTCGACTCTTTGGGGGCGAGAGCATTTGGAAGTGAGCCAACTCGAAATCTACCAGCTGTGCCAAAGATGAGCGAAGGAAACGTCCGGAACGTGATCCTCGAAGCTGCCGCGGACACGATGATCTCAAGCAGAGTCCCCATCGGGAAGGGCAAGTTGGATCGGCGCTCCGACGGACCGAAGGGCGTCAAACGGTGAGGCTCACTGCCCCCATGGAACTTTCAATCATCTGTGTGAACTGGAACTCGGTAGATTATCTCCGAGAATGTATCGCCAGCATCTATGCGAACACTCGCGGTATCTCGTTTGAAATAATCATTGTCGATAATGCGTCCCCCCAGGGAGGGGTCGACAGACTCAAGGACCAGTTTCCGAAAATCACGATCTTCAAGAGCAGTCAGAACATCGGATTTGCCGCCGCCAACAACCTCGGATTCAGGCAGTCGATGGGGGAGTATGTCCTGTTCCTGAACCCGGACACAGAGCTCATCGGTCCGACCGTCAACATCCTGTTGGGCCGCATTAGAGCGCTGCCCGATGCCGGGATCGTCGGATGCAAAATGTTGAATACCGATCAATCGGTGCAGATTACGTCCATTCAGAGGTTTCCAACGATTCTGAACCAGATGGTAGATTCCGAGTATCTACAACTGCGATGGCCCAGCTGCCCGATTTGGAATATCGGCCCACTTTTTTCCGAGCAAACGCAACCAATCAGGGTTGAAATCATACCCGGTGCGTGCATGCTGTTACGACGGTCTGTATTTGAGCGAGTGGGAATGTTCAGTGAAGACTACTTCATGTACGCCGAGGATCTTGATTTGAACTACAAGCTCAAACAGGCCGGGTACACGAACTACTACGTAGGCGAAGCGACCATTGTTCACCATGGAGGGAGGAGCAGCTCGCGCCAAAACGCAAACCAGTGGGCCACGGTAATGAAGTATAGGGCCATGACGCTCTATTACCGAAAGACGCGCGGGCGCTTCTACGAAGTGATGTACCGCACGGCGATGGCTTGTGTTGCCCTTGGCCGGCTTTTGCTTCTTGCCTTGATGTATCCATTCGGGAATCTTCTCTGGGACAAGCAGTCCCTGCGGCACGCTTCTGAAAAATGGAAAGTCGTATTGAATTGGGCAATCGGGCGTCAAAAGTTGGCGCTCGGAGATCGGTAGTACTTTTTGTTGGAAGAGAGGTCTCTGTGTGCGGCATCTGCGGAAAACTGAACTTTGATCGTGACAAAGGCGTGTCGCCATCCCTCTTGAGGGCGATGGCGGACGCGATCTACCATCGCGGTCCCGACGACGAGGGATACTACGTCTCCGGCGCAGTCGGACTCGGATTCCGCCGTCTCTCCATCATCGATCTCAATACGGGTCATCAACCTCTCTCGAACGAAGATGATACGGTCTGGATCGTGTTCAACGGGGAGATTTACAACTATCAAGAACTCCGTCGAGAGCTGGTGAGCAAAGGGCACACGTTCAAGACCCACACCGATACGGAGGTGATCGTCCACCTCTACGAGGAATTCGGCGAAGCCTGTGTCCAAAAGCTTCGCGGCATGTTTGCGTTTGCAATCTGGGACCAGCGCCAGAAAGTATTGCTTCTGGCAAGAGACCGGGTCGGGATCAAACCTCTTTACTACTGGCTGACGGATGAGTCTCTCGTCTTCGGCTCGGAGGTCAAGGCAATTTTGGCCGATCCCGAAGTACGGCCGGAAATTGTTCCTGGGATGATCGATCGGTTTTTGAGTTTCTACTATGTGCCGGGCGAAGAGACGCTTCTGCGCAACATCTACAAGCTTGCGCCCGGATCCTACATGGTCGTGAGAAGTGGAAAGGCGCAAATCAGGCAGTATTGGGACCTGCATTTTTCGCCCGAACCACAGGATCTCGCCGCGGCCCAGCAGAAACTTTTGGATCTGGTCGAAGAGTCTGTCCAGTTGCACATGATCAGCGATGTCCCCGTCGGGTTCCTTCTGAGCGGGGGGGTCGATTCAACAGCGATGCTCGGATTCGCGGTAGGGAAAACCGATCGTCCACTCAGCAGTTTCACTCTTGGGTTCTCTGAACGGAATGTGATCGATGAGCGCCCGTATGCGAAGCTCGCCGCACACGCCTACGGCGCCGACCATCATGAAATGACCATCAGCTCCAAGGAATTTGCAGACTTCCTGCCGAAGTTTGCCTGGCACATGGAAGAGCCTGTATGCGAGCCTCAGGCCGTCGCATTGTATTACGTGTCTCAGCTTGCCAGGGACTTTGTGAAAGTGTTGATTTCAGGTGAGGGTGGAGACGAAGCCTTTGCCGGATACCAAACGTACCGAGGTGTCCTCTGGTTAGAGCGCCTGAAAAGCTTGCTGGGCCCTTTTACCGGAACAGTTTCGTCTAGCCTTTCGGCCATGAACCGCGTCTGGAAGTCTCCGCGAGTGACAAAATACGCGCCGCTTCTGAGTATGCCTTTTGAGAGCTACTACTTCGGCAGAACGTCGAGCCCATTCACATACTTTAATAGTCAAACAAGTAAACTATATTCAAAGGATTTCGCTCGCTGTGTCAACAAAGAGTGGTCCGTCAGTGTCGCGAAGCGGTACATCGACAGTGACGCAGCGGACGATTGGGTCAACAAGATGTTGTACGTCGATACGAAAACCTCCCTCCCGGATGATCTGCTGTTGAAGGCCGACAAAATGACCATGGCGAATTCGATCGAGCTCCGTGTTCCTCTCTTGGACCACGTATTGCTGGAATTCGCTGCCACTCTACCCGAAAACTTTAAAGTTCGCGGCCTCACCACGAAATATATTCTCAAGAAGGCATTGCGGGACCGAATCCCCAAGGAGATTCTTCGAAGGAGGAAGGCGGGTTTCCCGGTCCCCTGGGAATCCTGGCTGCGAGGCGAATTGAAGGATTGGGTTTCGGGCGTCCTGTTTGATCGCGAGACCTTGTCGCGAGGCTATTTCGAGCGCAGCGCCATCGAGGACCTCGCCCGACAGAACGCTCGATATGGAACCTACTCCAAAGAGCTACTCTCGCTGGTATCGCTCGAGTTATGGCATCGAGCCTTTCTGAGACCTGCACGACAAGAACGGGACCTGGCGGGATCAACGAGGATCGCTCTTTAGGGACGCGATGGTATGAGTGGTGAAGGTCCGTTGTGCATATGAACAAACCGATCCGGGTGCTGTACAGCTTTCCCCACAAACTAGGCGCTGCCAGAATTTGTTATACCGCATGGCAGCAGGTGAACGGTCTTGCCGCTGCAGGAGCGGAGATCTTAGTCTTTCCGGGCGTCCTCCATCGACCGGTTCCGCCCAGCGTGAAGGTCCGCCCAACACTTGCGAGAGGAAAGTTCCGCATCCCGTATAAGCTGATCGGTACGATGCGGGCCCTGGCGCTGCACGATCACATCGTGGCGCGCAGGCTCCGTAAGCTGGCAGGCCAGATCGACATCGTTCACACGTGGCCGGATGCGGCGTTAGAGACCCTGAAGACTGCTCGGAAACTTGGGATTCCCACGGTCCTAGAAAGACCGAATGCACATACACGCTATGCCTATCAGGTTGTGCAGGAGGAGTCGAAACGGCTCGGTATCGTCCTGCCGCCAGAAAATGAATATGCTTTCAAGGTCGATGTCCTGGAGAAAGAGGAACAGGAGTACAGACTGACCGATTATCTGCTGTGTCCGTCTGATTTCACGATTCGAACCTTTCTGGATCAAGGCCTTCCGCGGGAAAAATTGACGAAACATCAATATGGATACGACGAGAAGGCCTACTATCCCGATGCTACGATGCGCCGCGACTCCAAGCGCGGCCTGACCATGCTTTTTTGCGGTGATGCAGCTGTTAGAAAGGGCGTTCATTTTGCATTGGAGGCATGGCTAGGATCCTCAGCCCATCAAGACGGGACTTTTCTAATCGCGGGCGGGTTCCTTCCCGCATACGCCGAGAAACTTTCCTCGATGCTGTCACACCCCAGTGTCCGGATGCTAGGTCATCGGAACGACGTCCCGGAGCTCATGAGGAAAAGTGACATTTTGGTTTTACCCAGCATCGAAGAGGGATTTGGCCTTGTTTGCGCCGAGGCGATCGGAAGCGGCTGCGTTCCCCTCGTTTCCGAGGCCTGCACGGACATTTGCAAACACATGGAAAATGCCCTCGTGCATCCCATTGGCGACGTGAAGACTCTCGCCCAGCACATGAGCGCCTTACATGAGGATCGGCACCTATTGGAAAGTCTGCGTGCGGCATGCCTGCGTGTGGCGCCACAATATACTTGGACGGCTGCCGGCGCACGGCTCTTAGAGGTGTACCGCGAAGTTTTGGAAGCGAAAAATCGCGTAGCCGTCGCAGCAGTTTAGACGGACCGGTCGTTGAGCGGCTTTCTGGACGGCAGTGGAGCATCGTCCCTCCATAGCAAGAGTCTTCCATCGAGGCTGACTCTATTCGCTCGATAACGGACCCTTTTGGTGTCAACGATGCGCGGCAAGATCGCTAACGTTCTCTTGAAAAGGATTCGGGCGCTGAAAACGCCCGCCCATGGCGATTCGGTAGCTCGAGCAGGAGTGCCTGCAGGGTCTGCCAAATCTGTTTCGGTGAGGCAAGCGCAGTTCTCTGATTTCGAGCGGGTTTGCGCTTTGAATCTACGATTGGGGCAAGGTCCTGATTCGGTGGAGAACTGGCGGCGGCTCTGGTTGTACAATCCAGCGCTTGCCGACGGCAGGGGAGCTTCACCGATCGGGTGGGTACTCGAGGCCTCCCAGGACGTAGTGGGGTTTCTCGGGAGCATCCCCCTGCAGTACGAGTTCGAGGGATCCGCTCTCCGAGCGGCGGCCACGTGTCGATTTGCGGTGGAGCCGGCATACCGCGCATTCAGCCATCTGTTGGTTGTATCGTTCTTTCGACAGAAGAATGTGGACCTATTTCTGAATTCGACGGCGACGGTTGCGGCAGGCAAGATCATGACGGCACTCAAGGCGTCACCGCTGCCCCAGCCTGATTACGGCAACGTTCTGTTCTGGGTGTTGAATCCGCGTCATTTTGCGAAAGAGGTTCTCAAGAAACTCGGAGTGAAAGCGCCCCTCATTGAGCCAGGGGCGGCCGTCGCCTCTCTCGTGCTGAAGGGCGATATGGCGATTCGCAAGGGAGTACCGCGCGGGAATTCTTCTGGGTGTTCTGTCAGGGAAACGAGCGTGCACGAATGCGGGCCAGAGTTCGAGCAATTGTGGTCAGAGAATTCGAAAGGAATTTCACGTTTGTTTGCGAGACGCACTCCTGAGATCTTACGTTGGCACTTTGATCCACCGGGAAATCGGCGGATCACCAGGGTGTTGAGTGGTTGGGTCGAAAACAAATTAGTAGGCTATATGATTGTGAGGCATGAGCCGCCTGACATAGAGGGAATACGGCGCTCTCTTGTGGCAGACCTCCTTGTCAAAGAGAGTGACCCGCTGATTCTGGAGCAGTTGTTCGCAGCGGCTCTTTCCAGCGCGAAGAAAGCGGGGTCCGACAGCCTGGAGATTATGGGGTTCCCGGAGCGAATTCGGCAGACCCTGCTTCAGTGGAAACCGTACTCGCGTCAATATCCGGCTTGCCCATTCTTCTTCAAAGCACGCAACCGGGCGCTCCACGAGAGACTCACTGATCAAAGCGCGTGGTACGCCTGCCCTTATGATGGAGACGCGACCCTCTGGCCCTAAGGGGCGGAGCATGCAAGCCCAAATGAAACTAATCGAAGCATTAGAAATCCTGCGTGAACAGCAGCCGGCACATGGCCAGACATTTCGAGCCCGCTTGGTCTGCGGGTTTACGCCCCTTCACCTCGAGACCTTCTTCAGTGCGCAGTTGCGATCCATGCTGGCCGACCGAAGGATTGAGATTCTTTCCGGACTCTATGGTGATTTCTGGGGAAACTTGGACCGGATCGAGACCGCTGCGGCGGATGTGGGAATCGTGGTGATGGAATGGGGCGATCTTGACCCCCGGCTTGGCCTCCGCAGCCTGGGAAGTTGGAATCCTTCCTTTCTTTCCGAGATCTTGGAAAATGTGAAGGCCAGGACTTCCCGATTTGCGGAAGTCACGGAGAAGGTGTCCCGGAATACGCCCGTGGTGATTAGTCTCCCGACTCTCCCTTTGCTTCCAATTTCCTTTTCACCGGGCTGGCAGGCCAGCGTATTCGACCTCGAACTTCGGGCCTCTATGTCGTCGCTTGGTTTGAAGATGGCCGAGATCGCGAACGTCAAGGTGTTGAACTCGGAACGACTGGACCGGCTCTCTCCCCCGGACAATCGCCTCGACGTGAAATCGGAACTCGCATCCGGGTTTCCCTACAAGCTGGCCCACGCTTCGACGGTGGCTCAACTAATGTCTCACATGATCTCACCAGTGCCCCCCAAGAAGGGTCTCATTACCGACCTGGACGACACTTTTTGGAGTGGGATCTTGGGCGAGGTAGGGGTTGATCGTGTTTTCTGGGACCTCGAACATCATAGCCAGCACCATGGTTTGTATCAGAGATTGCTTCATGCGCTCTCCGAAGCCGGAGTCCTGATCGCGGCGGCTACCAAGAACGACCCCCAATTGGTCAACAAAGCCCTGGACAGGAATGACCTGATTTTGTCGCGAGACGCGCTGTACCCAGTCGAAGCGCATTGGGGTCCTAAATCGGAATCCGTCAGCCGCATTCTAAAGACCTGGAACATTGGGGCCGATTCGGTTGCATTTCTCGACGACAGCCCGATGGAACTTGCCGAAGTGAAGGCAAGCCACCCGGGCGTGGAGTGCATCCTGTTTCCTAAGGATGATCCGCAAGCTTTAGTAGGCCTTTTGCATCACCTGCGCGATCTGTTCGGAAAAAGTGCCCTCTCTGAGGAAGACAGCATTCGGCGGGAAAGCATCCGCCTGCGGCAGGAAAAGGCAGCAGAGATCGAAAGCCGCCATGGGAACCTGGAAGACTTCCTCGCGCAAGCGGATGCTGAACTCACACTCAACTTCTCTAAAGAGCCTCAGGATCCTCGGGCGCTGGAGCTCGTAAATAAGACGAACCAATTCAATTTGAACGGGAGGACCTATACCCAGGCGGCCTGGCAAACCTACATCAGGCAACCGGACACCTTCCTTCTGGTAGCGGGTTACAAGGACAAATACGGCCCCTTGGGCAAAATCGCAGTGCTTGCAGGAAAACATCGAGAGAAGACGATCCGAGTGGATACTTGGGTGATGAGTTGCCGCGCGTTCAGCCGACGGATCGAACATCGATGCATCGACGAGCTGTTCAGGCGTTACCAAGCCGACGAGATGATATTTGATTTTCAAGCAACTGCGAAGAACGGCCCGATATGCGAATTTCTCACGCATATTCTCGGCGCAAAACCTGAACCGCGATGCGTGCTCTCCAGAGAGCAATTCCTGGCGCTCGAGGAGGAGACCTTCCATCGCGTTTTGGAGGTTTCGAATGGATGAAACCCAAAGCCGGTTACGCAGGTGTTTTTCGGCAGTCTTCCCCTCCCTCTCGAGCGAGGAAATCCTGAAGGCTGATGCGGCGAATCTGGAGGCGTGGGATTCGGTAGCCAGCGTTACGCTGTTTGCGACCATCGAAGAGGAATTCGGCATTGAGATGGACGTCCAGGACGCGGCTGAACTTTTGTCATTCGCAAGGATTGTGGACTATCTTCAGCGAAGAAAAGCCTCTCGAGCTCCCGGGGACGCGCCGTCCTGACAACCTCATTGCCGCCGTTTACGAGAATGCCTGTGCGATCTGATATCCAGCGAAGTCTGAAGTGCGGCATTAGCTTCGGCGTATTCGTCGTCTCGGCCGTCGGCGATTTCTTGCTGCGGCTATTCGGCCAGAAGCGCAAAGGATCCTGTGTAATCTTGTACTATCACTCGATTCCTAGAGACCAACGGATGCGATTCGTTCATCAGTTAGAAATGCTGCTTCGCTATGCGACACCCATCGCTGTGGGCGACAAACGTATATGGGAGCCGGGAAAGCGCTATGTGGGCGTCACGTTCGATGATGGATTTGAGAATTTTGCCGAAATCGCATCGCCGGAACTGGCAAAACGCAACATTCCGTCAACGGTGTTCATCATCGCCGATGCCGTCGGTAAGGCTTTTGGCCCCCAAGGTCGACCCGAAAACGCGATGTCGGCACAACAGATTCGGGCTCTGCCCAGGGACCTTGTGACGATCGGTTCGCACACATCGAGCCATCCCTTTCTTCCGTTACTGGGCGAAGCAGACGCGCGGCGCGAAATAACGCGATCACGTACGCAGATCGAGGAAATGCTCAACCGCCAAGCCCTGCTTTTCAGCTTTCCCTTCGGTGGTTTCAACAAGAAGCTCGTGGAACTTTGTCGTGATGCAGGATATCGACGAGTTTTCACGACCTTGCCGCTGTTGGCCATCGAAGATCCTGATGAATTTGTGTCGGGCCGTGTCCGAGTCGATCCGACGGATTGGACATGGGAGTTTCGCCTCAAATTGGCCGGTGCCTACCGCTGGCTTCCGTTCGCATTCGTTCTGAAGCGAAAGATTGTTTCGAATCGATGGATGCGATGGATGCTGGGGCATGAGGACTCGACCGAGAAGTTGACTGCACGACAATCTGTAATTCAAGAATCGAGAAGTCGGTGATTCATATTGCGCAGGATGATGAACGACCAAAAGTTTTCAGGGCCGCAGCTTCGATCGAAGCGTGATTCGCTCACAGTCCTTCCAGAGACATTCCACCTGGAATAGCGAACGCTGGTGACGACAATTCACAAACTAGACCCGTTGCGGGACCCTCGCTGGCAGTCCCTGGTCGACCGGCATCCTCATGCATCGCTGTTCCACACAACGGGCTGGCTCGAAGCTCTTCACCGGACATACGGTTACAAACCGGTCGTTTTTACAACTTCTTCGCCGACCGGTGAATTGACGAACGGGCTACTATTCTGCCTGGTCAAGAGTTGGCTCACGGGGCAACGCATGGTTTCGCTGCCCTTCTCCGACTACTGTGAGCCACTCTGTGATGCCAAAGAGCTTGAGTTTCTGCTCCGCTACCTACAGTCGGCGTTGGATCATCAAAAGTGGAAGTATCTAGAGATTCGCCCGATCGACGGACGTTTTTCGCGAGCGGTGCAAACGGCTGGTTTTCGCGGGGTGGACACGCACCTGCTTCATCGCCTTGACCTGCGGCCGTCACTGGAGGAGATCTTTCGAAACTTCGATGAGGACTCGGTCCAACAAAGGGTGCTTCGCGCGGACCGATCTGGCCTTGTCGAGAGAGTCGGTAGGTCGGAGAATCTGTTGCGAGTTTTTTATAATCTACTGGTATTGACGTGCCACGGCCATCACTTGCCTCCTCAACCGTATGTCTGGTTCCGTAACCTGATTCAGTGCAGTGGGGATGGAGTGGAGATCCGCATAGCTTACAAAGGAGAGGTTCCCATCGCGTCGGTACTCACCTTGCGTTTCAAGGATACCGTCTACTACAAGTACGGATGCTCGGACACAAAGTTCAATCATCTCGGAGTTAGATCATTCCTTCTTTGGAAATCGATCTCTGAGGCAAAGTCCAATGGCGCAACTGCGTTCGACCTAGGGCGGACGGAGTTAGGCAACGCAGGCCTGATCGCGTTTAAGAACCACTGGGTCCGCCCGCTCCAAGAGCTCGTGTACTGGAAATTCCCAAATTCGCCGACTGAAATGGCCAAGTTTGAGTGGAAACTCAAACTAATGAAGCGAGTCTTTTCATCGATGCCCAATCGCTGGTTGACATTCACGGGCAGACTGCTGTACCCACACATCGGGTAGCATGGGCCGCGGCATAGACGAATAAAGGTCAACGGTCCTCACACTCTGATAGGCAATGCGGGAGCTCCGCTAAATGATCAATGCCACACTGTAACTCGGCGGCAGAAGAGCAGGCCTACCTACAAATGAATCGAACTCTTTCCGACTACTACAAGCTTCCTTCCGAAGCACTGCGATGTCTGGCGAGTGACAATCTCACTGGGAATCCCGGCTTTTTTAAATTCGGATCGGAAACTACTTGCTACGGGCGATGCCGTGCCGGTGTGTCGTCTGACGTCGCGGCGGCTGGACAATTCGATGCGTTGAAAGCTGTTGGCCTCGCTGGATCTAATATTTCTCTTCCCTTCGATTTTGAAGAGGTGGTCGAAAACCTGCGGCGAGAGCGTTATGAGAAGAACTTGATCTCAAGACGTGAGAGAGTGGTCACTCGCGAGTGGATCCGCAAAGCGTACTACCTGGTCAGGGAACTCCTGCCCGTCTCCATCCGTCGGCGCCTGCAACGCGTTTACTTCAGCGATTGGCAGACCAGATCTTTCCCGAACTGGCCTGTGGATTTCAGCGTCAACTCGCTCTACGACGAGCTACTGCGTGTATCGATGCAGGCGAGCGGCGTTCGGAGAGTGCCGTTCATCTGGTTCTGGCCGCATGGGGCATCCAGTTGCCTGATTATGACGCACGATGTCGAAACCGCCGCCGGACGTGATTTCAGTTCGAGCTTGATGGATCTCGATGAGTTACACGGACTGAAGGCGTCGTTCCAAGTGATTCCCGAAAAGCGATATGAAGTGCCGGACGAATACGTTCGCCAGATTCGGGACCGGGGCTTTGAGCTCAACGTCCATGATCTGAATCATGACGGACGGCTCTATCAAGAGCGCGAAGAATTCCTCCGCCGGGCTGAGAGGATCAATCACTATTGTCGCAAGTTTGGTGCGCGCGGATTCCGAGCGGGCGCCATGTACAGGATGGCCGAATGGTACGACGCCTTTGAGTTTTCCTATGATATGTCGGTCCCGAATGTTGCGCATTTAGAACCGACGCGCGGCGGTTGTTGCACGGTCATGCCCTATTTTATTGGAAACATCGTCGAGCTACCGCTCACAACAGTGCAGGACTATTCTCTCTTCCATATTCTGAACGACCGTTCGATCGACTTATGGAAGACTCAAATAGACCAGATCCGAAGACACCATGGGCTGATAAGCTTTAACGCTCATCCTGACTACTTAATCGATAAATCGAATCGCATCGTATTCGAGTCACTGCTCGAGTACCTCCAGAAAATGATCTCCGCGAGCGGAATCTGGGCGCCGCTACCGGGCGAGGTCGACAGGTGGTGGAGAGCGCGCACCGAAATGAAGATTGTACGTCGCGGCAATGAATGGGAGATCGAGGGACCTCAAAAGGAACGAGCACGGCTGGCTTATGCGGTCTTCGATGGAGAGAGCCTAACGTATGAGACTCCGAGGGTGACGGGCTCGGAAGGCATGGGCCGATGATTTCGACAGCTGACACCGAAACGCCCACACCAGCCGAGGGCCTTCGGTCGAACGCCGTGGAAATCGGGTATCTGATAATCCTCGTATTCCTCGTGGCTTGTGCTGTTCTCTTGCCATCGCCTGGAACTTCCTGACCGGCCTCTCTACGCCTGTTTTTCACAATGACACCTACGCGCATATTCCGCTAATCCCAATCGTGAGCGTGGCCCTTGTGTATATGGACTGCCAGTCCACTTTTGCACGAACATCTCATGGCTGGGCGTGCGTCAGTGTTTTTTTTGTTGGGCCATTTCTCTCACGCGGAAGTCAGCAGTGGCATGGAGGGCATCGCGTCTGGACATGAAATACCATGAGACCAAGCTGGCGGGGGTCTTTGAGGTTCGCATCGAACCTCAATATGACGAGCGTGGGTTCTTTGCACGTACGTGGTGCCAAAACGAATTCGAGGCCCGCGGCCTGAATTCCCGATTGGTCCAATGCAGCATCTCATTGAACACGCGAAAGGGAACCCTGCGAGGGATGCACTACCAAGTCGAGCCGTATGCCGAGACCAAATTGGTCCGCTGCACGCGCGGAGCGATCTATGATGTTATCCTGGATCTGCGCGTGAAATCCCCGACATTTAAGGATTGGATCGCGGTGGTTCTAAGCGCTGAGACCCGGAATATGGTTTACGTGCCAGAAGGATGCGCGCACGGGTTTCTGACCTTGGAAGATGAGAGCGAGGTTTTCTATGAAATGTCGGAATTCTACAACGCGGAATCAGCCCGGGGAGTCCGGTGGGATGATCCGGCCTTCCGGATTGCTTGGCCGGGGAAAGTGGAAGTGATTTCCGAGCGGGACCGAACCTACCCGAATTTTGAGTAAAGTGATGGGCCCACTGAAAGAAGTCGATCAAAGAGATCCCGAGAGTATCGGCGAGGAATTGCATCGATTCGCGGCGGAACTTTACCCGATTTGCCGGAGCATCACCGGTAACGGGATCCGACGGACTCTCGCGATGATCAAGGACCGTATTCCTCTGCAGACTTTCGAGGTGCCTACCGGGACCGCTGTCTTCGACTGGACCGTACCCAAAGAGTGGAATATTCAAGATGCTTACATCAACGGTCCTGACGGAAAGCGGGTGGTAGACTTCCGGAAGTGTAACTTGCACGTTTTGAATTACAGCACGCCGATCCGCGCGACGATGCCGCTCAGCGAACTCAAGCGACATCTGTTTACGATTCCGCGGAATCCCGACTGGATCCCTTACCGGACGTCCTATTACAAGCAAGACTGGGGATTTTGTCTATCCCACAATCAGATGCTGGCTCTCAAGGACGGCGACTATGAAGTGTGTATCGATTCCAGCCTCGAAGACGGGCACTTGACGTACGGCGAGTGTTATTTTCCCGGCCGCTCGAGCGACGAAGTTTTGATTTCGTGCCATGCCTGCCATCCGTCGCTCGCCAATGACAATCTCTCGGGGCTGACTGTCGCAACCTTCCTGGCGGAGCTCTTAGCCGGACGGGATCATCGTTACTCGTATCGGTTTCTATTTCTTCCCGGCACCATCGGGGCGATTACGTGGCTCGCGCGAAATCGCGAGACGGCTGAGCGGATCCGCCACGGGTTGGTCTTGACGGGCATCGGAGACAAGGGCCGATTCCATTACAAGAAGAGCCGCCAGGGGAATGCAGAGATCGACCGGGCAGCGGCGCATGTTCTTAAGCACTACGGCGAATCCGAGGAGGTTTTGGAATTCTCGCCGTACGGTTATGACGAGCGGCAATACTGCTCTCCAGGTTTTAATCTCGCTGTGGGCTGCCTGATGCGAAGCGTATGGGGTAGCTATCCTGAGTATCACACTTCAGCTGACAATCTCGGGTTTATCCAGCCGCGGCAACTCGCCGGGTCGCTCCGTGTATGCGCCGCCATCCTGGACGTCCTTGAAAACAATCGGCGGTATGTCAGCTTAAACCCTTATTGCGAACCTCAACTGGGACGGCGAAACCTCTACCGCTCCACGGGTGGCGATTCGGTCGGAGCCGAGATTAACGCGCGACTCTGGGTGCTCAATCTTTCCGACGGAGAGAATTCGCTGCTGGATATTGCGGAGCGTTCCGGTACTCCCTTCTCGATGATCTGCGAGGCTGCGGAGTTGCTGCGCGAGAACGGCCTGCTGTCTGTCGCTCAGGACGAAAACAAGCCAGGGACGGAGCGGAGGGATCTCTTGCCCGAAGATAACTTGCGACGCTCGTAGGCGGTTTTATGATCGCCATCCCGAGACCATATCTGTTTCAAAGAGAGGAGTTGCATGAGAATCCTGTTGACTGGTCACAAGGGCTATATCGGCGCGGTAGCCGGACCCATGCTACGTTCCGCTGGTCACGAAGTCGTCGGGCTTGACGCGGACCTTTTCGCCGGTTGCGATTTCGGCGATGCTGGACCCGAGATTCCGGAAGTACGCAAGGACCTCCGCGACCTCACGCGGACGGATCTCGACGGCTTCGACGGCGTATTGCATCTGGCCGCCCTGTCGAATGATCCTTTGGGCGACCTTGATCCGAAACTGACCTATGACGTAAACCACCTAGCTTCGGTGCGCCTGGCTGAATTGGCCAAGGCCGCAGGTGTGAAGCGCTTTGTGTTTTCGTCTTCCTGCAGCACCTATGGCGCTGCGGGGGAAGCGATCCACGACGAGACGGCGCCGCTCAATCCCGTCACGCCGTACGGAGAGTCCAAGGTGTTGGCCGAGCGCGATATTGCCCGCCTCGCAGATGATTATTTCAGTCCCACCTTCATGAGAAACGCCACCGCCTATGGCGCGTCTCCACGGCTGCGGTTGGATATTGTGCTGAACGACCTCGTCGCTTCGGCGCATACGACCGGCAGCGTCCTCATCAAGAGCGATGGCACGCCCTGGCGCCCCATCGTGCACATCCGGGATATTGTCGCGGCAGCACTTGCCGCACTCGAAGCGCCACAAGGGGCCATTCACAATGAGACATTCAATGTTGGCCGGATGGAGGAAAACTACCGAATCCGTGAACTCGCCGCGATCGTAGCCGAGACCGTTCCGGGATGCCGCGTGGAGTATGCTCCCGGCGGTGGCCCGGACAAACGCTGTTACCGTATCAACTGCGAGAAGATCACCCGCGTCCTGCCGAATTTCCGCCCGCAGTGGACCGCCCGCAGCGGTGCGCTGGAACTCTACGACGCATACCGCGCTGCGGGACTGACGCGGGAAGATCTGGAAGGTAGCCGCTACATCCGTCTCAAGCACATCCGGAGCCTGCTGAAAATCGGGCAGTTGGATGCTTCTCTGCGCTGGGTAAATAGTGGAAAGGCTTTTCCCAAAAAGCTCGGGGTCCCATCCTAGTCCAGCAGGAATTTGGTCTGACATAGATGTCCGTCGATTGAGGTAAGCCTATATTCTACAAGTACTTATGGTTGGAGAAAGGGAGAGAAATTAACATTTTGCCTGGGCGACTTTGGCAGGTTAATTGCAAATTTATTCCAAAGGAAGGTCCGCGTTTGTGACCTTACTGGCGGTAGCTCGCCTGCGATGTTTCGACGCAGTTCACAATGAGGTTTTCCAACGGCAGCGCCAATCGTGGTTACCGTAAAGGAGTCAGCCAAATCGCTGGTTTGTGCTTCTCCTAGAGATCTCGCAAGCATACCAGGACAGCGTGCCGACACGACGGTCGTTGCGTGAATCCTCAGTTCGAAACAGTGTAAAAATACATGACATGGCTACGGTGACACTCCAGAGCGACATTCGGCGGCAAACGGTGGCCAAGCCGTGCCGTTTCTGCGGTGCTCCCTTGCAGCGCACGTTTGTCGATCTTGGAATGTCGCCCCTTTGCGAAACGTATCCATCGGCGTCCGACCTCAACCGTGGGGAGATCTACTATCCGCTCCACGTATACGTCTGCGAGCGATGCTTTCTCGTGCAGCTGGAACAATACGAGAGCGCGGAGAATATCTTCAGCGATTACGCATATTTTTCTTCCTATTCTGATTCGTGGCTCAAGCACTGCGAGAACTATTGCGACAAAATGATCGAGCGGCTTGCCCTTGGCAAGCACAGTTTTGTCGTGGAGGTAGCTAGCAACGACGGTTACCTCCTGCAATATTTCGTCCGCCGGCAGGTGCCGGTGTTGGGTATCGAGCCAGCGGCAAATGTCGCAAGGGTGGCGGTCGAAAAGGGAGTTCCCACGCTGGTACGGTTCTTCGGCGTACAGATGGCGACAGAGTTGGCGGCCGAGGGCCGCTGCGCCGACCTGATTCTCGGCAACAACGTGCTGGCGCAGGTACCGGACCTAAACGATTTTGTGGAAGGGCTAAAAATCTTGCTGAAGCCCGCGGGAGTCCTGACGTTGGAGTTTCCCCACCTGCTGCGACTGATCGAATGCAACGAGTTTGACACGATCTACCACGAGCACTTCTCTTATTTCTCGATGCTTACTACCGTGCGCATCCTGGAGGCTCACGGGCTGAAGATGTTCGATGTCGAAGAGCTGTCGACACACGGCGGATCGCTCCGGGTCTACGCCTGCCGGGCAGAGGATCAAACGCACGAGATCGAGGCAAGTGTCGAGGAGTTGATTGCGGAAGAAAAAAGGGCTGGCCTCGCTTCGGCGGAGGGTTACGCGAGTTTTGGGCAACATGTAAAAGAAACCAAATTCGATCTGGTGGACTTCCTGCTGACAGCGGCGCGGCAAGGCAAGAACGTGGCAGGGTACGGAGCGCCAGGCAAGAGCGCGACCCTGCTGCATTACTGTGGCATCGGCAAGGATCTGATCGAGTACACAGTCGATCGCAGCCCGTACAAGCAGGGGCGATTCCTGCCGGGAAGCCACATTCCGATCTACCACCCGGACCGGATCCGTGAGACGAAGCCTGATTATGTCGTGATCCTGCCCTGGAACCTGAAGGACGAAATCATGCAGCAGTTGCGGTTCATCCGGGAATGGGGCGGCCACTTCGTCGTGCCGATTCCGAAAGTGACCGTGTATTGAAGCGAGCACTAAAGTCGCGAGGTAAGTCATGAAAGTCGTTCTCTTTTGCGGCGGAGCGGGAATGCGGCTGAGGGGGTATGAAGATGAGGTGCCCAAGCCCATGGTGCAGATCGGGACGCGGCCGATGCTGTGGCACTTGATGAAGTACTACGCGCACTTCGGGCACAAGGATTTCCTGCTCTGTCTCGGATACAAGGGGAACTCCATCAAGGACTATTTTCTGCACTACGATGAAGCTGTCTCCAATGATTTTGTTTGGTCGCAAGGCGGAAGGAACATTCAATTCTTGAACCGCGACATCGACGATTGGACGATAACCTTCGTTGAGACCGGCGCCAATGTCAACATCGGCGAGCGGCTGAAGGCCGTGGAGCCTTATCTCCAGAACGAAGAGATGTTTCTGGCGAATTATGGAGATGGACTAAGCGACCTTCCGCTACCTTCCATGGTGGATACATTCCGTAACAGCAACGCGATCGCTTCGCTGGTCTTGGTACAACCCACAGCAAGTTTTGATATCGTTCATGCCGAGCCCGGCGGAATAGTCCGGGAGATTTGCCCGCTGACTCGCTCGGATATTTGGATCAACGGCGGCTTTTTTGTGATGCGCAACGAGATTTTTCGTTACATGCAGCCCGGCGAGGAACTTGTCCGGGAACCTTTCCAGCGCCTGATCGAAAAGCAGGCGTTGCTGGCCTACAAGTACAGCGGCTTCTGGCAGTGTATGGACACGTTCAAGGACAAGCAGCGCCTTGAGGAGCTGAATCAGAGCACCTCACCGTGGAAGGTCTGGAATCACGTAGCCGCGACTCCGGTCTCGAAGCCCTCGGAGCTGAAATCAGTTCGCGTATGATCCAGCTCAACTTGGGCGGGGGAGCTACCCGAGCACTGAAGATACTGTGCCTCGGTGCCCATTCCGACGACATCGAGATAGGCTGCGGCGGCACAATCCTCCGGTTGGCCGAGCAGTATCCGGAATCGGTGTTTCACTGGGTAGTATTTAGCGCGAGTGGAATCCGGGAAGCCGAGGCCCAACGAGGAGCCCAGCTTTTTGCCGGCGCGAATGGCCTGCGCGGGCCTCTGCTAAAAAACTTCCGCGACGGCTTTTTGCCGTTTGTCGGTGCCGAAGTGAAGGAAGTGTTTGAAGAGTTGAAGCACATGGTCTCTCCCGACCTCGTTTTTACTCACAATCGGATGGATTTGCACCAAGACCACCGACTGCTCGCGGAATTAACTGGGAACACGTTTCGAGATCACCTGATTCTTGAGTACGAAATTCCGAAATATGACGGCGACCTGGGACAGCCAAGCACGTTCGTGCCCCTCTCGGTGGAGCAGTACGAAAAAAAGGTTCGCTACATCATGGACGCGTTCAAGTCGCAGCATGCCAAACGCTGGTTCACGCCGGAGATCTTTCTTTCCCTTATGCGGCTTCGAGGCATGGAATGCAATGCCCCGAGTGGTTATGCCGAAGCCTTTTACTGCCGCAAGCTGGTGCTCTGAATTCTTCAATAAGAGCTGACTATTTCAAGGCGATCGTTGAAGATCTTTCAGAACTGATTTGAAAGCGACCGTGGCGATGCCTAGGAATGCTTATTCGGGCTAGAAGAGATTTCGAAGCGACCCGAGATCAGTCACCCCATCCATGAATCTGACCGTTATTTTGTGCACTTATAACCGCTGCCAGCTGTTGGCGAACGCGTTGGAAAGCGTCGCCGTCTCCACTCTTTCTCAGTCGGTTAAGTGGGAAGTCTTGGTGGTGGACAACAACTCGCGCGACCAAACCCGCGAGGTAGTGCAGGACTTTTGCGACCGCTACCCTGGTCGTTTCCGGTACCTGTTCGAACCAAGACCGGGCAAGTCGTTTGCCCTCAATAGTGGGATTAGAGAAAGTCGGGGCGAGATCCTGGCCTTTATGGATGATGATGTGACCGTCGAACCGACATGGCTGCAAAATCTGACGGCGGCCCTGGACGGCGACCAATGGGCGGGAGCGGGAGGGCGCATTGTTCTACGCTGGCCTGCCTCGCTTCCGAACTGGCTGTCGGTCGATGGACCGTACGCCCGGCATCCCTTCCCCGGCTTTGACCAGGGCCACGAGGCCAGGGAACTGATCGGACCACCGTTCGGCACCAACATGGCTTTTCGAAGGAAATTGTTCGAGAAGTACGGTGGTTTCCGAACAGATCTGGGTCCAGAACCCGGTAGCGAGATCCGGGCCGAAGACACTGAGTTTGGTCGGCGCGTGGTTGCTGCCGGGGAGCGTCTGCGCTACGAACCCTCCGCTGTGGTCTATCATCCGGTGCCGGAGGATCGAATCGGCAAGAAGTTCTTCCTCAAGTGGCGTTTCGACTACGGACGAGGCGACGCCCGTGAATTTCCCGTTCATCCCGTGCGCCTGTTTTGCAGCCTGCTGGCGTGGACGTTGCGGTGGATGGTGGCATTGGAGCCGCGCGTACGATTTTACCGCAAGGTCGTTGTTTGGGAGAAGGCTGGCGCGGTCGTAGAATTCCGCCGTCACTTGCTTGATGCGAAGAGACGAAAGGACAATGACATCAAAGAGACAAAGAAAGAATACAATGTCTGAATATGCTGAGCCATCACCGAGCTCCAGCGCCAACCGCGAACGGGGTGTGACGCACGAGATGCCAGTTGTGACTAAGACCTCGATGTTTGTCACCCGCGCCGGCGATCCGCACGCAAGCGAACGAAGCCACCTGATAACCCGTTCCATCGGCGACCTTTGGCGCTACCGGGAGCTGCTCTATTTTTTCGCCTGGCGCGATGTCAAAGTGCGCTATAGGCAGGCGGTCTTGGGAGCAGCATGGGCAGTGATCCAGCCGCTCTTTACCATGATCCTGTTCACAGTAATCTTCGGCAGGATGGCACGTGTGCCTAGCAATGGGATACCGTATCCAATTTTTAGTTACTGCGCGCTCGTGCCTTGGACCTATTTCTCTAGTGTTGTTAGTCAGGCGAGTGGTTGCATCTCCGGTAACGCGTCTTTAGTTACGAAAGTATATTTCCCCCGAGTGCTTTTGCCTGCTGGGACAGCCCTGGCCGCTTTGTTGGACTTCGCCGTCGCATCGGTCCTGCTGGTAGTGCTGATGTTCTACTATCACGCAAGGATCAGCTGGCTGCTGCTACTCACCCCTGTGGCCGTCTCGCTGATGGTTCTGATTACAACCGGAGTCAGCCTGTTCGTCGCTGCCATGAGTGTGCGGTACCGTGATATCAGGCACGTGTTGCCCTTCTTGATTCAGCTCTGGATGTTTGGAACGCCTATCATTTATCCCGCGACGATGGTTCCGGCGCGATTCCGCCCAATATTGGCTCTGAACCCGTGCTGGGGAATGGTGGACAGTTTCCGTGCTTGTCTGCTGCCGAATCAGCCGGTCGATTTCAAACTCATAGGGTCTTCGATTGTTGTGGCCGTTGCTGTGTTCGCTGCTGGTTTGTATTACTTTCAAAGTATCGAGAAAAGCTTCGCGGATATAATTTGAACTAGCGGGCAAGAAAGGCCATCAATTCAGCCTATGAATTCTGCAATCTGGGTAGAGAAGCTTTCAAAGAAATATCAGATTGGCCACCCCGATCTGAAACTGCGCGAACACCTCGCTAGCCTGATGAGGTTTGACTTCCTTCGCAAAAAGTCGAAGAGGGAGGACACGACGTTGTGGGCTTTGCGGGACGTCTCGCTGTCAATCCAGCAAGGCGAAACCGTGGGCATCATCGGGCGAAACGGGGCCGGGAAAAGTACTCTCTTGAAGATCCTCTCCAAGATCACCTATCCCACGTCTGGCGCGGTGAGGGTGGACGGGAGGGTTGCTTCGCTGTTAGAGGTTGGGACCGGCTTTCACGAGGAACTGACGGGTCGGGAGAACGTCTATTTGAACGGTTCCATTCTCGGCATGTCGAAGACCGAGGTAAAAAGCAAGTTCGATACCATCGTCGAATACTCTGGCGTTGAGAAGTTCATCGATACGCCCATCAAGCGGTACTCTTCTGGCATGCGCCTGCGGCTGGGTTTCGCGGTGGCAGCACATCTGGACCCTGACATCTTGATCGTAGACGAGGTTCTTTCAGTTGGCGACGCGGCATTCCAGAGAAAGTGTCTGGATACCATTGAGGGCTTGCGTGCAAAGGCTCGTACCATCCTTTTTGTCTCGCACAATCTGACGGCTGTGGAGAATCTTTGCGAAAGGACCATTTGGATTGATGGGGGTCAAGTTCGCATGGATGGAGAAAGTTCGGCTGTGGTCCGCGAATACATGGGGAGCGTGCGTAAGTCCCGTGAAATGTCTACGGCCTTAGATGCGACGGAGAGTCGGAGGGGGAACGGTCAGATCCAGTTTACGGAGATCGAGTTTCTCTCACCGGAAGGGATTACGCAAAAAATCATCCGTTCTGGCGATCCAGTCGTTATTCGCATGCACTACTGTGCACACAAGCCGATTGCCTATCCCTGTTTCGGCTTTCGAATGTACACCGAATTCGAAGCAATGGTTACCGAAGTCGGCACCTCGCTTCACGGCATTTACATTTCGAGGGTAGAGCCCGGAGAGGGATATGTTGACCTTGAGATTGAGAGCCTGAACCTGATGGCTGCAAAATATAGGCTCTCTTTGTTTTTGACCGACATGCCGGGACACCTGGTGTACGACATTATCGAGCACGCGGTGACGTTCGAAGTCGAGAGCGCGAACCTTTATCAGTCGGGTCGGTCCTCGGACGGTCTAGGGATTGTATTCTTCCCACAAAAGTGGAATCTCACAGGAATGTCGGGCCAAGCTAAATATACTCCCAAGAGCTTGACGACTTCGAGGAAATCGCTGGCACAGCCCGCCTCGCAAGCGGACCGCACGACCACGTAAGTCGCTGTACAGCGCAAGGAGCGCGCATGGACCCCTTAGTTAGCATCGTCGTTCCCTGTTACAAACTTGCGCATCTGTTGCCGCAGTGCGTGAATTCTATTCTGGAACAGGACTACAAGAATTTCGAAGTCCTTATTATGGATAACTGCTCGCCGGACCGCACGCCCGAGGTCGCGCAGTCATTTAGCGATCCGAGAGTGAAGCACATCCGCAATGAATCGAACTTGGGTCACGTACGTAACTTCAACAAAGGCATAACTCTGGCGCGTGGAAAGTATGTGTGGATAATTTCGGCAGACGACCTGTTACGAAGCCCTTCCGTGCTTGGGCGATACGTTGACGTGATGGAACGAAACGCAACTGTCGGTTTCGTGTTTTGTCGTGCCGTCGAGCTGCACGGAGAAAAGCAAGGAGGCATTGACAGGTGGGCCGATTGTGGCGACCAAGACTGTATTTGGCAGGATACGACATTTTTTCGGCGTCTCATTGAGGCCGATTGTATCGTTATGTCTTCTGTGTTGATACGAAAGGAGTGTTTGAATCGGGTCGGCGAGTTTCCACTCGATCTGCCCTACTCGTGCGATTGGTACATGTGGAGCATGCTCGCCATGCATTATGGAGTTGCCTACCTCGCCGAGCCCATGATCTTTTCCCGCCTTCATCAGGACAGTCTCACGACTCAATTTAGCCGGGAATATGCACGCATCTGCGCGGGAGATGAGCTCAGTGTTCTCTGGCGTGTAGCACATGAAGCAGAACTTGCGCAAAAGCCCTCCCTGCGTGATGCGTGTCATGCGGCGTTCGTCCGTCGGGCCAATGACCTATTGATGGCAGGATTGTTCGGAAAGGGCAACCGCATAAGCGCGACCGAGTTTGAGGAAATCCTCAAAAGCCATGTTCGAGACTTGAATGCCATGCAGCAGGTTCGAGTATCCGTGTACACCAGCCTTAGGGAGAATGTGAAAAAGTTGTACCACGTCCACGACGCACCGATCGGCCCCGCCGATGAAATAAGCTTCTATTGGGATTTGCGCTGCCAAGCGGAGCTCGCAGGTGTTCCATCCCTTCGCGATACCTGCAAGCTCGTGCTCGTCCATAGACTGTCTTTTCGGCTGCAGGCGGGGACGTTCAAAAGCGGGGCTGAATTTGCTGAGATTCTTCACGGCCGGATTCCGGACGTGGAAGCAGAGAAGGACATCCGAGCACTCGTTTATAGAGACCTAGGTGACCAACAGTACACCCGCGGTGAATACGCCGAGGCAACTCAATCTTACCGGCTTGCGCTGGAGGCCTGTCCTGGCCACTCAGCGACCTCGGCAAAATACCTCCTCATGCGAATGGGCATGCCCGGAATCTGGATCCGGCAGTTAGCAGCTCAACTGCGAGAATCGAGTCGAAGGGTCTGGCATGCAAGGCAACAAAGTTCCAAGCCAGCGAAAGCGGATTTTGTTGTTCGTCACCCATGTCTTTAGTGATGGAGGATCCGAGAAGCATCCGCAAGAGCGCGTTCGGATAGCACACGCTTCGCAATCTCGTGCGTCCAAGGAATTTGACACCAAAGCCAAGTTGTCAGACATCCAATATCCAATCGTCATGAAAGGCGCGTGACTAGCGGTGAAAGCCGGGTGATGGCTACGGGGGAATGAAAAATCCCGAGCCCTGCCAGTGCCGGCTGGCAAGCAAGTACGTGTCGGGTGACGAATCGTTGAGTTGTAAGGATGGCCCTCAATGATAGCCCTCGAAGTTGCAGTCGTGTCGGCTTCGTAGATGATCAAGCGATGAAGGAATGAACGTTGTAATTTATCTTTTTCGAACTGCGACGTTCTTGTCGCGACTCCTAGCCCCTGGCATCAAGAGTTTGGCTCAAATATAGGAACGTCCGGTTTACTATTTGGTTGTTCGAACAGAATATTATGCAAACATCGAAAGAACCACTAGTTTCTGTCGTTATGGTAACTCGCAATGCGGACCGATTTCTGAGGGAGGCGATCGAAAGCATCCTCGGCCAAACCTTTCGCGACTTCGAATTCATTATCGTTGACTTCGGGTCGACCGACACGTCCAGGGATATTGCCTCGAGCTATGCCGCCAAGGACAGCAGAATCAGGCTCAGTGAGATACCCAATTGCGGCTTGGCAGAAGCGCGGAATGCAGTGTGTGCTCTCGCGACCGGGCGTTACATCGCCATCCAGGACGCCGATGACATCTCCCTTCCCAGCCGATTGAAGGTGGAAGTGGATTTCATGGAGAAGCATCCGGAGGTTGGCCTTCTTGGCGGCGCCGTTCAACGAATCGACCAGAACGGTAAATACTTGTCAACTGCTGACGACCATCCGACGGAAGATCAAGAAATCAGATTGGTATTGAGAGAGTGGAATACTTTTTGCCAACCTGCGGTTGTCATGCTCCGGGAGGCTTTCGTCCGCGTCGGCGGATATCGAGCGGCATTTCCGAATGCGGAAGACTACGACCTGTGGTTGCGAATCTCTGAGTATTACCAATGTGCTAATCTTAAAGAGGTTGTCCTGAAGTACAGGATTCATCCACACCAAATGACAAGGCGGAAGCGGAGCGAGCAATTACTTTGTACTCTCGCTGCCCAAGCGTCAGCATCGTTGCGCAGAGCAGGAAAGCCAGATCCCATCAATTCCGCTAATGAGATTACACCTACGGTGCTGGCCGGAATGGGTGTGAGCCTGACCATGCAGAAAACTAAACTCGCAGAAGACTACTTTTCGTCGATCAACAAGATGTATAAGACGGGGGGGGACGCCGCCGTTCTCGAAGCAGCCGCAGAATTCCTCCGGCTCTGCAAAGGAGGATGCGTGGAGCCAATTTTCATCTCCGACGTGCATATCCTTTCTGCAAAAGCCTATTGGAAGCAACGGAGAATTTTGCCCAGCTTTCTTTCAGTTGGACGCGCGGTGCTCGCGCGTCCGAGGATAGTGGGACGCCCTTTGAAACCCTTCCTGCGACTGCTTCGGTCTGCAAAGTAGCGAAGTCGGGCGCGCGGAAACGGGACCGTGCTGTTTATTGCGAGTGCGATACCGGGAGGAAGGGAGTATGCGTGTTAACTGGAAACTTCTCTTATCGACGATCGTCTTCGGTCTCTGCATAGCGCCCACCATCATTAGCTATCAGCCCTATTCTTTTAGATGGGATGATTCGGACTACTTGTTAAGATCCATCGCGGTCAGCAGAGCGTTTTGGTCGGGAAATAGGCATGGAATGCGCATAGTGATGGTCGATATTCACCCTCCCGTCATGACGCTATTGGGGCTGCCTTGGGGACCATTGACGTCGTGGGATGCTGCCGGGAAATGTTTTATAACGCTCACAGCACTCCTTGCGCTCTTTGTCGCTTGTTGCTTGTTTTTGCTGCTGCGTATCGGGTTGAAGCCACTATACTTCGTGATCGCCAGCGTCTGTGTATTCGCAGCTCTTGGTCCTTATCCTGCCGGTGCAGATGCACACTTTTTTGCAACAGGGTTAGGGTCGGACTGTCTATTTGCCTGGAGCGCTTTCGCAGCATTGCTCTTAATTCCGTACGAAGCAACAACTCATACCTCCTCGACCACAGGCAGTTTAGTGCGAGGCGTTCTATGGGGATTGATTTTTTCGGTGGGTGCCATTACAAAAGTAAGTTTTTTGTACTTTATTGTCCTCATTATTCCAATTCTGTTTATCGTTGGAATGCGCCAAAGAGGGCTACGCAGTGTGCTGTTGTCGTCGATCTCGCTGATCGTATGCTCATTCCCAGTTACTATCTATGTGCTTCGATACGGACTACCCGCAGTGATGAATGGTTGGGCAGCGTCGTTCGGACATGATGCGCCTTTCTACTCTATTTCATTGACGCAGTTTGTGAGCGACACGGTTCGACAATCCCCGGGCATACTGCTGTCTGCGATGTTTGTAGCCGCCGGGATGGTCTACTTGGTGGTCAAGCGGCGTGACGTTGGGTGGGCCACCAATGTCCCGCCGCTTCTGATCATGGTCGGTTATTGCGCAATTTCGCTAGCAAGTAGCAATCGGGAGATTCGGTACTTATTTCCGGCAATCATCGCGTTACCCTTCTTGGTCGCATTGCTCATTTCCCGGGAAACATATCAATTCCCTCGTAGATCTGCCGCGATTGCTGCGATCGTTGCCTTCTGCTGTTTATTGGCGGCTGGTCTGCCGACGTTGCATCGCGCAAATAGGCAAAGTATAGCGAGGAGCGAAGCGGTTTTAGCTCAGGCTGTTGCATCCAACGCGAAGCGCGTCCTGCTGGCGACTGACAGCAGGACGTTAAATGTGGACTTGATGCGTCTCGCGGCCGCGGTTTCACCATCGCTGCCTCAAGTCGAGTCGGATACTTTGGCGTATCATGCTTTCAATGGCACGCGGATCGAGGATGATTTCCGCGACATTCGCGAGTCTGACCTGATCGTTTTTCAGGACCAGGAGGCATTGCAGCCTGCATTCACAAATCAGCGGGTCGCGGAATACGAGCAATACACCCGGCAATACGGCGGCGAGGTGCCAGTCAAAGTGGCAGGTGATATTAGTATCTACCGAATTAACCAGAACTCACGGTGACGTTTGCGTTTGCGGGGTTGAACCTGCCTCTCAGAGATCGGACAGTAAGCACCCTTCTTGTTTTGTAGGCTGCATTGGAGCGACTCCGCTGAATTCGTCACGAACCTTGGGCGATTCTGACTCCGCCGGATTCCGAGCTAAGCGCGGTCAAACGAAAGGTGGCAAGAGAACGATGTCCCCACACGAAAGCCAGGTCATTGAGAGCGGGCTTTCGCCGGAACAAGCTGGCCCTGCGCGTTCTGCTCATGCTCGTAGGACAGTATTATTTGTCACAAAAACCACAGGTTACGGCGGTGCCGAAATACACCTTCTTCAATTGATGCGCAGGGTCCAGGAGCCTGGAGTTCAGCTTTCTCTACTCTGTGTAGAGGACGACGTCTTCAGTGAACGGCTGGACTCCGATCAGACTGTAGAGGTGATCACATGCAAACGGGTGCCGGAGTCTTTGTGGGATTGGGTTCGGCTTTTTCGAGCTTCGCAGCCTGACGTTGTTGTCTTCATCTACACCTGGATCTGGTGCTTTCCCTCGATCGCACCAGTTGGCGCCTGGCTCGCCGGCATTCGAAAGCTCTACGCGATCCAGCATGCGCTCCCTCCGGGCGTGCCGCCGAAAGTGGAAGGTAGATCGATTCGCGCTGTTTTGCGCCGTCTAATCGGCAAACGGGCACGCCACTTACTGGGCTCAATGGTCCGGCCGAACCTTTGGGACAAAACTATTTGTGTGAGCAACGCGGTCCGAGAGGCTCTAATACGGGACTATCGATTTCCGCCGAAGAGAACTCTGACCATTCACAACGGCGTGTCCCTGTCGGAGTTTGCTCCGTCCGGTAGTGATGGAATCGCTGTTAGAAACCGATTGGGACTTCGTTCAGACGAGTTCGTCCTCGTGTGTGCCGCGAGGCTGACTGAAGAAAAGGGAATCGGCATTTTGCTCCGAGCAATCGCGCGAGCCTTGCGTGACAGTGTTCCTTGCAAGTGTATTATTGTAGGTGACGGCCCGCTCAGAGAGCAACTGTTGGAGCAAGCGCAGGAACTGGGCTTACTTGGCCACGTATTCTTTGAGGGTTTCCAGAAGGATGTACGACCTTACTTACAGGCCAGCTCCGCCTTCGTGCTCACATCGCATAGTGAGGGAGGTGGGGGGCCGCTTTCGGTCTTGGAAGCAATGGCTTGTGGCCTGCCGTGTATCGTCACGGGCGTAGGTGGCAGTGTAGAAGCTATTACTCATCAAGTCCATGGCCTGGTTGTTCCTCCGGCGTCGGTGGACGCGGTAGCGGACGCGATTTCGTACCTCGCGACTCACCCGCACGAACGCGAGCAGATGGCACGGATGGCACGCACAAGGGCGTGCGAGGCATTCGACATCGAGAACGCGATGCCAAAGATTCGACGGGTAATACTCAGCTGATTGCTGCTTGCGATGGAAGCCGTGACCCGGGAGGACTTTCGCAGCTGCTGGGGAACGCGCCGCGGAACCGGACGGCAGCAATGGATGGAAGCAGTCGCGCATGGGAGCCCAATAAAATGTCAACGCTCGTCACGCCGGTACTCTCTCTAGAAGATCTTCGCCCGGCATTTCGGCAGCGCCTGAAGTCCATGTATTCGGGAGAACTGCAACCGGGGAACAATGGTCCGGTCGAGCTCGACAAACTGACCCGAATCTCTGAGCCGCAAGGCATGTGGATCTATGAAACATGCCGGCGATTGAAGCCAAAAGGTAGCCTCGAAATCGGATTGGCATACGGCTTCAGCACGATTTACATCCTAGCCGCTATCGATCAGACGGGAGCGGGCCACCATACAGCGCTCGACCCTTTCCAGCGGAGCTATTGGCACGGTGTGGGCGCTCTCCAAGCAAAGCATTTCGATATGGAGCGGTCGTTCGAGATGCTCGAGGAATTCTCAGTTACAGCGTTGGCGTCCTTCGCAACCCAGAAGCGGGAGTTTGAATTTATTTACATCGACGGCAATCACCGTTTTGATGATGCTCTTGTAGATTTTACACTCGCCGCAGACGTCTGCCCCATGGGAGGCCATATCGTCTTTGACGATACGTGGATGCCCTCCATCCAAACGGTCGCCTCCTGGATTCGGTTGGACCGCAAGGATTTCCGCGAAATTCCGACGCCGATCGGAAATATTGTCCAGTTCGAGCGAGTCGGAAAAGATGATAGAAGGTGGGACCATTTCGTTCCGTTCTGTCAGACCCCTACACCGGACGGGTTTGGGAAGCGAGCCACCTTTTCCAGACGCATCGTCCGGCGCGTCAAACGCATGCTGGATACTCAGTTGCTCTGAGACTGACGTATTCGAGTCTGACAGGTGCTGGATGGGAGAGACTGGAAACAAACGAGGCTTTCTAGGTGCCTCTTCGCCACGTGCCATGCCGTGATTACATCCCCTGTCATTTCCAGAGATTCTTATTTGGATCCTGTTGCGGCGAGTTGGAGTAGCCTACCCTTGGACTGTTCTTCGTGGCCTTCGCTGTGTCCACAAGATACATGAACAACAACGCGCCATTCGCTACCCAGTTTTTGCAGGATGATGAATCCTCGCAACGCCCAGAGATTTGTTGTGGACAAGGAGCTGTCTTGAACACACGGACCGGTGTGTCGTCGAACAGCGAACGTGTCAGGTTGGTGCGCTCTGACCAAACACCGGAGAGTCCTCCGGCGGTTATTATCGTTGGTCCTCCTTGGCAACGGAGCGGCACTGCGAGGGTCATTCAGAATCAGATTGAATTCTATCGAAGTCGTGGGTATTTCACTCTCTTCGTGGCTGTCGCGATTGATCGCGACTACATGCGATCCAACGCAATCATTTGGGACGCCTTCGAGGAGGGCGTTCAAGACCTCGGCGCCGATCACGTGTCGATCGCCGCTCTTGAGCGAAAACAATATGTCCGTGCAAAGTACACGGCATCGATTCGGCACGCGTTGCGCGGTACGGTGCTCGATTGGATCGTTGCCATCGGAAGGTCGGCCCAATTGCCGGACGATGTGGCCCGTTTCATTCGCGGGCTGCCGGTGGCTCTGATCCATGTCAATCACGTCTATACCATGGGCTTTGCGCTGCGCCTGCGGAAGCAATTGGTTCGCGGCGGCGAACGTGTACCGATCATCATCGAGACCCACGATGTCCAGTCTCACCTTTTGCAGCAGAGAGGCGATCTCAACCCCTGGACGCATCGGACTGACCGCTTGAAGCGCCTGATTCGGTCTGAAAAGAGACTACTCGATAAAGCGGATGTTCTCGTCCACCTCTCCGTGGACGACAGTGACTTCTTTAGAATGCAAATGCCATCCAAGCCTCAGATTCTCACGATGCCGACGATAGATGAGTCTTTCATGTCGACCGTGAACGCGATTCGCTCTCCGTCGGCGGAGCAGATTGATTTGCTGTTCGTTGGACAAAGCAATGGCCCCAATCTTCTTGCCCTCGAGTGGTTCTTCGAGCAAGTCTGGCCGTTGATCTCCGAACGGCGATACATCCTCAAAATTGTTGGCCGAGTTGAAATGCTAGTGCGCCACCGTTTGCCACAGATCTACGAGGCGTTTCGATCTTGCTTTGTGGGTCTAGTTGCTGACCTGGCACCGTACTATTGTTCGTCGCGATGTGTTATTGCTCCAATGGTTTCAGGTTCCGGCATCTCTATCAAAACGATCGAAGCTCTCGCACTCGGCAAGGCTTTCGTGGGTACTTCGAAAGCGTTTCGAGGCATGCCGATGGAGCAGATCAAGCAAGCGGGCCTTCAGGCGTATGATAACCCTCAGGACTTCGCCGACGCCATCACACACACGCTTTGTACCGAACGTCTGGCGGGAGCCTGCAGTCGCGCCGCCTACGATCGTGTGTTTTCCGTCCAAGCGGCTTTCGCGTCACGTGAACAGGCCGTTAGAATCGCCACCGAAGCACGGAATCACCGTTATTCACGGCGCATTGGACTAGCGTTATTCGGGGGCAATGTTCGAGGCCTTTGAAGTCTAACTTGTTCGAGTACGATGATTGGCCGGCAGATGGAACGAGAGAAGTTTTGAAACCCACTGAGATGGTCCGGAAGAATGAATAAGCCGCTGGTGTCCGTTGTGATGGTTGTGTGTAACGTTGATCGCTTTTTGGCGGAATCGATTGAGAGCGTTCTGACACAGACGTTCAGCGATTTTGAATTTATCATAGTGGACTTTGGCTCTACCGACCAATCCAAGGCTATTATTTCCAGCTATGCGGCTCGGGACAGTCGAATCAGGATGCACGAGATACCGAACTGTGGCTTGGCCGTAGCTCGCAATGCAAGCTGCGCGCTGGCGCGCGGGCAATACATTGCCATTGCGGACGCCGACGATGTCTGCCTCCCAGAGCGTTTGCTGTGGCAGATCGAATTCATGGAAAAGCATCCTGGGGTGGGCCTCCTGGGCGGCGCTATGGAGTGGATTGATGCGAAGGGCAGGCGTTTATTTGTCAATGGCGGCCCGACTGAGGATCACGAAATTAGATCAGCTCTTGCCTTTCGCAACCCGTTCGGACAGAACGCTGTCATGATTCGCAGGGATACATTCACCTTTGTGGGTGGATACCGGACAGTGTTTGCCCAAGCTGAGGATTACGACCTATGGCTGAGGATCTCCGAACACTTCCAATGTGCGAATCTCAAGCAAGTCGTCGTCAAGTATAGGGTTCATCCCAATCAGGAGTCCTTCCGCAGGCGGAGACAGCAAACTCTCTGCAAGCTTGCTGCGCAAGTATCAGCGTTATCCAGGGGGAATGGAAAACCGGATCCGCTGGAGTCGGTTCAAGAGATCACACCCGCGCTGTTGATGGGACTGGGTGTGCCCCAGGCTAGGCAGCAGACTGCTCTTGCTTCCGACTTCTACGATTGGATCCGCAACATGTGTCTCGCGGGTGAATACTCGGTCGCCCTTCAAGCAGCGGTTGAGATTTTGCGGTCGTCCGATTTGGAACGGGCTAATGGGCGGCCGATCGCCAATCTGTGGCTCACGGCGGCATGGCTCTATTGGAAGCGAAGGGAGTTTTTGAACAGCTTGTTCGCTTTAGCACGTGCGGTGATGATACGCCCTGTCGTGGTAGGGCGTCCTTTGAAACAGCTGCTTCATTTGGTTTGAGCTCCTCTGATTGCCTAGGCGCCCATTGGTTGGGGTGGACGGGAAGTGACGGCTATGAAGATCACGGTCATTTTATGCACATATAATCGATGCCAGAGTTTGGCGAAAGCACTGGAGAGCGTTGCAGCATCGGAGTTACCCAGCACGATCTCTTGGGAAGTGCTTGTCGTGGACAACAACTCGCGCGACCAAACGCGCGAGGTAGTCGAGGACTTTTGTCGCCGGTATCCTGGCCGTTTCCGCTATCTTCTTGAACCACGGCAGGGTAAATCGTATGCACTCAACAGCGGTAGCCGAGCGACCCAGGCAGAGATCCTAGTCTTCACCGATGACGATGTCCTCGTGGAGCCAACGTGGCTGAGAAAGCTGACGGGGGCGTTGAACGAGGGCGAATGGGCTGGCTCTGGAGGGCGCGTCCGTCCGGAGGCGTCTTTCTCGCCTCCCCACTGGTTGGCACTCGAAGGGCCCTATGCGATGGGAAATGTTCTCGCGTTTCTCGAACTCGGTTCCGAGGGGGGCGAGTTCACCGAGGATCCTTTTGAGAGAAACTTGCCCGTTGGCGCAAACATGGCATTTCGAAGAACAATGTTCGAGAGATACGGTGGTTTTAGAACCGATTTGGGCCCCGATGGCACCGAACTCCGTGGCGAAGACACGGAGTTCAGTCGCCGGTTGCTGAAGGCCGGCGAGCGATTGCGGCATGAACCCTCTGCTGTGGTCCATCATGTGATCCCAGAGAGTCGGCTACGAAAAGAATACTTCTTGGCATGGTGGTTCGGCCATGGCCGGACCGCTGTTCGCAGAAAGGGAAAGCGACCCCCCGTTGGGGGCATTCCAAGACATTACATCGGCATTTCCTATCGAATTTTGAGAATTTTGCCGGGAAGAGTTCTACGGTGGTTACTGGCGCAAAATCCGCAACGGAGATTCTTCCTCAAGTGCTGGGTCTGGGCAACAGTCGGCGAGATCGTCGAACTCTACCGCCAGTCGTTTGGCGCACCGCAACAAGGGCGAACTTCCAATCTGGAACCCTTGAAGCAGTAGTGGTGACACTGTGAAGATCACGGTCATTTTATGCACATATAATCGATGCCAGAGTTTGGCGAAAGCACTGGAGAGCGTTGCAGCATCGGAGTTACCCAGCGGGGTCGAATGGGAAGTGCTTGTCGTGGACAACAACTCCCGCGACCAAACGCGCGACGTAGTCGAGGACTTTTGTCGCCGGTATCCCGGCTGTTTCCGCTATCTCTATGAACCACAGCAAGGCTTGTGCGCCGCACGTAACGCCGGCATCAGGGATGCTCGAGGCGAGATCGTCGCATTCACGGATGACGACGTGACCGTGGAGTCGATGTGGCTGCACAATTTGACGGCGCCCCTGCAAAACGTCGAATGGGCGGGTTCGGGAGGACGCATTCTTCCGGCACGCGCCTTTTCACCTCCGCCTTGGCTTGCGCTCAGTGGTCCGCACAGTTTGGGAGGCCCTCTGTATGCCCAATTCGACCTAGGGGACAAAGCGCGCGAACTCGATCAGCCTGCTTATGGCGCCAACATGGCCTTTCGAAAGGCCATGTTCGAGAAATACGGAGGCTTTCGAACTGACTTAGGTCGCCGTCCCGGCAACCAGATCGGCGGTGAGGACACCGAGTTCGGTCATCGGCTAATGGCCGCCGGAGAGCGGCTGCGTTATGAGCCATCCGCCGTCGTCTACCACGAGGTCGTGGAGGAGAGAATCAAAAAGGAATTCTTCCTAAAGTCGCAGTTCGACTATGGGCGAGCCCTGATTCGGGAGAATGGGAAACAACCCGGATTTGGCGGGATTCCGAAATGCTATCTCGCCATTCCGAAAACCGTCAAAGGCATGTTCCAGGCGGCGCTGCGGTGGATGCGGGCTTCGGATCCTCAGGTCAGCTTCTTCTGCAAATGCGTCGTGTGGCAGATGGCCGGGCAGATTGCGGAAACCTGCGGCCAGTTGCGACGGGCAACGCCGACTAGCAGCGCGTTGCAGCAGACGAGCCGAGAGCGTCCCCTGAACTAACGGAAGTGGATATGTCTCTTCTGTCTGACGCGACCCCTATGCGACAAAGGAACTCGAAGCCGTCGAGCATGCTGACGAATGGCGACGGTAGCAGTCTGAAGATAACCGTCGTCGTGTGCACGTACAACCGGTGCCAGAGTCTGGCCAAGTCGCTCGAGAGTGTCGCAGCCTCCGAAATACCCGAGACGGTTGAATGGGAAGTGCTGGTCGTGGATAACAATTCGAGCGATCAGACGCGTGAGGTCGTCGAGGATTTCTGCCGCCGCTACCCCGGTCGTTTGCGTTACCTGTTTGAAGCAAAGCAAGGATTGTCCCACGCCCGAAACGCCGGCGTCCTGCAAGCTCGGGGCGATATCATTGCCTTCACGGATGACGACCTGACCGTGGAGCCGACGTGGCTGTGGAATTTAGTCGGCGCCTTAGGCAGCGGCGAATGGGCCGGCGCCGGAGGACGCATTCTGCCGGCGCAAACCTTCGCAGCTCCCAGATGGTTCGCGCTGAATGGCCCCTATAGCATGGGCGGCGTTCTCTATGCCCACTTCGACTTAGGGGACAAAGCGGGTGAACTGGACCGTGCACCATATGGCGCCAATATGGCCTTTCGTAAATCGATCTTCGATAAATACGGCAATTTTCGCGTGGATCTCGGTCCCTCCCCAGGCAATGAAATTCGCAACGACGACACAGAGTTCGGCCGCCGGTTGATGGCAGGCGGAGAGCATTTGCGGTATGAACCGTCGGCCGTGGTCTATCATGAGGTACCGAAGAACCGCATAAAGAAAGAATACTTCTTGAAGTGGTGGTACAGTTACGGACGTGCCCAAACCCGCGAAGCGGGAAAGCGGCCCGCGATACTCGGAGTTCCCCGGCACTACGTCATCCTACCCCACGTTCTCTTACGGCACCTGCCCGTCAGACTTCTCCAATGGCTTCTGTCAGTCAACTCACAACGGCGGTTTTATCGAAAGTGCATGACGTGGGTAGCAGCTGGATGGCTGGTGGAAACGTATCGGCTGGCGCGCCACGCACGAAAACAAACCGCCTAGCGCGATTCACGAACGATAATCACTGCCCGTTTGCGTGGGTCTGACCAAGGGTGTTCATTCTCCCCTAGAGGTTAGATGCTGGTCGAGGGAGGCGAAACTCAGACTCCTATGAATGACTTCTTAATCGAGCATTTCCGCTGCTCCGACCGCTTTGTCCAGTTTCGACGCAAGGCCCCTGTCTCCTCGATGTGCGGATACTTTCAATTCGGCAGAACGGCGACCTGCTACGGAAGCTATTCTGGGCGTCAACCAGCCAAGGCCTCGACGGAGATATTTCACGACGCTCTTCCCGAGACGGTGGTGAAGGACGGAAACGTCTATCTACCGTTCGACCCGGCAGAAGTGGATAACAATCTTCGCTGCGAACGGTATACAGCTGACTGGATAAATGGAAACTTTCGGTCGCTCCTGGCCAAAGCGTATTACTTCGTCCGGCCGGTTCTTTCGGTTAGGGTGCGAAGGCACTTGCAAAGGCCCCATTTGAGGGGCTGGGACAAGCTGCCATTCCTGCATTGGCCAGTGGATTGTTCAGCCGATGACCTGCTCGGGCAGCTGCTCTTGCTGGCTTTGAGATCAAACAGGATGGAGCGCATGCCGTTCATTTGGTTCTGGCCGGAAGGCGCTTCTAGTGCCGCAATCATGACCGATGATGTTGTATCGAAGGCAGCTGTGGTTTAACCATCTAAAGTTCTCTTACGATATGTCCGTTCCAAATGTCGCGCACTTGGATCCGCAGCGCGGCGGATGCTGCACAGTGATGCCGTATTTTTTTGGGCTCGATTTTGGAAAGATCGGTAACCATGATCCAAGACCACGGCTGTTCAATATTCTAAATGATTATTCGATTGATCTCTGGAAACGACAGACCGAACTCATCATGCAAAGACATGGGCTTCTAAGTTTCATTGTGCATCCGGATTACATCGTCAGATCCCGAGAGCGGACTATCTATGAAGCACTGCTCGCTTTCTTGGATTGCTTGAGGGCGGAAAAGAGTGTTGGGACAGCCACTCCCGGCGAAGTAAATCGGTGGTGGAGACAGCGAGCACAAATGAGGTTGGTTGAGGACCGTGAAGGCTGGCGGATCGAGGGCCCCGGCAAAGAGCGGGCCCGTATCGCCTACGCGAGTGAAAAAGACGGGCGGCTTGTTCTTTCCTTGGAAGCAAATGCGGTTTAGGGCCTCATGGCAGAAGAGGCGATGATCTCAATGTGGTCGATCTTGGGGGACCGACGTCAACCCCTTTCAGTAAAATGATACAACGCAGGCTCGGAAAGACCGGTGTCAAACTACCCGCGATTGGCCTGGGGACCTGGCGGTACCAAGGAGGCGTTGAACCGCTTCAAGTTGGTGTGGCTCTGGGAGCGCGTTTCATTGACACGGCTGAATCCTACGGCACCGAGGACGTTGTTGGGCAGGCAATCCAAGAAATTCGGCAGAAGGTATTTCTTGCGACAAAGGTTGCACCGAGGCACTTCAAACATTCCGAAGTAATCCATGCAGCGAACGAAAGCCTCAAGCGGCTCAAAACCGACTATATCGACCTCTACCAACTCCACTGGCCCAACTACACCGTCCCGATTGAAGAAACGATGGGAGCGATGGAAGAGCTAGTGGATAGCGGGAAAGTGCGATTCATTGGCGTAAGCAATTTCATGCTGCACGACCTTAAGAATGCGCAGAAGGCAATGACCAGGCACAAGATTGTCTCCAACCAAGTTCGCTATAACTTGATTGACCGGACGATCGAAAATGGTTTGCTACTGTATTGCCAGGAACACGACATTACCGTGATCGCGCACAGCCCATTCGCAAGCAGCCTAGCGAGCATACGAGCAAAGGATCCCGAGAACGTTCTGGAAAAGCTGGCACAGGCCAAATCCGGAACAGCGGCACAGATTGCCCTCAATTGGTGTTTGTCGAAACAAGGGGTTGTCACGATCCCAAAGGCTAATTCAGCAGAGCATGTGAGGGAAAACTGTGCTGCTTCCGATTTCCAGCTATCCTCTCGGGAGTTGCAAATCTTGGATACCAAACTTCAGTTTCGACGACGCGGCTTCCTCGAAATGGAATTGCGCCGCTTCGCCCGGCATGCCCTGCAAATGGCAGGTAGGAATCAGTAAAGCTCAAGGTTCGACACAACCGTTTTCGCTGCCCTCGCGTTTGACTGGTCGTGATCGAAAGCGCTAGGGACCGAATGTAAGGAGGTCGTGGCCTGCGGCAATCGTAACCACCTGCTTGCCCGCAGAGAGGAACGTGATGGGGGCTGCTACGGTGTATCCACCGGTATCAATGCGCCAGAGCTGGCGGCCCGTACTCGCATCAAGGGCAAAGAAGTATGTATCCTGACTGCCGAATACAACCCCGCCCCCTGTGCTCAACAAGCCACCCACGGTAGATGCAGTATGGCGGTACTCCCACTGCGTCTCGCCCGTCACCGCATTGAGGGCGCGAACGGCTGTCTGACAGGCGGCCTTGGCAAAATCCTGAAAGGTTCCGTCGGTGAAGAGCTCGCCCGGATGATATTCGCCAGGTTCCTTGTAGAAAACCCCTGCCTCTTCCCGGAACGGGACATATATGAAACCCGTTACGGGACTGTAGGAAGCAGCAAACCAGTTAGCGCCTCCGCCATCACTGGGGAAAAGAGCGGTTCCCTGTTTCGTTGGACGTGCCGTTGGATCGACGATCGGACGACCACGGCTGTCAATTCCGTGGGCCCATGTTTCTTTCGCAAATGGCCGCGCCAGAAGGAAACGCCCCGTCTCGCGGTCCAGGAGGTAGTAGAACCCGTTCCGATTCGCTTGCGCCAGCAGATGCTGCCGTCTGCCTGCGACATCTCTGTCGAACAGCACTACGGTTTCGGTGGCATCCCAATCGAACAAATCATGTGGTGTGAACTGAAAATACCATCGGAGTGTCCCGTGATCCGCATCCAACGCCACGACGCTGTCTGTGTAAAGGTTGTCGCCCCCACGTGTATCCCCGTCGTAATTCGGGCTCGGATTGCCGACTGGCCAGTAGATCACATTCGTTTCGGGATCGAACGAGCCGGTCAGCCAGGTTGGTCCGCCACCTGTTTTCCAAGCGTCACCCTCCCATGTGTCCGCCCCGGACTGTCCCGGTTCGGGAATTGTCTCAAATCTCCAAATTTCTCTTCCGGTCGCCACATCCCGAGCGTCTATGAAACCGCGAATCCCGAATTCTCCACCGGCAACACCGGTGACTACGATATTGTTCAGCGCCAGCGGAGCTCCGGTGATGCTGTACCCGTTCTTGTAGTCGGCGATTTTGACGTCCCAGCGCAGTCGTCCGCTTGCTATATCAAGAGCCACCAAGTGAGCATCTAGCGTGCCGAAAAAGAGCGTCTGCCCGAGCACGGCCAAACCGCGGTTCATGGCACCGCAACAAAGCGCAAGATGCTGCGGCAAGCTTCGATCATAGGCCCAAACTAAAGTGCCGGTGCCAGCATCAAGTGCCTCGACACGATTGGGCGGCACCGTCACAAACATGTAACCGCCGACGACCAATGGGCTAGTTTCGATCAGGTCCGGGGAGGTGTACTGACGCGCCCACAACAGGCGTAAGCCGTTGACATTTGCCGGTGTGATCTGATTGATCGGGCTGAAGCGATGACTATCGTACGAGCCAGAATAGGTTAACCAGCGATCCGGCAGCTGACTTGCGGCGCGCAGTTCCTCATAGTGCACCGGTTGCAGTGTGGGGATGGCTGAGGCGGGCATCGAAACCGTTGGGGACTGTGAGCTCCACACCAGCGAACTCACATAGGCCACAAGAGACCACTTGTCGCGGTCCGGCAAACGACTGGCTGGCATGGCAGTTGCCGGGATTCCATGAGAAATAGTCTCGAAAATACCCCAGTCACTGTTACCCTGCACCATTCGTCGCCCTTCGAGGGCTGGGCCACCGGGACCTCCGGATCCGTCGGTGCCGTGACAGGTGCTACAGTGAGATTGAAAAAGAGTTCTTCCCGCCGAAATGTCTGTCGTAGAGTCGTACGGATTCTTAATCGTGACGTACGGGTTCGGTTCCGTGGCCAACTCGGCCAGATTGAAAGGGTCTCCTGGCTTGCTCATCCTGACGAGGTCCATCCATCCGATATCCTGAAGCGAGCCTGTGACCTTCAACCGTACTACGGCAAGCCGCCAGCGAATGCGATAACCAGAACTCAGCGCCAACACGAATCCGACGAGCAAGAGACCCAAAGTGATCCACACGTAGCGAGATCGTATATATCGATTGAACGTCAGCTTAGGAGTTGCCACTCTGTACCTTATCTCGGTTCGAGAGAAACACTCGCCGCTTCGAGGCAAAAACGGTACACCGACGCCTTGGGGGTTCGTAGCTTGTAAAATCGCACGCCCCACAGGTCGCCGCGAATCAAAGTGGCGTGGGTGGCTCCAAATGTTTCCGCTAGCGTTACCAAAACCTCAAAATCCTACCCGATCGTACGTTGAATGTCACTAAGGGAGGAAAAAGGGGTTTGGATGGCGCCTTCGCCTGAAAGGAACTGTTCTTGAGAAATGTCCAAAACAAGATACGCATCGAAACGGTTTCGGAGCCCGCGAGACGGGTCGGAGCCGTGGTCGTCGGTGGGGACTTCCAGGGCCTCGGAATTGTTCGCAGCCTCGGCCGCCGCGGGGTACCAGTATGTGTTGTTGACGATGAATACTCGATTTCCCGGTTTTCCCGGTACTGCACGCACTTCGCAAGGGTGGCCGACCTACGGGAAGAACGGGCCATCATCAATAGTCTGCTGGAAATTGGGAATCGACTAAGCCTTCAGGGATGGGTTCTCTACCCGACGCGCGAGGAGTTGGTCGCTGCCTTTTCTCGTAACCGCCCGGCGCTGGCAGAGATTTTTCGTGTGCCCACGGCGAGTTGGGACACTGTGCAGTGGGCTTGGGATAAGAGGAACACGTACCGGCTGGCACAGGAGTTGTCGATACCCACTCCGATCACGAAGTACCCGGTGAACATCGATGAGTTGGAGGAGCTGGATGGTTTTGCACCGCCATTCGCAATCAAGCCCGCGATTAAGGAACATTTCACCTACGCCACAAGAGCAAAAGCTTGGCGCGCAAATACCCATGCGGAATTGAGAACCCTGTTTCAGAAAGCAGCGGACTTGGTGGGCCCGGGAGAAGTCATGGTCCAGGAATTGATCCCTGGCGGCGGGACCCAGCAGTTTTCCTATTGCGCGTTCTTTCGCGACGGCGAGCCGATTGGCAAGATGGTTGTTCGACGCTGGCGCCAACATCCGCTTCAGTTTGGAAGGGCTAGCACCTACGTAGAAAGCGTTGATGTTCCCTTCTTGGAGGAGTTGTCCGAGCGATTCTTGCGGGCCATCCATTACTATGGTCTGGTCGAAGTGGAGTACAAGCTGGACCCCCGAGACTCTCAATACAAACTACTCGACGTAAACGCCCGAACCTGGGGATATCACAGCATCGGGGCCCGCTCTGGGGTTGATTTCAGTTACATGCTGTATTCAGATCAGATTGGCTTGCCCGTTGCACGTTGTAAGGGCCAATCAGGGATTGGGTGGGTGCGAATGACGACGGACCTGCCGACCGCCTGCATGGCTCTACTCGCGGGCGACCTCGCTCTGAAGGACTATCTGCGCTCCTTGAAAAATTGTAATGTGGAAGCGGTCTTCAGCCGCGAGGACCCACTGCCGGGCTTGGCCGAAGTCCTTCTAATTCCATATCTCGCCCTGAAACGAGGTTTCTAAGTACCCCGCTTTTGCGAGGTCAGCTGTTAAGCCGAGCTCCGCTCTGCACCAGATCACCGAGTATCGTTGACTTCCGGAAGTTCCCACTAAGACGGCTCGTTCCACCGTAAAACATTGGTAACAAGTCGAGAGAAGCAACGGGGTCGAGACTGGGGATGTGCTACAAAGGATTGCAACACGGATCGACGCCCGTAGCACTCGTGCGTAAGACGAGCCAAGCCAACGTGAACGCCACGGCCACGTACAACCATCGCGTAGCGCAAGCTCACATAGCTTTTGGGGCCTTCTGGCTCGCCTCGTCGATTGTATTCTGGAAAGAACTCGGCGCTTTGTGCGCCTACGCCTTCCATCACGAGTCGTGCTCCCATATTATCCTGGTTCCCCTCCTGAGCGCATATCTGCTGTTCACGGAGCGAAAGCGGATATTCTCCGCAGTCCGTCAGTCAACTGCGGCTGGCATCGGCGTAATTCTCGCTGGAGCAACCCTTTACTGGATGGCCGATCGAAGCGCATTCAGCTGGCGAGGAAACGAATCACTTGTGGCCGCAACGGTCGCCATCGTTCTCATTTGGGTGGGCGGATTCGTGTGCTCGTATGGCCTTGTCACAGCGCGCGCGGCGTTCCCGCTCCTGTTTATGCTGCTGATGACTCCTCTGCCGGATAGCGTTTTGGCGTGGATGATCCACTCGCTCCAACAAAGATCAACCGAGGTGACGTATCTACTCTTCAGGTTATTGGACGTGCCCGTTTTGCGACAGGGGTTCGTATTGTCTCTGCCAAGTGTGAGCATTGAGGTCGCGACAGAATGCAGCGGGATCCGTTCAAGCATCGCGCTCTTCATTATGTGCTTGCTCGCGGCGCACTTCTATCTGCGGACACCGTGGAAGATACGGGTGTTCGTACTCCTGTTTTTTTCCGCTCACCGTGATCAAGAACGGAATCCGAATTGCCACCTCGACCTTGCTCAGCATCTATGTCGATCCGAGCTTTCTGCATGGAAGTTTGCATCGTGACGGCGGTTTCATCTTCTTCCTCTTGGTCTTGCTGTTGCTCTTGCCAGTGTTCCTCGTCCTTGAGAAATCCGAGCACCATCTTGCCACGTCGAAGGAGCCGCAATTGGAGCATGGAGTTGCCGGTGTACTGGGAACTGAGCCGATGCACCGGTGAAGTCTTGGCGCAAGATTTATCGACACTCGCCAAACTCGAAGAATCGGTTAGGACATGTTGAATTGTCGGTGAACAACTATGACAACTTGTGACGTCACAATTTTGGGTGCCGGTCCATACGGGCTGGCAGCCGCGAATCACTTGAAACAGATCAAGGGTTTAGATGTGCGTATCTTCGGCGAACCGATGTCCTTCTGGGAACGCAACATGCCCGCAGGGATGTATCTGCGCTCGAATTGGACGGCGACCCAAATTGCGGACCCCCAGCATGCCCTAACATTGGAGAATTACCAAATGGAGAGCGGCAATCACCTTCACTTACCAGTGCCGCTCGACCGATTCGTTCAGTATGGACAGTGGTATCAGCGCAAGGCGCTCCCAGACCTGGACCGAAGACAGATTACGAGAATCGAGTCCGATCCCAAGGGCTTCCGAACTACTTTATCGGACGGCGAAGCGATCGTCTCCAAGCGCGTCGTCGTCGCCGCGGGGATCGGTCCCTTCGCGTGGTGTCCCCCTGCCTTTGCAGGTTTTCCTTCATCCTTGGTGTCGCATACATCAAAGCATTCCGACTTCAAGAAGTTCGCAGGAAAACAAGTGCTCACGATCGGCGGCGGGCAGAGCGCGCTTGAATCGGCTGCACTTCTGCATGAGAACGGTGCCACTGCCGAAGTCATCGTGCGTTCCCACCGGATCAATTGGCTGCAGGGACGGGTTTCGAAGACACTCCACCACGGTTTGGGCAAGTTCACGAAACGACTTCTTTATGCTCCGACCGACGTAGGGCCGGCGGGGATCAGCCAGCTTGTGGCGCGCCCTGACCTACTGAAGCGATTGCCTCGTGGTCTCCAGGACCGGCTGCGTAAGCGGTCTGTTCGGCCTGCCGGTGCGCGTTGGTTAGTCGATCGGCTCCGGGACGTTCCCGTTCACCTAGGACGCTCCGTAGTTTCAGTGGCTGTGGTCGGCGACCGCATGAAAGTCCGACTGGATGATGGAAGCGAGCGAACGGTCGATCACATTTTTCTGGGAACTGGCTACCGCATCGACGTTTCCAAGTACAAATTCTTTGCTCCTGAGCTAGCAAGCTCCATTCGCACTTTCAACGGTTACCCTATCCTGAAGCAGGGTCTTGAGACGTCCGTCTCTGGCTTGCACATTCTCGGTGCACCGGGTGCTTGGAGTTTCGGGCCCCTGATGCAATTCGTTTCCGGCACGCACTACGCATCACAAGCTCTCGCACGCCGCATCTCCGCGAACGGTCGGACTCTATGACCATTGGAAAGGGACTTTGCGACAGAGGAACAACGTTGTCAGGCGGAGAAGCTTCGGATACTTCGGGGACTGACTTAGCAATTAACACAGTCGTGCGGAGCCTCAATTGATTATTGTCGATGCGGCACTCGAAAAGAGGGAGAAAGAAGGCAGGCCAATACGTGTCGGCCTTATTGGTGCTGGATTTATGGGTCGAAGCAGTATTCACGAATGATTGATTCTGCAAAGCTTACGTCATAAGCTCTCGATACGTTCTAGCGCAGTATCTTTTACCCCAATCAGTCTGCCATCGGGGCTGGTGGATAAGAACATGCTTTGCTTTCAAGATCAGATTGCTGTCGTAACAGGAGCCAGCAGTGGGATCGGCCAGGCGGTGGCCATGGGCTTCGCCGCTCATGGAGCCGAGGTCTACTTAGTTGCGCGGCGACGGGAAGCGTTGGAGTCGGTGGCGCGAGAAATCCAGGCGAACGGCGGGCGACCGCATGTTTGTTGCGCTGATTTGACGCGAGACGAAGACATCCGTAAAGTGGCCGGAACCATTCAGCAAACCTTTGGTCGCCTAGATCTGCTTGTTCTTTGTGGTGGCGTGATCTTTCACGGCACGACCGAACATGCCTCGCTTGACCAGTTCGATTTGCAATATCGTTCCAACGTGCGCGGTCATTACGCGCTTGTTCAGGCACTCCTTCCTTTGCTGCGCACACAACAAGGCCAAATTGTGTTTATCAACTCTTCGATCGCAACGCGACCGTCTGCCGGTGGCGTCGGACAGTACGCCGCAACCCAGCATGCGTTGCGTGCAATTGCTAATAGCTTGCGGGATGAGGTCAATGCGGACGGGATCCGTGTTCTAAGCGTGTATCCGGGTCGCACCGCCACGCCACGCATGGCCGATATCTTCAAAAAAGAGGGTCAACCTTACCACCCGGAATTGCTCATACAACCACGAGACGTGGCGACGGTGGTCATCCAGGCTCTCAGTTTGCCTCGGACGACGGAAGTAACCGACGTCTGGATGCGGCCGATGAAAAAATCCTACTAAGCGATGTTGGATTTTTGCTGCCGAATCTCAATCACTTGCTTCTCCCCATCAAGATGTCCTCAACAGGGCCAAGAGAAGCACGGTTCCGTCGTGCTCGCAAAACCCTCTAAAACTATAGCCGTAGTGCAATGTATGTGTAGGGCTGACAGTCAGTTGCCAAATCTCAGTTGGGCAACGAGATTGCAGCGACCGCCTGAGTGTGAGCACAAAAAATCGGGGCAGATGCCCTTGCCGTGGGGAGTTCGTTCCCATCAGAAGCAAGAAACTCAGGTCCGGTCAGGATCTTGACCTCTTCACCTTGGTTGTGGGACGCTTCCGTAATTAAATTATGCGTAGGTTTATGTCCAGGATAGCTGACCGTTTCTTCCCGCGTCACATTCCTGCGAGCGAGCACCCTGAGAAGTTATTCAAATATCCCGAACTCGGACCACGGGACGTTGAAAACGCAAGGCTTTTCGCCCGTCGGGAGAACTTGGTGGAATACTTGGCTCCCGAGGTACGCGGCGGAACGGTCGCAGAGATCGGTGTCATGTATGGCGACTTCTCCGATATCATTGTCCGCACCATTGAACCAGAGCTTTTTGTTGCCATAGACACTTTCAGGATGCACACCGTGCCACTCATTTGGGGCAACCCTCCCGCCGAGAAATTTCAGGGAATGACACACCGAGAGTTCTACGAAAAACGCTTTTCCGAGCGCGGTAAACAAGTGCGGTGCGAGGAAGGCGATAGCTGTGAGGTTCTTTCAAGGTACGCAGACCGGACCTTCGACATGATCTATGTTGACGCTGGACACGACTATGAGTCCGTGAGGAAAGACGCCGATTTATCAAAGCTGAAAATCAAGCGTGAAGGCATTCTCATTTTCAACGACTATATCAGATACAGCCACTACGATGACTCTTACTACGGCATCATTCCTGTAGTTAACGACCTCGTGGTTAACCAAGGATTCGAGGTTGTGGGATTCGCGTTGCAAGCGGACATGTATTGCGATATTGCGATCAGAAGAAGAGGAGATAATTTGAGCTCCGCGCGTGCCAGTGGCTGAATGCTTTTGATCTGACCGGGGATTTTTGTACCAGGTGAAGTGAGAGAGAATTCACCTGGATGAAGACCGGTCACGTCCGACGCACAGGTGGCGGATGCTGCGCGCCGATGCAGTCACGCCGACCTCGCGTCGGCCCCGGCGAGCGCCGGGAAGAGCACACCAGCGCCGCTCCGCTTGCGCGACCGCGGGGGGTTGGCCGGCACGGCGACGGCAGAAAGCTCCAGCAGTTCTTGTGACGTGAAGTCGTAGCCCCTGAAGCGGCCCTCGTCGTCGAGAATGGGCTCCGGCGCTTCCAGCGGGCGCAGACCGACATTGCCGCATTCGCGGGTGCGGTTTTTCGTTTTCTCCTCAACACAGGGAAAGGGATGAGATACGAGAGGACTGCGCATGCTGACGCAGCATTCTCGCAGCCTGAGAGACAATGTGTGAGGCTCTCGACGCCAGCAGTGGCATGGCCGACCCCCTGACTCTCCTGCACTTAACCTGTCCCTTCGTACAGTAGAGTTCTTTGAATGATCAGGCATAAGCTATCACTGCTTGTTAGTGTTGAAGAACTGGTGCGAAGAAGAACAGATATGGAGTCGATGTTTCGTTTTTTTTCAAGGTCGCCTGTGTTACTCGCCCACGGGGGCACAAGAGCTTAACGAGCAAAGTAGCTCGTCTCAAAGGATTGGAGAGGAAGGGCAGTCTCATCCGTGGAGGATGCGCGTGTCGCGGCCAGGAAGAGAATGAATTCATTCTACATCATTGTAAGGACTATGCTGCTCCTATTGCTGTTTTCTTGGAGCGTTCGCGCCCAGACCACCACCGTGAACTGGACAAACGTCCACCAGCAGATGGACGGATGGGGAGCCGAAGATTGGCTATCGGCATATAGTTTGACAAGCGCTCAAGCGAATACGTTCTTTTCACCGACATCTGGAATCGGTCTCGAATACATTCGCACTGGAAATTACGCTTGTCCTGTGACTGGGGCCTGCACAGTAGCTACGAGCAATGTTCCCGACCTTACCACTTTGCAGGAAGCGGTTGCTCTTGGTGCGAAGGTCGAGGTAAACGTCCAACCCCCAGCGGATTTGCAATACAACGGCAATTTCGTAAATGGTACGCCCGGGCCTGATGGCAATTGTATTGAATCAACTAACTGGAGCGCCTTCGCGACGTTCACCGTAAATTGGATCAACATGCTCGCCGCGAACGGCGTGCCGGTGTCCGTTCTTTCCGTGGCGAATGAGCCAAACCTAAATCAGCCTGATAGCCTCGGAGGCTGCGTTTGGACTGCTGCGGGATTGGACAGCTATATAGGAGGCTATCTTGGTCCGGCACTCGCCAGTGCTGGACTTACTCCCGCCGTCATGTTGCCAGAGTCAAGCAATTTTTTCGACACCGATCTCGTCAGTACCTGCCTGAACGATTCGACTTGCGCACAGTTTGTCAGCATCGCAGCAGGTCACGGCTACGGCCTGGGGAGTGTTGACGGCACGAATGGCGGCTATTGCTGTCACACGGCGGTAGCACCCCCGTCATCAACAAGTGGGAAACGCATCTGGATGTCAGAGGTCAACGGAGGATTCACTTTCAATTCCACTGCTAATTTATGGAATTTCGACCCGAGCATGGCTGATGCCTTGGTATGGGCGCACAACATTCACGATTACCTGACAGTTTCCAACGTAAGTGGATGGGAGTATTGGGAACTCGCTGATTGCTGCAGTTTGGAATCCGGTGCCCCGTTCAACGACGGGCTAACGGACGCCAATTTCGATACGAGCCAGCGCATGTATGCGATCGGCAACTGGAGCAAGTTTGTTCGTTCCGGCTATTATCGGATCGACGCGACCGCCAACCCGCAGAGCGAGGTGTACGTCTCTGCCTTTCAAGACACACCGAGTGGAACGCTCGTCATCGTGGCGATCAACAACGGTGGCTCCAACGTCTCCCAGACTTTTTCGATCGCGAACGGCCCGAATTTTACTTCAGTAACTCCCTGGATTACCTCTGCCAGCTTGAGTCTCGCGCAGCAATCGGCCATTTCGGTGAGCGCGAACAGTTTCACTTCCACGTTGGCTGCGTCGAGTGTCACTACTTTCGTTGGGTCAGTAAAAAGCACGCCGCCTGCTCCGCCAACAAAGCTTTCGGCTACAGTTGTTCACTAGAACCTATCGAGATAACTTCTAGCAGCTTGTTGAAGAATCGGGCTTTGCGATGAATTTCATCTCAATGTTTCATCCGAAACGGATTGGAGCGACGGCAGAGAGAGAGCTGCGGAGTGACCTGAGTCCGTTTCGAAGGTTGCTTTTCGTGTTCCTCTATGCCGTTTCCTGACTTTCGTCAAGTTGCTTGCGCTTCCAACCGTTGCAGGTGACCGGACCGAGTTTATGTACCACGGCGAATGACGATGGCCCGTATGAGTTCTCGGAAAAATTTCTGCCGTTGATGATTACCAGCGCGCTCGACGACAAAGCTCTCCCGATTTATGGAGACGGCAAGCAGCAGCGGGACTGGCTGCACGTCGAAGACAAATACGAAGCTGGCGGGTGAACTGGCGATTCGCGAGTCGGGTGCGCCGCACCTGATCTTTCCCACCGCCTGGGTCTATGTCACGCGCGACCGGAATTTTCTTCTCACCATCTTGCACCTCGCCTCACAGCGCGAGGAACTGAGGATCATTCACGATCAGATCGGCGCGCCCACCTGGTGCCGCGAAATCGCCCGTGCGGCGACTTCGATCCTAGAGCATCTCTCCCAAGACGGCCGGGATGTATCGTCGTTTCCGCAAGTCAGCGGCACGTATCACATGACGGCTGGCGGCGTCGCATCCTGGTACGATTTCGCGCAAGCAATGCTCGCTGAAGCCTCTAAGGCGCCCGTGAGTCTTTCCTGGCTCGCCTCTGCGACAGGTGGCCGCCCACGTCTCGCTCGTCGCATCGCCCCCATCAACACTGCTGAATACCCCACTCCCGCGCGCCGCCCGGCACACTCCGTCCTCTCGAACGCGCGCCTTTCCCGGAGATTCGGCGTTCAGTTGCCGAACTGGCGCGAACAGCTCCATTCCGGCTTCAGCGCCTCCTTACCGCTCTAGGATTCAGCAAGCGAAAGCATTGACCATCTCGCCTAACTCGGCGCGATGTATTGGTGCTTCTTGCCTCGCAACGAACTATCATCGCACTGAGTACGGGAGTAGGACGTGATTAACGGGAAGCGCATCGCGGTCGTAATGCCCGCCTACAACGCGGCGAAGACGCTCGAGCAGACCGTCCGCGAGCTTCCCGAAATTGTGGACCTCAAAATCTTGGTCGACGACAAGAGTACCGATAAAACCGTAAAGATCGCGGGGCGTCTCGGTCTACAGATCTTCGTTCACGAGAGAAACTACGGATACGGTAGAAATCAACAGACGTGTTACCGGGAGGCCTTGGCCGCGGGAGCGGACATCGTCGTGATGGTCCACCCGGACTATCAATACACGCCCCTTTTGGTCACTGCCATGTCCAGCATGGTCGCCTTTGGAGTCTACGATGTGGTGCTGGGGTCGCGAATCGTCGGAGGAGGCGCGCTCAAGGGCGGCATGCCCTTTTACAAGTATGTAGCCAACCGCTTTCTGACGGCATTTCAGAACGCTTTCACGGGCGCGAAGTTGTCGGAATACCACACGGGTTTGCGGGCTTTCTCCAAGGATGTCCTAGCAAACCTGCCGCTGCTTGAGAACTCGGACGATTTTGTTTTCGACAACGAAATGCTCACGCAGTGCATCTGCTTCGGCTACCGTATCGGCGAGCTATCCTGCCCGACAAAGTATTTTCACGAAGCATCCTCGATTAATTTCTCTCGCAGCGTCAAATACGGCTTCGGAGTTCTCAGTACGACGCTGAAGTACCGGTTGCAGAAATGGGGAATCGTGCATTACAGGCTCTTTAGTCCCGCTGGCAGAAAGTTATCGTTCGACTACTATGTGCCCGCCGAGACGGACACCCGCAAGAATACTCACTCGCTCTCGTGACCCGTGGCCCGCCCACGCGGCGAATGGGCGCGTACAATTCCACGCCGTGAGCGCTCGCTAGTAATGGATCAGGCCAATATCGTCATTATCGGTGGTGGGGTCGTGGGTTGTGCGATTGCGCGCTCCCTCTCTGCGCGCTGGCCGGACGGTTTCTGCTCGAAGCTCTTCCAAAACTCGGCATAGGCGCCAGCTCGCGTAATAGCGGCGTGATCCACTCCGGCCTGTACGGTCGTCTTCGCAACCTCGTGTTTGTCGCCCCGATTGGTTTCGCCGAGCAGAGAGAGACGGCGGAAACACTGTCGTCACCTCTTCTTGGCCTGTCCTCCGCCCTGTCCCTACCCTGATCCCCAGAGCAGTGGAATTCCACAGATATCAGCGCCTAAGATTCACTGCTTCGGGCAAGCTCCCCGGCCATGCCCGAACAACTTGGCCAGTCTTGGAACCCGGTACAAGACAGGGGCGTGAAAAAGGCGTGGAGGCTCCGTGTCGTCGAGGCAGAGGATTCTAGGTGCGGCTATCTCGGTCGCGCTCCTGTTGGTGCTAGCTACATCAGCGCAGGCCCAAGGGGGTGCTGGGGTCGCACTGGTGCAGGACACAAGCGTAAGTAATATTGGCCCCGTAACCTCACAGGCGCTTGCGTTCAACTCGAATAATACTGCGGGAAACTGGATTGGTGTGATGATTCGGGCAGGCGCACAGGGCGAAATGTTCACTGTCACGGATTCGAACGGAAATACGTACCACCAAGCGATACAGACGAGTCAAACCGGAGACGGCGACACGGTGGCAATATACTACGCCGAGAACATTGGGGGTGGAGCGAATACGATTCAGGTATCTGATACGGACTCGGCGACACTCCGTTTCGCGATCCTGGAGTACTCGGGAGTCGTGACGTCGGGCTCACTGGACGTGGCTGCAGCCGCGCAAGGGAACAGCGCTTTTCCCAACAGTGGCAGTGTCACGACGACCGCCAATGGGGATTTGCTGCTCGGGGCGATCATGACGGCCGACGCGGAAACCTTTACGGCGGGTTCTGGTTACAGAATCGAAGAGAGTGTACCGGCCGAACC
>Ga0187858_10000232_pt1 | contig 71184 bp, 58 predicted proteins | sample June2016WEW_8_15_FD_133015 | JGI IMG/M metagenome (GOLD analysis project Ga0187858, IMG submission 133015) | Peatland microbial communities from SPRUCE experiment site at the Marcell Experimental Forest, Minnesota, USA - June2016WEW_8_150 | ecosystem: Environmental > Terrestrial > Soil >...
AATCAAGTGCACGGCGCTCTGGTTCACGCCATGTCCGGTACCGAGCTGTCCCGCGTACGAACCGAACTCGAACGACGGCGAATATTCACAACCGTTCCGCCACATCCAGTACAAACGAACCGCCATTCTGCGCCCCAAGTGGGTACTAGGGCTACCAAAGTGGGGGATGTAGCTTATTTTGTCCCGCAGGAAACTCCCCCTCTCCGTGCTCGCGTCAGATGCCTGGACCTTCATTTGGCCGAAATAGTTGGAACACCACTAGCCGTCTCCTGCGGCTTTTCCGCATCCAGCGTCGGCAGCCATTTTTCTCGCACCGCCGCAAATTCGGCCCAGTTCTTTTTGGAGACGGGATCCGAGGGCGGCAAGCCCAGCCTCTCAAAATTCTTGAATTGCCCCTTCTGCATGATGCGGAAATCCAAATGGGGGCCGGTCGCCAGGCCGGTCATTCCCACCAAACCGATGGTTTTGCCGATTTCCACGCGCTCGCCGGGATGCACGAACATCCTGGACAAATGCAGATACATCGTTTCATAGCCATTGGAATGGACGATTTGCACCATGTTGCCATCGCCGCCCTTGCGGCCGGCGAAAACCACTCGTCCACTCCCGATGGTCTGCACAGGCGTGCCCACAGGTGCGCCGTAATCGGTGCCCAAGTGCGGGCGGTAGGTCTTCAGGATCGGATGGAAGCGCGCCTTGCTGAAGTGGGACGTTACGGGCGCCCCAAATTTCAGGGGCGATCTCAGGAAGGCCTTCTGAAGGCTCTTGCCGTCCGCAGTGTAGTAGGCGGGGCGGCCCTCGGGATCGTGAAATAGTAGCGCCTGATACTTCCTGCCGTCATTGATATATTCGGCGGCGAGGATCCTGCCGTATCCCACGGTTTCGCCGTTGGCGTATTTGCGCTTCTCCAGCACGACGCGAAAAGTGTCGCCCCTGCGCGGATCGGTGTAGAAATCCAGGTCATACCCAAAAATCTGCGCGAGGCGCATGGCCACTTCGGCGCTTTCTCCTGTTTCTTCGACGGCGTTGAACAGCGAATCTTCCAGCTTGCCGCTCACGACGGCGACCTCCGAGAGCACAGGAATTTCGCGGACTTCGGCGGCAAAGCCCGGAGTCTGGGGCACGATGTGTAGCACCCTCTCGGCGTCAATTTTGTAGTCGATTTCGCGCAGACTTCCCTCCACAGAGCGCCCCACGGTGACTGTATTCCCGGCTCGTACTTGACGCAGATTGAAGGCGCGTTGCGCGGCCGCGGTCGCATCCGCTGCTTCGGCAGCAGACAAACCGAACTGCGCCAGTATTCCGGCGAAATTTTCCCCGCTGGGCATTTTCTTCGCGGTGGGTAGGACCCATTCCGCTCGCAGGCGCGCCCCTTCAGCTTTCGCCAGTTCCACCTGGTGTTGGGTTTCTTTCGCGGCGCTCACGTTTTTGCGGATCGCGTAGCCATCAACGACAATTCCGGCCGCGAGAAGTATTGCCATCCCCATCAAAAATCGTCGGTTCACTGCTCCCCCAAGATGCTTTTCTCGATTGACCGGTGCGCACAGGGCAGACGGGCGCACCGAGCCCGAACTTACAAGAATACCGCACGCTTACCTTTTGTCCTAAACCGCGGTGCAGGTCAAATCAATGTCACGAGAGGTGCGCTCAATCAACCAAGGGTCTTTCCGCGAGATTCGCAGAGCCGCGTGCGCAAATTCACCCACTACAACCGTAAGCCGTTGTTTTAAGTCCTTTATATTCAATCTGCACTGTGGCGAAGTCTTGGCATCCAGCGTGCCATCAACAGCTTAAGAGGAGTTCTCATGATCGCGCTGGAAGTTCATCCCGAAATTCACGTTCGCGAGCTGCGCGAACGCCCGGCTTTTTCCACTTGCTTTGAATGCCACCGCAGTTTTCGAGCAAAGAGCGAGGACCAATTGTGCCTGGAACTCTGCGATTCCTGCTTTGACGCCATGCGCCAGCTTCGCGAACCCATCATCAGTGTGCACGTGAAGCCGCGTCCCGGCCGCCCAGTCTCCCTGTAACAACACGCATCCAGCGGGCGTGGTCCGCAACTAACTCCGAATTTCTCTAAAGCTGATTATTTGCCTGTGGAATTGGCCGGGATGGAAGTTCCCTTGGCGCCGTCCGCGAAATAATTCTCTTGGCGCAATTTCCGGTAAATGTGACCTGCCACCTGGGCTGCCGTGGGACCCTTCACCCGGCGCGTATTCCCGCGGAGCAACACGGCCAGGGCAATCTTCGGGTGCGTCTCGTCCGCATAGCTGACGAACCACCCGATGCGTGAAGGAGTGTTGCTGTGATCGTCGCACGTGCCAGTCTTGCCAAGCGGCATTTCGTCTCCGCCCGCGTCATAGCTGAGGCGGCCCGTACCGTACAGGACGGCGGCGAGCATGCCTTCGCGCACTTCCGGGAGAACATTGGAAATATTCAGATCCCGCTTCACGCGCGGCGCGAAATTATCCATCTCTTCCTGCGAATGAGGATACTGCAGATAGTAGAGCGTGCCGCCATTGGCAAACGCGGCAGCCAGCGCCGCTAACTGCAACGGCGTGATCTGAATACCTTCACCGAAACTCGACATGCGCGCCACACCACCATAGGCCGGCGGCTGCATTGGGAACGATCCTGGATGCTCATCGGGCAGGTTGTAGCCGGCAAGTTCACCCAGTCCCAACAGACGGCCGTATTTCGAGACGGTGTCAAAGCCCATGCGCCGGCCGAGTTCCTCAAAGAACGGATTATTAGAGTGCGCCAGGGCATCCGTCAGATTCATGTATTTGCGGCGGCCCACTTTCAGCATGGTGTCGCGGGTGATCACATTTTCTTCAAGAGCGGCGATGGCGATCGTGGGCTTAATCGTGGAACAAGGAATGTAACCGTCGCTGAAGGCAATCTTCTGATTCACGATCGTGAGGATGCGCCCGGTATCCGGGTCCACGGCGACGACGGAACCGTTATAGCGGCCCAGACCCTCGACAACGGCCTGCCGCACGACGGGATCGTCGAATGTGGGGTCATCGTCACGCACGGAATCCGCGTAGGTGGGCACCCCGCGATACCGCGCAGCCATGTGGCGTGTGCGCGCGCTGGATTTCGATTTTGCTTTTGCGGAATTGCTGACGATGGGCTGGCCGGAAGATTCCGCGGCAGGCAGGGGCACACACAGCGTGACGCCCAAGCACGCCACAATCACAGTTTTCCCAAATTTGCGGATCATTCGGCCCTTATCCCTGGTCAGTCTCAGTAGTTCTAGGAGGCGTGCAGGCAACTCTACTCTAGCCTCACGTCCCGGTCAACTTCCGTCCACTGACGCATGCGCGATGCCAGCCTTTCCGATGGTTCATAACAAACAGCTTATCGCTGGCAAATCGAGCGCTTCTCATCTGTGAGCCGAACGGCACTCGCAGACTGAGACGTAGTGTACGCACGCGCGGGATGTCCTGACAATAGATAACTCGGCCCAGTACGCATCTATGTGCTTTGTTTTGAAAGCCTGACCGACGGGACAGCACCCCTGCCCAAGTGTCCCTTCGCTTGTGGTGTCTGCCGGTCAGCAGAATGCCGGGACTGCGGCAAGTCGCAATTGGCTACGTTCGTCAGAAATGGAAGCGGGCGGGAGGACCCGCCCTCCTCCCGCCCGGTTCGTCTTGCCCGAAACAATCTTTCTTAGCGTGCCGGCCGTGCCTTTGCATCTCCAGCCGCGGCAGCGGCAGCCGCAGCCTTCATCGGAGGCTTGTCTGTGGAGAGGTTTGCGTGGCCATTGGGACCCGGCGTCGCAGCGGTTTGCCAGGGAATGGGAATTTCCATTTTCTTGCGCAAAGCATTTTCGAGCTTGTCGCGTATGTCTTTGTTCTCGCGCAGGAAAACGCGGGCGTTTTCGCGGCCCTGGCCCATTCTTTCGCCGCCATAGCTCAGCCACGTTCCGGACTTTTCGATCAAGCCCTTGTCCACGCCGAGGTCGATCAGGTCACCTTCGCGCGAAATGCCTTCGCCGTACAGAATGTCGAACTCCGCCTCGCGGAACGGCGCGGCCACCTTGTTCTTCACCACTTTGCCGCGGGTGCGCGAACCGACCACGCGGTCGCCTTCCTTGATGGCCTGGATGCGCCGGATATCCACGCGCATGGAGGCGTAAAACTTCAGCGCGCGCCCGCCGGTGGTCGTTTCCGGATTGCCGAACATCACGCCGATTTTTTCGCGGATTTGGTTGATGAAGATGAGGCAGGTTTTCGATTTGGAGACAATCGCGGTCAGCTTGCGCAGCGCCTGCGACATCAGCCGCGCCTGCAGCCCCATCTGCGGTTCGCCCATTTCGCCTTCCAATTCGGCCTTGGGCACCAAAGCGGCGACAGAGTCCACCACAACGACGTCCACGCCGCCCGAACGGATCAGCGTTTCCGCGATTTCCAGGGCCTGCTCGCCGTTGTCCGGCTGCGACACCAGCAGGTTGTCCACATCCACGCCCAGCTTGCGCGCGTAGTTCGGATCGAGCGCATGCTCCGCGTCGATGAACGCGGCCTGCCCGCCCAGTTTCTGCGCCTCGGCGATGACGTGCAGCGTCAGCGTCGTCTTACCGCCCGCTTCCGGCCCGTACACTTCGATTACGCGTCCGCGAGGGAAGCCGCCCACGCCAAGCGCCGCGTCCAGCGACAAACAGCCCGATGGAATCACATTCACCGGCACCAGCACATCTTTGCTGCCCAGCCGCATGATCGAACCCTTGCCGTAGGACTTCTCGATCTGCGCGATTGCTGCTTCTAACAGTTTTGCCCGTTCATCTGACATTTCACACCTCGGTGGAGGAAATTAGGAAATTCGCGAATAGGTCTTTCAGGGGCATTCACAAGCGGGCGCCGGGAACTGCGCCGCGGCTTCTCCAAATGCGTTACGAGAGGGGTATATTACCACTTCGTATCTGCGAATGCTACCCCTTCTTCCCTTTCGCCTTCGCCGGCCCTGACCGACGAATGTTCGGCCTTCAACGGCTGCAGCCATGTTCCAGTTCGTGATCCACCAGACTCGCCAGCGCCCGCTGCTCCCGGCGGTCCCACTCGGCCTGTTCTTCCCGGGAGATTGAGCGCAGGCGTGTCAGGTACTGCCCTCGTGTGCGGACCTCGAGCAACTCAAATTCGAGTCTCTCATGCTCAACACAGCTTAGAACATTGCAGCGCGTCTGGGGCATGGGCCACCTGTTGAAAACCGCTGGCGGTAAAGTACCCCAAAGGCGAACAAAAAGCAAATACTATTTTCGCCTGACGTTCGCTCCTGGACGCCCCCCTCTCCCCTTCCTGCGAGCAGCCTGCGTACTTGGGTTCTCCTCGTCGGGGCACTGCACTGCTGTGCCCCTTGTCCGCAAGATCCCAGCGTCTTGAACTCCCCCGATCTTCCCGCTTGCTTGTGTCGGGGCCGCCATCTGAGGCGTTCCGCCAATGTCACTACACGCCAACCCTATGGGAGGACTACTCAGTATCGCAAAAGAGGCAGCTCTTCGCGTGCAGGCTGAGGGCAAGCGAGCTGGCGCACTCCAAAGAGTTTTGACTTTTTCGGGGCGGACGCCGAAAATGAACCCACCCTTTGCAAAAAGCGCAAAGAGTGGGGCACCCAGACACGTATGACTTACCAGGTGATTGCGCGAAAATGGCGGCCGCAGATCTTCGCGGACCTCGTCGGGCAGCGACATGTAACGGAAACGCTGGCCAATGCGATCAAGATGAATCGCGTGGCGCACGCGTACATTTTCTCGGGGGTGCGCGGCGTGGGTAAAACCACGGCGGCGCGCATCCTGGCCAAGGCGCTCAACTGCGTGAATGGGCCGACGCCGGAGCCTTGCGGGGAATGCGACTCGTGCAAGGAGATTGCCGCGGGGTCGTCGCTAGACGTCATTGAGATTGACGCGGCATCGAATCGCGGCATTGACCAGATTCGCGAGTTGCGGGAGATGGTGCGTTATGCGCCGGCCGCGGCGCGCAGCAAGTTGGTCATCCTCGACGAAGCGCACATGCTGACCGGCGAGGCGTCCAACGCGCTGCTGAAAACGCTCGAGGAGCCGCCGGAACGCGTCATTTTCGTGATGGCCACGACGCAGCCCGAAGACTTGGAAGACACCATCCGCTCGCGCGCGCAGCATTTTCATTTTCGCGCGCTGACGTTCAACGAAATCACTAGCCGGCTGCAGTACATCGCGGAAAGAGAAAATCTGAAGGTCGACGACGGCGCGCTCTCCGTGATGGCGCGCATGGCGGAAGGCAGCATGCGCGACGCACTCTCGCTGCTGGAGCAGGCACGCGCGTATTGTGGCGACGACATTCACGACGAACCGGTGCGCAATCTCCTCGGCGTGGTGCCCGAAGATGCCCTGCACGAACTTGTCGACGCCATCGCCGGGCAATCGGCGGAGCGCGCCCTGGGACTGGTGCACACGTTCCAGAAAGAGGGGCGCAACCTCCAGCACTTCTGCCGCGAAGCCATTCGGCACATGCGGAACCTGCTGATTGCGCGCGTCTGCGGTGCGGATTCCGATTTGATCGCCGCCACGCCCGAACAGCGGCCGGGCTTGGCAAAGGCCGCGGCGCTTTTCAGCGAAGAAGATCTGACGCGCTACTTCCAAATTCTCTTGCAGACAGAAAATGATCTGCGGCACAAGCCGGACCCGCGCGTGCATCTGGAAATGGGCTTGCTGCGCATGGTGAACGCGGCTCGGCTGGCACCCCTCGAAGAATTACTGGCACAAACACGCGGCGCCACAGGTGGCAACAGTGGAGGAGGCGCGACGCCGAGAAGCGCGGGATCGGGATCCGCGACACCGTCATTCCCTTCGCGTTCCGTGTCGGCAAGCGCGTTTGCTCCTCAAGCGGAAACGAAAGCGATGGCGACAAACGCGTGGGGCACTAACGGCACAGCGGTCGCAGCAGCACCCGCGCGCATTCAGGAACCGGCAAAGCAACCAATCGCGGGCGCAGCGGCAGACGAAAAAGCATTTATTCCCGAGCCCGCCAAAATCGCGACATCCGAAGTCGCCACGGCGGGCCTCACGGTTGCGCAAGTGGCCGAAATCAAAACTACAATTCTGGCGCAACAGAAATTCATCGCCGAATTGCTGGAGCACGCGTCGCGCTGGGAACTCGAAGGCGGCGAATTGCGCATTTGTTTTCCATCGGAGAAGAGCACGTTCGCGGGATTAATTGAAGGGCGCGACACGCTGGAAAAGATTCGTGCCGCATCGAGCAAGGTACTAGCGCGCGCCGTTCGCGTATGTGCTAGACTCGAAACAGGTGCCGCGAACGGTCCGAATTTGGCGGGAACCGCACCGGCGACGCAGGAAATGCGCGCGCAGTTTGAGAACGACCCGATGGTGAAGTCCATGTTGCAGCGCTTCGGCGGAAGAATTTCCGAAGTGCGGCGGCGTGAAGAGGAGTGAAGTCGCACTGAAAGGTGAGGCTTTAAAATTATGGAAGTCAACGCTCTCCAACAGATGCTTTCGCGGCTGCGGCAGGTGCAGGAAGACCTGCAGCGGCAGGTGAACTCCGTCGCGGTGGAGGCTTCGGCCGGCGGCGGCATGGTCACGGTGAAGATGAACGGCCAGAAGCAGGTGCTGGACGTCAAGATCGAAGCGGAAGTGTATGCGAGCAAGGATCAGGAGATGCTGCAGGATTTGTTGCGGGCGGCGGTGAATGAAGCTTCACGGCGGGTGGATGAAGAGCTGGCCAATCAGATGAGGAACCTTGCGGGCGGCATACCCGGCATGGCGGGTTTGAAGATTCCCGGATTGTTCTGAAGTATCTACGGTAACCCACTTCTTAGACCTCAATTGGAAAAGTAGAACGAATGGGCGTCGGGCGGTTCATGGCCGAGCAACTGCGCCAGCCGAGCGGCTGGTTTGGCTCGCAGGTGATTAGCCGGCTCATGAATCTCGGCAACCGGCAAATCGTGGCGACAACTGTTGCGTTGCTGGAAATTCAACCACAGCATCGTGTGCTTGAAATTGGATTTGGCGGCGGTGCCGGGCTCGCACGGCTTGCGGAGCAGGTTCAAAGTGGCGTCGTCATGGGCGTGGATTTCTCTGCGGATATGGTTCGCCGCGCCGAACGGCGCTTCCGCAAAGAAATCGCGGCGGGGCGAATGGAGGTACAACTCGGAGACGTTTCCCAACTTCCCTACCCCGATGAGAGTTTCGATCGTGGGTTGACGGTCAACACCATTTATTTCTGGCCGGATGCTTTGAAGGGGCTGGGAGAGATTCGGCGGGTACTCAAGCCTCAGGGGCGCGTTGCAGTTGCGATCCGATCGAAAGAGAAGATGAACAAATACCAGGTCACGAGGCACGGGTTCCGTCTTTTTTCCACCGACGAGCTTGCTGGCCTGATGCAGATGGCCGGTTTTCGCGCTCTAAGGGTCGAGCACCGCGACCAAGAGAGAACTTATGACCAGGTCATCGTTGTGGGATCGAGCCGATAAGGTTGTGAACAATGTTAAGGTCTGGTTCCCTTGAAGTTCAAATGATCTCCAGTCATCCTGCGGGCCGCCCTAGGCGCTAGGGAACGACAGGGAGCACGAGCGCGGAGGCGTTGGACCTGGAGTGATAGACGCGCTCGGTGGCCTTCTGGAAATCGGCTTCGCTGGCTTCCGGAATATTCACGAACTTTTGCGGGTTGCGGTCGACCAGGGGAAACCAGGTGCTCTGGATCTGCACCATGATGCGATGACCGCGCCGAAACGTGTGATTGATATCGGGCAGCGCAAAATTGAGCGCGGTAGGCTGGCCGGGTACGAAAGGCTCGGGCCGCTCAAAGGAGTTACGGAATTTTCCGCGGAATGGTTCGCCGCGCACAAGCTGCTCGTAGCCGCCCATTTTCACTTCCTTCGGATTGGGATCGGGATTGGGAAAATCGTTGGGGTAGACATCAATCAGCTTCACGACATAATCCGAGTCGGTGCCCGAGGTGGAAACCCACAAGTGCGGCGAGACAGCTCCCGAGACGGTTATGTCCTCGTCCAGCGGCGCGGTCTGGTATACGAGCACGTCCGGACGCTTGGCGGCGAAGCGCTGGTCGGCGTCCATGTAGGTTTGCGGCACGCCGAGCGCGGGGAAATTCACGAAGGGCACGGGATGCGCCGGATCGCTGACGTATTCATCAAAGCTACTGGTTGATTCCGCAGGCGGGTCGAAGGAAAGCTGACCGCTCGCGTGCAGGTAGAGCGAGCGCGGCTCGGTATTTTTCGGCGGCCAGGAATCGTAGCGGCGCCAGACGTTCGTACCCGTCTCAAACACTAGCGCGCGCGGAAGATCGGCGTTACCCTCGCTCTTCAGATACTGGCGGAAGAAAGGCAGTAGCACGCTGTCGTTGAAGAACAACGTATTTTTTGCGGCAAAGTCGACGTCGCCGAGGTGATCGCCTTCCCCATGCGCCCAGCCGCCGTGAACCCACGGGCCCATCACCAGCGTGTCCGGCGTATCCGGATTGAATCTCGCGACGGATTGAAAAACTTTTCCCGGGCCGACCAGATCTTCGGCGTCAAACCAGCCGCCCACGGCGAGCACGGCGCAACGCACATTCTTCAGGAACGCGGAAATGTTGCGCGCCTTCCACCAATCGTCGTAGTTGGGGTGATTGACCTGTTCATCCCAATAGACACTGTAGTCTTTCAGATAGCGGCTCCTGAGGTTAGAGAGCGGACCCGCCTGCAGATAGAAGTCGTAGCCATCGGTGGTGCCGTAATCGAAGCGCGGCCAATTCTCCGGTGGCGGCGCAATTTCCGTGCGCGGCTTAAAAATGACGTAGAAACCGAAATTGGCCTCCAGCATGAACGCGCCGTTGTGATAGGCGTCATCGCCCATGTAAAGATCGGTGACGGGCGCTTGCGGCGACGCGGCCTTGAGCGCGGGGTGCGAATTGATTATGCTTGCGGCAGTGTAAAAACCATCGTAGGAAATTCCGTAGATGCCCGCCTTGCCGTTGTTGTTGGGAACGTTGTGCAGCAGCCATTCAATGGTGTCGTAGCAATCGGTGCTTTCGTCCACGTCTTTCGCCGACTTCTTGTTTTCCTTGTGCGGCGTGACTTCGATGAAATCGCCTTCGGAGAGAAAACGCCCGCGGGCATCCTGGAAGACGAATATGAAGCCATCGCGCTCGAAGCTTTCGCCGGGCCCCAGCGATTTGCGGTAGCGATCCGGGCCGTAGGGAGCAACGCTGTAGGGCGTGCGATTGATGAGGAACGGATACGCGTGCGAGGCGTCCTTGGGCACGTAGACGGCAGTGAAGAGCTTCACCCCATCACGCATGGGGATGCGGAATTCGTACTTGGTGTAGTGGGCTTTGACATCGTAGGAGGGTGGATTTTCGGGTTTCGCTTGAGCCTGGAGAAGCGCGGGCAAGAGCAACAGCACGGCGCAAAAAAGCAGGAATAGGCGGCGTGATGGGGCAGCGGACTGGCGGAAGGAAGTCATGCGGTTGCTCCTTGAAAATTCGCAGGCGAATTATCATGTGGAACCTTACTTCGCGAGGAGCGGGGTGTCAACCGTTTCGCAGCAGAAAACGTTGCTGCGAAATCGCAAGCGGAGAGCTAACGGGAAACCGCACGGAACGAAATGGGAGCGCGCCGAGACTCCCGGAGTTGCAGATGGGGACGCAGTCTCTCCAGAGCCGCCGCCGCCGTAAGGCCATATTTCGCGCGGAGCTGTTCCGGTTTGCCATGTTCGATGAACTGGTCGGGCCAACCGATCCGCTCGACTGGCTTTTGAATGCCAAGGTTGCTGAGTTCTTCAAGGACCGCGCTGCCAAAGCCGCCCATAAGCACGTGATCTTCGATCGTGAGAATGACGTCCACACTCCGGGCGAAAAACTCCACCGTCTGCGAGTCCAAGGGTTTGCTGAAGCGCGCGTTGATGACCGCCGCGCTGACATCCTGCTTTTCGAGTTGCGCGGCGATCTCCTCGGCCAGCGGCACCATGGCGCCCAAAGCGAAAATCGCGACGCGGTCGTTTTCGGAGTGGCGCAGGATTTCCGCCTTGCCGATGGGAATGACTTTGGGAAACGGCTTCATTTCCACGCCCATACCGGCGCCGCGAGGATACCGGATAGCGATCGGGCCATCGTGGAGGGTCGCGGTATAGAGCATGTCCGCCAGTTCATCTTCATCCTTCGGCACCATGTGCACGATATTGGGTATCCCGCGCAGATAGCTGATGTCGAAGAGGCCGTGGTGCGTGGGGCCATCGTCGCCGGAAAGGCTGCCGCGGTCCATGCAGAAGACCACGGGAAGATTCTGCAAGCAGACGTCGTGGACGATGGGATCGAAAGCGCGCTGCAGAAAGGTGGAATAGATGGCCACCACGGGCTTCAGTCCCTTGGCGGCCAGGCCCGCGGCAAAGAGCACGGCGTGTTCTTCGGCGATGCCGACATCGAAGTATTTCCCAGGATGCTGTGCCTGAAAGCGGTCGAGCATGGTGCCATTCGGCATTGCCGCGGTGATGGCCACAATGTTGGGATCGCGGTCCGCGAGTTTGTTCAGCGTTTCGGCGAAGACTTCCGAGTAAGTCGGTTTGCCGGATGGTTGTGTTTCGCCCGTTTCCGGATCGTAAGGCCCGAGGCCATGGAATTTCTTCTGCTTGCGCATGGCCGGCTCGAAGCCCTTCCCTTTCGTAGTGAGCACGTGGAGCAACGCAGGCCGCTTCTGCCGCTTCAGCGATTCGAGCGTGTGAATCAAAGTCGGAATGTCGTGGCCATCGATGGGCCCGTAATACTTGAGGCCGAGTTCCTCGAAAATGACGCTGGGCCACAGCATGCTTTTGGCGGCTTCTTCGGCTTTCTTGGCGAGACGAAAGGCGCTCTGCCCGCCGATAAGTTTTACGAATTTCCCGGCGTGGCCGTGCAACGCGTCGAATTTCGGATGAGTGACGATCCTATTGAGGTAGGCAGCAATCGCCCCGACGTTTTTGTCAATGGACCACTCGTTGTCATTCAGGATGACCAGCAGTTTCTCCGTGTGATGCGCGATATTGTTCAGCGCTTCAAAGGTGATGCCACAGGTAAACGCGGCATCACCGGCGAGAGCAACCACGTGTTCGGACCCACCCTGCCGGTCCCGCGCCACGGCCATGCCCAATGCCGCGGAGAGCGCCGTGCCGGCATGGCCCGCGCCGTAACAATCATGCTCGCTTTCCGTGCGCAACATGAAGCCGTTCAAGCCGCCGGGCTTACGAATAGTGTGAAAAAGGTCGCGCCGCCCGGTGAGCAATTTGTGGACGTAGGCCTGATGGCTGACGTCGAAAACGAAGTGGTCCTTGGGCGTGTCAAAAACGTAGTGCATGGCGATGGTGAGTTCCACGACGCCCAGATTTGGGCCCAGGTGCCCGCCATTCTTCGCGAGAACGTTGATGAGTTCCTCGCGGATTTCCGCCGCGAGCTGCTCGAGCTGCGAGATGTTGAGCTGCTTTACGTCCGCGGGGGAGCGGATTCCGTCAAGTAGTTGAGCCATATCCTCTGAACACAGTGTTGCTTGCCGATTAGATGAGGGGTTCTCCCTAAAGGATACCCCGGAAACGGCGGTGGTGGGTTAGTTGCACATTATCCGACTTCACAGGCGTTAGCCCCGGGGCCGGGTTGCCGTTCAATGATTTTCGGCGTCTATCCAGCTTGTTATGAACTTGTCGCTTGCTCGGAGGTCTCTTTTTTCAGTGGCGTGAAGTAGAGCCAGCGCAGCAGAAGATACCATACCAAAAGGAGCAGGAAGAACGTGACGAATTCAGGCAAGGCAGCTCCGAGCAGACCGCGAGCCGAGCCGGTGGTGTGCGGTACGATTGCTCGAAATTCGTCCCGCACAAACCAGACTCCAACAGGCGAAGCAAAGATATTCACGAAGTGCAGAATGCACTGCGCGAGCAGGTACCCGAGAGCAATAGCGCCAACAAAGCTCTCTACCATAGCCCGTTTCAATCGCTCAAACATGGTTCCTCCTTGCTAGTCTCGTGCGGTACTTGCTCAAGCTACGGAGCGGTCCCATACCGTACACCCAGCAGGACAGAAGCCAGGCTGCGGCAAAGCTAATAAGAGCATTGAAAAGAAAAAACAATGTGGTGGTCAACATCCAGCGGTCTGCACCAGTCAATGTAGGAGAAAAGTATGGAATGTTAAGAATTGCCACTGCAGTAAACAAGAAATTGGCGGCACGCCCAAGTGGACTCCACAGAGCATGCAATCCCCAGTAAAGCGACCACAGGAGGAGAACAGCGATGGCAACCGCTGCAATGTGGGAGTCAGCCAAGATTTCGCGAAGAGAAGGTTTCACGCAATCCCTGTTAGTTGTCATTCTCGCAGCTTAGCTTGATTCAGCCAAATAAAATAAGATGCGGGTTGTTGGCCCCCAGCTATCGAATGACACAGTTCCCGCAAGCTGACGCATCACTCAAACGGCGGCGTGTTTGCTTCAGGAAGCACGCCTGTGCTACACAAGGGGCATGCCCGATTTTGCCGCTCCCGTGGAAAGACTCATTGACGAACTGAAGCACCTGCCCGGCATCGGGCAGAAAACCGCGCAGCGCCTGGCCTTCCATTTATTACGGGCCACGCCCGAAGAAGCCCTCTCGCTGGCCGAGGCTATCCGCGATGCCAAGGAAAAGATCCGCACGTGCACGGTCTGCTGCAACCTGACCGATACCGATCCGTGCATCTATTGCGCCGGCCCCACCCGGAACAAGCGCACGATCTGCGTAGTGGAGGAAGCGCATAACATTCTGGCCATCGAGAAGACCCGCACTTATACCGGGATGTATCACGTGATGGGCGGTTCGCTTTCGCCTTTGCAGGGACGCGGGCCGGAACAACTGCACATCAAGAGCCTGATCGAACGCCTGAAAGGCGGCACGGTCGAGGAAATCATCATCGCCACGAATCCCACTGCCGAGGGCGAAGCGACCGCCATTTACCTGTCGAAATTGCTGAAACCGCTGGGCGTACGCGTTACGCGCATTGGCGTAGGCATTCCCGTGGGCGCGGATCTGGAATATGCCGACGAAGTCACCATGCTGAAGGCCATGGAAGGGCGGCGCGAGCTGTGACGCCGGCAAGGATTAGGCATAGCGGTGACTCGTGTCCTGGAAATTTTGCGGTTGACGGTCAGGGTCTGGAATAGAGAAAAACGGCGAAGTACGATCTTGCGTTGCGAGGGTGAGACCCCAGCCTGCGAGAGAGCTTCGGTCCATGCCTATTTCTCCGCGATTCTCGGCGATCCGCGAGGCGCAAGAACTTCTGCTGGAGCATTTCGGGCCAACGCCGCTGATCAAGTCGAAATCCCTGGGCAGTGCGGGCGCTCAGGTTTACCTTAAAAACGAAACGGTGCTTCCAACGGGCTCGTTCAAGCCGCGCGGCGCGCTCTTCGCCCTCGCCAGCAACCTGAAACGCCGCCACATCGAAGAAGTGATCGCATGCAGCACCGGCAATCATGGCGCGGGGGTCGCGTTTGCCGCGAGTTCCCTGGGCGTGCCAGCCACCATTTTCCTGCCGGAGCATCCGGTTCCCGTGAAACGCAAAAAAATTGAACAACTGGGCGCGCGGATCGTGGACACGGGCAGCCCCGACCTTGCCGGCGCATTTCAGCATGCGAACGAGTACGCGCAGCGCCCCGGCGTCTATTTCTTGAATGATGCCACCGATCCCGATCTTCCCGCGGGCACGGCTACCATCGCCATGGAGCTCCTCGAGCAGTTGCCGGCGATGAGCACCGTGATTGTGCCGATGGGAGACACGGCGCTGATCCGCGGCATCGGCGCGGCATTGAAGCAGCGCGCGCCTTCCGTGAGAGTCGTGGGCGTGCAAGCTGAACGCGCGCCTTCCTATTATTTGTCCTGGCAACAGGGCAAGGCCGTGCAAACCGACACTTGCAACACGTGCGCCGACGGATTGGCGACACGCACGCCCGACGAAGCCAATGTGGCGAGCATCCGCGAGGTTGTGGACGAGGTGCTTCTGGTAAAAGAAGAAGAAATGCTCGAGGCCATCCGGCGACTTCGCCGGGAAGAGGGAATTTTGGCGGAGCCTGCGGGCGCCGCCGCCGTGGCAGCGTATCTGAGCAGTGGACCACGCACGGGGCACACAGTGTTGCTTGTAACCGGGCGCAACATTTCCGAGGCCGTGCGACAGCAGGCGGGAATTGCCGCGGGTTGAGCGCAAATGCAAGAGAAAAAAGCAGAAAACTCGTGAACCGATGGCGCTAGTACGTCTAGCATCTTTCTCCCTCTAGGCAAGCAGAGTAATTCAGGATAGAGTTTGAATCCCGCGGTGGAAGTCCCCACCATATCGCGACTGGTTCGGCACGAACCGGTGCAGGAGGTGCGCAATGCCCCGATTGGCGCACTACATGGCTCAGTACGATCACGAACATGGTTCGCTGTGGAATAAGTTGCTCCACGGCGTTGGGATCCCGTTGATTTTTGCTGGGATTATCCTCCTGGTGCTATTGAAGTGGCGCTGGGGAGTATCGTGTTTCGCGGGTGGGTGGATTCTCCTGTTCGTAGGACACCGGGTCGAGGGCAACAACCCAGCGTTTTTTCAGGGACCGATCTATTTGCTGGTAGGGCCGATCTGGGTGGCCAAGGAAATATGGACGTTTCTGAGCGGGGCCGAGCGCGGACCGGAGCACGATGTCCTGCCCCCGAAGCAGTCCTAAGTCATTGTAAAGGTGGATGTTAGAAACGGTACGGCGACGATGCAAAATGAAGAAGGCGGGCCCGAACTGGCACCGGATAAGACGCCTCAGCTACAGGATGAGGCGGGAGATATGGTGACTGAAGGCGCAGTGAACACAAGCTCTGAATTGAGGAAGCGGCGCAGCACGCGGATCGTGCAGGCCGTGCCGCTCACGGTGACCGGCGTGGACGCCCTTGGACGCCCCTTCGCCGAGCGCACGTCCACACTCATCATCAATTGCCACGGCTGCCGTTACCAGTCCAAGCATTACGTCCTGAAAAACATGTGGGTCAACCTGGAAGTGCCCCACCCGGACGCCGGGCATTCGCCGAGGCGCGTGCGCGGAAAGGTCGCGTGGATTCAGCGGCCGCGGACAGTGCGCCAGCTCTTCCAGGTGGCCCTGGAATTGGAACAGGCCGGCAATGCCTGGGGGATAGCGTTCCCGCCTGACGATTGGTTTGTGTTTCCAGAAGAGCCAAGCATTTCCGCAGGCGGCGGGATTCCCGCTGAATTACCGGCTAGTTCGACGATGCCGCTCGCGGGAGAGGTGACGCCGCCGCCGGTCGAAGCGGAAGCGGGCGGACCGTTACTGGACAACTTGCGGGTCTTCCCGGCCCCGGCGAGCGCTACGGACGCGTCGCTGCAACTGGCGCGGCAGGTCGCGCGCCTGCTGGCGGAAGCGAAGCAGCAGATTCACACGGCAGCGCACGAAGCGGCCGTGCAAGCGGTGAGCGCCGAGCACCGGCTGGCCTTTGAGCAGTGGGAGCAGAAGTACGTGGCGTTCCGCGCGGAAGTAGCGCGTGAAACGGCCCAGGCCATCGGTACGATCCAGCAGGAAACGGAAACGCAGGCACGCTCCGCGCAAGCTGCCGCCGCGGAATCGTTGAAAACGGAATTGCCGCGCTGGCTGGCGCCGCAATTGGAGCAACTGACGCACGAATTGACGGCGCAACTCGCGCGCGAAGGCGCTTTGCAGCGCGACCAGCACGAGAAGCAACTCTCCGCCGCTCACGACACCCTGCAAACACTCTGCGGACAAGCCGAGGAAACCGCGGCAAAACTGCGCACGCGAGCGGAGGCGGTCGAAACCCAAGTGACTTCGCGGCTGGACGCGGCGGCGCAGCATGCCGAAGAAGAGGCGCGGCGGCGCGAGGAGTCCACAGGGGCGGAGCGGGAAGCGTTGACGACGGCGGTGAACGAACTGCACGAACGCGTGTCCGGCACACTGACGGAGGCGCAGAATTCCCTGCGCGAACAGCTGGCCCGCGAACTTGAGTCCGCCCAGACCCGCTGGCAGGCTACCCTGGAATCGGCGATTCAGGCGGCCCAGGAGCAGGCTTCGGGAGCGTTGCACGAGCAGACCAAGGGGCTGCGCGCGGAATTGCAGGAAGAAGGGACCAGGCAGAGCGCTAGCGTGCGCGAAGCGATAGAAGCCCATACGCGGCAACTGGAAGACATCCTGGGGCGCGCCAACAGCGTGTCTGAACGGCTTGAACAGCACGCTGCCCGGATCGAAACGGTGCAGCAGCAGGCCGTGGACGGCTTCCAATCGCAACTCAACGAGGTCCTTAGCCTGCACCGCAATGAACTGCAGCGCCGCTCGGAAAATCTGCTTGAGGAAATGCACGCGCGCATTCAAAGCAGCTTTGAATCAGCCAACAGCGCGGCGCTGGAGAAATTCGACGGGCAGGTACAGTCCCTGGTGCAGCCGCACCTGACACACACGGAAGAGGCAATTCACCGGCTGGCGGGGGGCCGCTCGCTGCTGGATGCGGCCATGACCATGCAGCAGGATCGCGTCCGCGCCACCGCCGACGAAGCCTTCGCCGATTCACTGGCGCGTTTTCGCGAAAATCTGGGCACCGTGGAACAGATCCTGAACGAGTCCTCACAGACCATTACCGGCCACAACCTGGAGGAACTGGAAAGCAAGGCCGCAGACCTGAAGCACCACACGCTGGAGGAAATGTTCAAGTCCGCGGAATGGTACGAGAAGAAAACGCAAACCCAGTTGCAGAACCTGACGGAAAAGCTGGCGGAACAGTCCGGCGCACAGCTTCGCGAAAAGGCCGGCGAGGTCTCCGGTGTGTTTAGCAGCGAATTGAGCCAGGCGAGCCGGGGCTTCGTGGCCCAGACGCAGCAGCAATTGGAAGAATCGGTGCGCGACGCGTTCGAGCGCGTGCGAATCCTCTTTTCCGAAGCGGCCGATACCACCTCCGCAGCTTTCACCGACGAAATTCAGCGCAATGCGCGGCAGGAGCTGGATGGATTCAACGAATTGGTGCAGAAGGGCGTCGAAGAATCGCGCGAACGCCTGGATGTGGCGCGCGTGGAATATGGCAACCAGTTGAATTCCGGACAGGAAGATTTTCTGCGGCGCTTCCAGACCTCGATGCACGGCGCGGTGGAAAGGGGCCTGGCAGAGGCGCAGGAAAAAGTGCAATCCAGCTTCAACAGCGTGCTGGATGCCTGGAGAGCGATGGGCGATGCCAAGCAATCGGAAATGCGCGGTGAAGTCGCGCAGATCAGCGAAGAGGCGGCGGCACAATACCGCGGGCGCCTGGAAAACATCACCAACTCCTGGATGGTGGCAACCGTGGCTACACTCGATCATCAATCCCGTGACGTCATTGCGAAAATCGCCGCGACCGCCGAGGAACGCTTGAAAGAAGCCACCAGCGAAGTGTTTTCACGATTTGGGGAGACCCTGCGCGAACGACTGCAGCAGATTGCCTCGAGTTTCGACAAACCCTCCCCGCCGAAGTCCTAAGCGAACGGCATCACGCGGCCTTGCTCAGTTGTGAAGTGATTCCACTGGCTATCGCCGGCAAGTTGTGGCAACCTACCTTTCATGGGAAACAGAGACAAAGGAAGACGGGAAGCGAAAAAGCCCAAGAAGGTAGTGCCCAAGGTGGCCCCTCCCCGGCGTGACGCTGGTCAGTCAACAGTGGAGCACGTGAAGCCGGTCACTGACGCAAAGTGACGCCTGCCGATTGCCGCTCGGGGCATACATTGCTCAAGCATCTTCCCTTCCGGCGCTCCATTCGCGAGCGCAGGCCAAGCCCTGTATAATTCGAGTGTTTGCACATGGCCAACCGAGCGTATCTGCGCGTGTGGACGCGCGACTTTTCCGAAGAAACCATGATCGCGGAGTTTGCGCGATTCCTCGCCAGCGTTCCCCTATCCGAATCGCATCCGGGGTTTGATCAGCTTACCGTGCAGGCCGTGGCCGCAACGGAAACGCCCATTGTCGAGTGGGACTTCCGCGCGCAGAACTACGGCCCGGCAGAGGTCGCGGCGCTCGCCGCGCAGCAGCTCTTTGCGGATGTCGCCTACATTGTCAATGCGAGGTGGGATTTGTGGGCGTTCGACATTGAGACCTTGAGGTGGCGCCATGGCCCGCAGCCGCTCGTGATCCTATGCCAGGGGAAAGACTACGAAGATGGCGCGGCAGCAACCGAGGGCCAGTTTTCCGCAGACCTGGGCTTCGAGCATTTCTTTACCGGGCATGCCGGGCTGCTTGCACCCGCTGCGGCCTCGGACCCGTTTGCCGGCTCCGATCACCCCATCGAGAAAACCTTCCGAAGCTGGATGACCAGCGGGGAGAACTTGAAGCAGTATCACCAGAAGACCCGGGAAAACATCCAAAAGTTATTCGCATGGGTGGAAGCGGTGGAGCACGCCTTGCCGGTGGAGCGCAGCGAGTTGTGGAGCGAAGGGGAAGAAAATTTTGAGGCGCGGCTGGATGCGATTCTGGGACAGGGATAATAAGTTGTAAGTTCTCAGTTGTCAGTTTTCAGTTTAAGTGGAGACAAGGACAGAATCATGCCAGCCGGCTTGCGGAGTGGTCGCCCTGTAAGGAGAGTGCTGCTGGCAGCACTGTTAACGAGCACACTCGCAATCGCGCAAACACCGCCAAAAAAGGCGGCGCACCGGGCGAATGAGTTGACGCTGGCGGGGTTGCGGCCCGGGCGGGATAGACTGAGTCGAGCGGTGCGCCTCTATCGCAACATTGATCCAAAGAGTTCGACGAACGACTCACAGACCATCTGGCTGGACCCGTGTCGCAAGCAATTGCTGGCCATTGACTTCGACACGGGAAAGAAGATCGAAGTGATCCGGGCAGGCGCTGTAAACCTGACTGCGGATTGTCTTGCAGTACCACCGAGCCCGTGGAAGACGGGTCGCGGGCTGAGATTGGGAGATGCGACGACCAAAGTGACTCAATTGTATGGGGAGCCGGATGCGCGGAGTCCTAGCACGAAGAACGGGCAACCGTTAGAATTGTGGTATTACGCGTGCGATTGGGCGGGACCGGATGTGCCGCAAGTGATGGAAGTGCTTTGCACGAAGGAAAAGGAAGGGCAGCCTGGACGCGTTGTAGAGATTACGCTGGCGGCGCCCAGCTTGTAGCGAGATAAGCGGAAGCCCAATGGGGCGGTTACCCCGCGGTGATCGGTGCGTCTAGGAAGGAAAGGACTTGAATGCTTTGTTCCCCTGAGCAACAGACAGAGTCCCGCAAGAAAGCGACGGGTTCCCGGAGCGGCCACCTGTTTCGTTTATCGCGCTATGCCGCGTGTCTTGGCCTGCTGGTGATCGCCGCATCTTTGCAGGGCTGTAGCAGCGATACGCCAAAGCCCGCCGCAGACGCCGCTCAGAAGCCCGCCATTCCCGAGGAAATCCAGGAGGCCACAAAATCGCTTTTGGGGAGCGAGGCGCAGGTCTTGCTTTTTGGCGACCTGGCAAAGACGGGCAAGCAGCAATTTCTGGCGGCAAATGTTGTGCCCAACACGCCAAAAAGCACGGTCGCGGGTACCGTGGTCACGCGCGCCGTGATCGCCGAACACGAAGATGGCAAGTGGGTGGAATTGGTGCGCTGTGACGAACACCTGAAGAACGCGAACGGCTACCTGGCGCTCACGCCGCTGCAAGCCGTGAGCGGCTGGAAACTGCAGTACGAAAACAGCGCGGAGCAAGGATTGTCGCTTTATCTCACTCCGGTGCAGGCGGGCACGAGCGGGCGCACGTTGCCGATCGCGGTTCGCTGGAATCCGGCGACGAAACGCTACCAGTCCATGGACTATTCGTACACGCATTTCTTGGGTGAAGCCCCCACGCTGGATAATCCGAGGTCCAAATTGCGATGAGCACGGCGGCCGCAGCGCTGCGCGCAGGGGAGCCCGCGAAGAAGGGCGCCAAGGTCTCGTCGTGGGAGAACCTGCGAGGGCTGCTGCCCTATCTGGGGCGCTACAAAGGCGCGATTGCGCTGGGCATGCTCACGCTCCTGCTGATGGGCCTGATCGGAAACGTGGTGCCGCTGACGACGGGAATCATCACCGACACGCTGGCGGGGAGCCCGCGGCCGTTTGAACTCGCGATGCATGGAGCGCATGACGTGCCGCCGCTGAGTTGGCTGAGCGACCTGGTACCGTACTATCAGCCGCATAGCCGGCGCACGCTGTGGATTTATTGCCTGATTCTGATCGGGTGCATTGCGCTGAAGGGCTTGATGTCGTTCACCACGCGGTGGATCCTGATCGGTATTTCACGCGACATCGAATTCGATATTCGCAACGATCTTCTGGACCGGCTGCTGGTGCTGGAGCCGGAGTTTTACGTGCGCAACCGCACCGGGGAACTGATGTCGCGCGCGACGAACGATTTGAACGCCGTGCGCATGGTGCTGGGCCCGGGAATCATGTACAGCGGCACGACCATCGTGACCATGGTTTTATCGATTGCGGTAATGGTGGTTTTGTCGAAATCGCTGACTTTATGGGTGCTGCTGCCGGTTCCGGTGGTGGCGCTTACGGTGCGGCATTTCGGCAAAGTAATCCACGAACTGTACGAAAAGATTCAAGCGTCGCTGGCAACGCTTTCCGCCAAAGTGCAGGAGAATCTCTCCGGAGTGCGGGTGATTCGAGCGTACGCGCAGGAAGAGGCTGAGATTCAAGCCTTTGACGAGCCGAACCGCGAGTACGTGGCGAAAAACGTCCAATTGATTCGCACTTGGAGCATGTTCATGCCGTCGTTGATGGCGATGATCCAGACTACCTTTCTGATCGTGTTGTGGCAGGGCGGTTACCGGATTCTGTACGGGCAGATGTCGCTGGGCGCATTAATTACTTTCAACACATATTTGAACGTTCTGGTTTGGCCAATGATCGCGCTCGGTTGGGTGACGAATATTTTCCAGCGCGGCGCGGCGTCCATGGGGCGCTTGAACTACATCCTGCGAGCCAAGACGCAGATTGACGATCGCGACGCCAAGCTCCCCGCGGGAAGCCAGCCAGAGGGCAGCATCGAGTTTCGCAACTTAAGCTTCACTTATCCCACGACGCTTTCTGGGAACGGCGCGCCCGCTTCCAACGGGCACAAACCTAAGCCGGTTCTGCGCAACATCAATCTCACGATTCCCGCTGGGTCAACTCTCGCCGTCGTCGGGCCCACGGGGAGCGGCAAGACGACCCTGGCGGCGCTGGTGGCGCGGCTGTGGGAAGTGCCGTCCGGGCAGTTGCTGATTGACGGGCACGCCATCCGCGATTGGCCGCTGGAATCGCTGCGGCGGGCGATCGGCTACGTGCCGCAGGATACTTTTCTGTTCAGCGAGACGGTGGCCGAAAACATTGCGTTTGGCGTGCCGGTGCACAATCCCCTTGAAGTGCAGGAAGCCGCGGAAATCGCCAGCTTGCACGGCGATGTGGAGGGCTTCGCGAAGAAATACGAAACGATGGTAGGCGAGCGCGGCATCACGCTTTCCGGCGGGCAGAAACAGCGCACGGCCATCGCTCGCGCGATCGTCCGCGATCCCCGGATTCTGATCCTGGACGATTCCCTTTCCGCCGTGGATACGCAAACCGAAGAAAAAATCCTAGGGCAATTGCGCGGCGTGATGCGCGGCCGCACCACGATTTTGATCGCCCACCGCACTTCCACGGTGCGCGACGCCGACCATATCGTCGTGCTGAAGGACGGCCAGATCATCGAGCGCGGCACGCACGATGAATTGCTGGAGCGCCAGGGCTATTACGCGGATTTGTACCAGAAGCAGTTGTTGGAAGAAGAGCTCGAACGGGCATGAGCAACATTCAAGAGGAAGAAGCGCTAGGAAAAGCGTACGACTCGCAGCTCATGAAGCGGCTGCTGGAGTACATGCGGCCGTACAAGTGGCGCGTGGTGTTCGCAATGGCGCTGGTGTCCGTGGTGACACCGCTGGAACTGGCACCGCCGGCCCTTTTCTGGAAGGCCATCGACAAATACCTGGTACCCGGCACAACGGGAATCATCAACGTGGCACAGGCCAAGCATGGCTTGCTGCTGATCAGCGCGATTTACATTTTCGTGCTGCTGTTCGATTTTCTGGCGCAATACATCCAAATCCGGATCATGCAGCGCGTCGGCCAGCAGACGATGTACGACATGCGCAAGGAGATCTTCGGGCACCTGCAGCGGCTCCCGATGACTTATTTCGACAAGAACCCGGTGGGACGGATGATGACGCGGGTGACCACGGACGTGGACGCGCTGAACGACCTCTTTGCGGCCGGCGTCGTGACCATGATCAATGATTTCTTCCTGCTGGCGGTGATGGCCATCTGGCTATTTTCCATAGACCGCAGGCTGGCGCTGGACGCGCTGGCGGTGCTGCCCTTTATTTTTGTGGTGACGCTGGTGTTTCGCAAATACGTGCGCGACGCGAACCGCAAGATCCGGACGGCCATCGCGCGGATCAATGCATTTTTGCAGGAATACATTTCCGGAATGAGTGTGGTGCAGCTTTTCAACCGCGAGCGCAAAGCGCGAGAGGAGTTTGCGCGGCGGAACAAAGACAACATGCTGGCGTGGCGGGATGCCATCCTGGCGTACGCGCTGTTTTATCCCGCGGTGGAGTTCCTGAGCTTCGCGACCATCGCCCTGATCTATTATTCGGGGGGCAACCGGATACTGGGCGGAACATTGAGCCTGGGCGTTCTGACCGCGTTCACGATGTACGCGCAAAGATTCTTCCGGCCGATTCAGGATTTGAGCGAGAAGTTCAACATCTTGCAATCGGCGATGGCGGCTTCCGAACGCATTTTCAAGCTGCTGGATGAGCCGATAACGATTGACACGAATCCCAACGCGCAGGCGATCGTGAAGCCGCGCGGCGAAGTGGAGTTTCGCAATGTGTGGTTCAGCTACCGCAACGTGGCCGAACCCGCCGACCAGGACTGGGTGCTGCGCGATGTATCGTTCCGTATGCTGCCGGGGCAATCGTTTGCCATCGTTGGCCACACGGGCGCGGGGAAGACCACGCTGATTTCCCTACTGCTGCGCTTCTACGATATTCAGCGCGGCCAGATTCTGCTGGATGGCGTGGACATTCGCCTGCTGAATTTGCAGGAGCTGCGCAAGCAGTTCGGCATCGTGCTGCAGGATCCTTTTCTGTTCACTGGCACGATCGAGTCGAATGTCCGGCTGGGCACACCGGGAATCACACGGGGAAATGTGGAGCACGCGCTGCGGGAAATCGGCCTGGGTGAGTTTATTCGATCGCTGCCGCAAGGCGTGGGCACGGATGTGAACGAGCGCGGCTCGACTCTTTCCGTGGGCCAGCGTCAACTGATCAGCTTCGCGCGGGCGCTGGCGCACAATCCGCGCTTCCTGATTTTGGACGAGGCCACCTCCAGCGTGGACACAAAAACGGAATTGCTGATTCGCGAAGCGCTCAACCGGCTGCTGACCGGGCGCACCGCGCTGGTCATCGCCCACCGCTTGAGCACCATTCAGGACGCCGACCACATTCTCGTTTTCCACAAGGGCCGACTGCGCGAGCAGGGCGCGCATCAGGAACTGCTGGCGCAGCGCGGCATTTACTATCGCCTTTACCAGTTGCAGTATAAGGAGCAGGAGCTCCACGAACCGCTGGCTACCGACCGCCTTGCAGGATCTTCACCGCTGCCGGCTTCGCTTCCCACCAGCGATTGAGCATCATCTTCTCCCATGCCACCGATTCCCTTACTGCTTTCTGCGGGTGAAGCTTCCGGGGATATGTACGCGGCGCGCCTGGCAAAAGCGCTGCAAGAACGATTGGACGTGAAGATTTTTGGCATGGGCGGGCTGCAGATGCGCGCGGCCGGCGTTGAGATCATCACAGACTCTTCCGAAGTGGCGGTTGTAGGCATCACGGAAATCCTGGGCCGCTTGCCGTCGCTGCTAAGGGCTATGGATCGCCTAGTCAGCGAAGCGGACCGCCGGAAGCCCGCGTTGGCCATTCTGACGGACTTCCCCGGATTTCATCTGCGGCTGGCCCGCAAGCTTCTTCCGCGCGGCATTCGCAATGTCTATTTCATCTGCCCGCAATTCTGGGCCTGGCGGCCGTGGCGGGTGCGGCTGATCCGCGAGCGCTTTGTGAAAGCCCTGTGCATCTTTCCGTTCGAAGAGAAGTTTTTCCGCGATGCCGGCGTGCCCACAGAGTTTATCGGGCACCCGCTGGTGGGTGCGGTCAGCGCGACACAGAGCCGGGCGCAATTTTGCGCCGCGCAAGGCCTGGATCCCGCCGGAAAGATTGTGACGGTTTTGCCAGGCAGCCGCGCGGGGGAGTTGGCGCATCACTTACCTGTCTTACAGCAGGCCTGCGCCATCATTCACGGGAAGGTACCGGCACAGTTCGTGGTCGCGGCCGCGCATCCGCAAAACGTGGAGCGCCTGAAGGCCGGCTGGCCGGCCGAGTTGAGCGTGCACGTGGTCGAGGGGGAAACGTACAACGCGCTGGCTGCCGCCGATGCCGCGATCGTCTCCAGCGGCACCGCTACCGTGGAGGCCGCGTTGCTCGATGCGCCCATGGTGGTGATTTACAAAGTTTCGGCGCTGACGGCCACTTTGGCGGGGCCCCTCGTGCGTACCCCCTTCTTCGCCATGGTGAATCTAATAGCAGAGCGCAAGGTCGTGCCGGAATTGGTCCAGGACCGCTTTACCCCGGCGCGCGTGGCAGCCGAGACCCTTCGCCTTCTGGAAGACGCCAGCGCGAGAAAAGAATTGCGGAGCGGACTGGCCGAGGTACGGCGGAAATTGGGGCCGCCGGGGGCCATCGAACGCGCCGCCGACCAGATTGCCGCTTTACTGGGCCCCGGCACTGGCAACGATTCCTAAGGCGTTGCTATCCTATGTACATGCACCGGACGGGAATCCTCCGGAAAGGTAAACGATGACGCGACGCCAATTGGGCCGCCCCGCGGTGTGGCTGGCCCTGCTTCTGATTCTGACGGCTTTCTGCTCGCCCCTGCGCGCCCAGACGGCGCGTCCACCGAGCTTTCTGGCGGAAAAGTACCAGCTGGCCGCCTATCTGGACACCAACGGGCAATCCATCAACGCGGTTGTGAAGATCGATTTCCGCGCCATGGACGTATCCACAAACCTGCGCGTCGAATTACACCAAAATCTCGATGTGAGGGACGTCAAAACCGCCGATGGAAAATCGCTCACGTTTCAGCGCGAGAACGATAATCCCCTCTTCGTCGATGTAAATCTTCCCGAGCCGGTGGCGGTCGGCAAAACCGTGACGCTGACCTTCAGCTACGCTGGGCTTCTGGTGAATGAAGAGAATAGCCCGGTGCCGAATATTCGCGTGGCATCCATTGGGAAGGATTGGGTGTACCTGCTGCTGCCGTCGCGGTGGTTTCCGCTGACGAATTATCCGTCGAACCGCTACACGGGGACGTTTCGGCTGAATGTGCCGGATACGATGGCGATGGCGGGGACGGGCAAAGCCGATTCGCCGCAACCGGTGGCGCCGCGCACACCTGCCGAGGGCAACCGCTTGATATACACGTTTCACTGCGACCGCCCGGAACCCAACGGCTCCTTCGTGGCAGGCCCGCTACAATTGAATCCCAAGCAGGCCGAAGGGATCAGCGTGGCCGTGTATGCGCCGCACGCCGAGTCCGGCAAGGCGCAGGAGTTCGCGAATATCGTGGCCCATCAGGAAATTATTTTTTCGGATTTATTCGGGCCGCTGCCGGACCCGGATATCAGCGTCGTGGAATTGCCCGACGGGACGCTACGGGAGTTTTCCGCGCCAGGTGTGGTGATGCTGGGCCATCGCGTGTGGGATCCCAAGTACAGCGATCGCACCCTGAGCCGCCTGGTGGCGGGCCAGTGGTGGGGGAGCGAGGTGCTGGCGGCTTCCACCGCGGATGCCTGGATCAGCGATGGACTGGCGCGCTATTCCGAAGAGCTTTACGCCGAGCAGAATTTCGGCAAGGAAGCCGGTTTGAAGGCCATTGACGAATTTGCGGTGGGCGCGCTGATGTTTGAAGATTCGGCCCCGGTGGCGCAGTCGGCGCGGCTGGTGCCATACACCGCGGAGTACCGCTCCGTGGTGATGAACAAGGGTGCGATGCTCCTTCATATGCTGCGCGTGCAGATGGGTGACGTCGCGTTCAAGACGCTGCTGCACACCTTCTACACCACGTTCCAGGGCAAAACCGCAACCATGGTGGCTTTCGAGAGCATGGCCACCGCTGCCGCGGACACAGCGACAAAGCGCGGTGAAGCGCCACTGAATTTGCAGGGCTACTTCTCGCAATGGCTGAACTCCACGGGCATACCGGAATTTACGCTGGAGTATGTGACCTACCGAACGCGCAAGGGTTTTCGCATCGTCGGCAAACTCAAGCAGCCGCTGGACACCTTCGCCATGCCCATCCAGTTGCGCATTGATACCGAGGGGAATCCGGAGTTGAAAACCATCGACGTCGTGGGCACGGAATCCGATTTCACTGTGGAGACTTTTGGGCGGCCGAAACCCGGCGGCATTCGCATTGATCCCAACAACTTGATGCTGAAGAGTTCGCCGAGCCTGCGGGCTCGGGCCGCGATTGCGCGCGGCGAAGAACTCGCCGAACTTGGCAAATACTACGATGCGGTGCAGCAGTACCAGCGGGCGCTGAGCATTCAGCCCAACCGTTCGCTGGCGAATTTCCGCATGGGCGAGGCGTTTTTCTACCAGAAGAATTATCAGGCCGCGGCCAACGCCTTTCGCGAAGCCCTGGCCACGGTGCCGGAGCCGTCCGAGAAGTGGACGGAGGTGTGGGGCCACATCTACCTGGGGAAGATTTTCGATTTGCTGGGGCAACGCGAGCGCGCCCTGAACGAATACAGCAAAGCGCGGCAAACGAACGACAATACCGGCGGCGCGCAGGATAACGTTGAAGCGCTGGTGAAGAAGGCGTACACGGAAAACAGCATGCCTGCGGTCACTCCCACGGATGCCAGCGCCACGCCGGCAAAGGCGAAAACTGCTGAAATGCCCGAGCCAGCGTCGGGCGAAAGACCTACCTTAAAGAGGCCGAATCCGTAGGAAGCACGCACGGAAGAGTGCACTGACCCTGCCCCCTGTTTTTCCCAACTATCCCTACAAAACAAGTAGATGTGTTGCCGTGTTCCGGCGACCGGGCAGCAATTGAATCACAGGAGCAACTCGAACGCCTTAACCGTGCGAGTGATTTCTTCGGTGATCCTATTAAGCGCTGGAGTGACTGGTTCGCCTTCGTACGGAGTTCCAAGTCTAAAGCCTATGCCAGTGGCCGCGCGGCCCTTATCTCTCAGTACGGGACTCCTTCCGTAGGAATCAGCAAGCCTGATGCGGCAAGACTTTTCGGTAAGAACGATAGGATGTGTGACGATTTCATGTTCGTCGTTTTCAATGCGGATATCCATAAATCCCATCATCTGAAAAGTTGGAATCAAGAGTTGATGCTTGTCTCGGACATTCATCTCGTCAACGGCCCAGATGGGGAAATTCCCAGTCTTGTAGGGTTTTACCGTGTCTCGAATAAAGTCATGGACCGCGCTGGTAATTTGCCTGCTTTCGAGCGCTCCCTTCAAGGGAGCTACCAATTCCTGCCCTGTATCGCGAACTGGGAACCTTGTCCATTTCGTAGGAGTACCCCCGCAGAACAAAACAATTTCGTAGTAGAGCAAATCCAGAGCGCTCCGAAGGTTATGCACAGCATCTCCAATAATAAGAGCAGCGTCGGACAAGAAAGCGGATTCCGACGTATGGATATCGATAACGAGGTCATTTATTTTGTACCGCGCATCGACCTTGTCGATGGCGACAGAGTAGGAGTCAGCGGAGCAGAAATCATTCAGAAGTCCGCACAAATTGTTGATATGTTTTTTGGCTCGTTCAATCTTCAGGTATGCGCTAGTGAAAGACGAAGGCATAACATTGATCAAATCTACTGGCGGGTGGGGCATAGAATTATCCCGATTCTTAATTCATGAGGCACGGGGCGAGTATATCATTCACAGACGAACCTCAGCGGGCAGTAGTGGCTAACGAAGCTGAGGAATAATAGCGGAAAGATCTTCTTCAGGGGCTGAAGCCCAATTGTTTTAGGACTTTTACGCCGGGGCTGAAGCCCCGGCCTCCTAAAGAAAAGTCTCTTCCTACAAACTGCGAGGCAATGCGCTGGTGATAAACGCGGGGACTCGCAGAAAGTTATAGCCCAGCGAGGGCGGTGAGTTTGGCGGCGGGGACGGATTTTTGTTGGACCAGGACCTGGAAGCGTTCGCCCATGCCTTCGGGGTAGATGAGCGTTTTGAGTTGCAGGCGCGCGCGGACGCGGTCGGTTTCATCCATGCCGTCATCGTAGAGGTCGGCGAACTCGTTCCGCTGCCCGAGCGCGAGCAAGAACGCGGTCTGGGAAATGAGGCCCAGGGTTTCCAGGCCGCGGCGCTGGCCCCAGAGGCGCAACGCGGTGAAATTGACGTGCGCGGTCAGATCCTGTTCGCCCGGCGCGACGTAAAAACTTTCGCTGGCCTGATGCTTTGCGTAAGCGAGCAGGGTGCCGGCCATGTGGTGGAAATCGAAAAGATCGGCGGCCTCGTGACCGTAGTCAATCGTCAGAACAAATCCGCGATCCAGGCGCCGCGCAATTTCACCGATCCAGTCGCAGGCCTCGAGGCCCACTTCAGCTTGCTGGCCTTCTTCGAGGGTAATTTGTTGCGCAGAGAAATACTCGCTGATGGCGCAGGTGGAAAGCGGCACAAGAACTTCCACGAAGGAATTGCCGTCGTTGCCGACGAAGATCTCCTGCAAATGCGCTTCCTGTTGGCGCACGCGGTGCACAGGGAGCGCGTCGAGAAGCTCATTGGAAAAAATGCAACCGCTGGGGATGTGGGCGGGAATCTCGATGGACGGGCGGCACTTCCCTTCTTGGAGATAAGGCGCGAGATGCACGGTCATCTGATCGCAACGCGCGGGAGAACGTTCAACAGCGACATAGCTCAGCGCGGAGTAGAAGTCCGGCAATTTGGTTTGCGCGAATTCCAGGATGTGCTTGGCCAGGCGGCCGATTCCTGCGGCTGCTTCCACCAGCAAAAACTCAGGCGGGCGATCGAGTTGCTCCCACATTTCGGCGAATTGGCGCGCCAGCAGGCGGCCAAAAATGCGATGCACGTCGGGACTGGTGTAGTAATCGGCGAATCGCATGGATTCCGGCTGGCTATAGTAACCGTGAACCGGATGGTAAAGGCACTCGCGCATGTATTCGGCAAACGTGATGGGGCCAAAGCGGCGGATGCGTTCGGCGAGAAGTGCGGCGAGCGGGGTCATGCGGAAGCGGCTCCCGAAGAGAGTTGTTTGCGGAGGGTGTCCCAAGTGGACTGGAAGACGTCGCGGGCGCGAGCATCGAAAAGGACGAAGTACACGGATTCGAGTGAGGTTTCGCCCTGCAGATGCTCGATAGCTTCGCTGAGCATGATTTGCGCGCATTCGTCGAGTGGGAAGCCGGATACGCCGGTGCCCACCGCGGGAAAGGCGATGGATTTGAGTTTGCGTTCGGCAGCGAGGCGCAACGAATGCGCGGTGGAAGAGCGCAGCGATTTGGCAGTGGTGCGCGCGCCGCCGAGACCCATGCTTGCGGCGTGAATGACGTAACGCGCCTTGAGTTTGCCCGCGCCGGTGATGGCCGCATATCCGACGGGTATGCTGCCGATGTCGTTGCACTCTTGCTGGATGGTTTCGCCGCCCTTGCGGTAGATGGCGCCCGCAACACCCGCGCCGAGGATGAGATCGTTGTTGGCGGCGTTCACGATGGCATCCACATCCATATCAGTGATGTCGCCTTGCTGGATGAGGATGCGCTGGGTGAGAAGGATCACTGAAGATATTGTAGAACAGAAATCAGAGGTCAGAGGTTAGAGATCAGAGGTCAGATGCTAGGGAGTATAGGTCAGTAGCGCGGAACCTTGGGATCGATTTCGGTGGACCAGCGGTCGATGCCTCCGGCCATGGATCTGGCGGATTTCACGCCCTGGTGGCGGAGCCAGTTGGCGACGTCGAGACTGCGCATGCCGTGGTGGCAGAAGCAGATGACGTCCTCGTCGGCGTCGAGTTTCTGGAAATTTGCGGGAATGGTGCCCATGGGGATAAGCACGGCGCCCTCGATGCGGCAAAGAGCGTGTTCGTGGGGTTCGCGGACGTCAACGAGCAGGAGTTTTTCGCCGCGGTCGAGCCGGTCTTTGAGTTCGCGAGGCGTGATTTCGAGGTCGGTCATTGGATCGCACCTTTGGGGGAGATCCAGTGTTTCTCGGTCGACTGAATGTCTTCCACGATGGCGAGGTCGGCGGGTTGCGGAAGCATCTCCTGCATACAAGCCGCGTATTCGCGCTCATCGAGGAGTTCGCCGTGGACGTTGTATGGTTTGTGGGCGTGTTCGCCGATGTGGCGGTTGAACTTGACGTCGGGCACATAGAGCAACGGCTGGCCTCCGGGCACGTTCTTGTTGATCATGTCCACGAGCTTGACGCATTCCTGGTGATAGAGTTCGCGGCTGTGCTCGTTCATATGTCCGAGATTGGCCTCGGCCCTGGCGGTGGGCTCGTCGTAGCGGCCTTTGAGGCCCCACACGTAAAACCAGTGCGCGGAGCTGGAGCGGTCCACGCCGAAGAGATCGAGGCTGACTGGAATCCACTTGTTGATGTACTTCTGGATGATGGAGAGCGGGACGACGCCCGCTTTGACGATGCGCTTGATGCCGTCCTGGCCGGTGCCGAGGTGGAAGGACTCTTCCTTGAGCATGGGAATCATGGATTGTGCCAGCGGAGCGAAACCGGAATAGCTGAGCATGGTGAGCTGGTATTTGCCGTCGCGATCCACGAAATCGGTGTAAACGAAAAAGTCCAGCCAGTTGTTGACGTCCTGATTGAAGGCGCCGAGGAGACGCTTTTGATCGAAGGCACGGCGCTCCAGCATTTTTTGCGCTTCGACGCGGCCGCTGTAGCCGAAATGATTCATCAGCAGGTGGCACATCTGCCAGCCGTGGCGCATCTCTTCGGTGACGACGCGGCATAGTGATTGGCGATCGTGTTCGCTGGGAGCGGTTTCAAAGAGGCGGCGCTGCTGTTCGACGGAGGCAAATTCAGTGTCGCCCTGGTAGACGATGAGATTGAGCAGGGCGTCGCGCATGCGCTGGTCCGGGATGCTGACGACCTTTTCCCATTTCGGGCGGCCTTTGTAAGCGCCGAATTCGACTTCGTTGGAGCGCGTGGGGCCGAATTTGGCTTCAAATTGGTAGTTGGTGATTTCGGGATAGTCCACACCGATGTCTTTTTGCTAGACACGGAAAAGATCCACCCAATCGTCGAACGTGGCCAAGCGTGTTGCAGGCATGAGCGTTTGCCTCCTTGCACCGGGGTAACACTTAACTAGGATGCGAGTCGCGTACTTTCTGAGTTCGTTCGACGAGCTGGGCGAGTTTGCGAAAGTGCTTCAGGCGGTCGCTCTTGCCGCGAGCGTTCTGACCGCTGGTGGAGGGGAGGACGTAGACCTGCGCGCCGTAGAGATTCACCTTTTGCAAGCCGTAGTTGCATTTGCGCTGGGCAAACTGCTCGTAGACGATCTTGCCGTTAAAGGCCACCACGTGCGGCGTGAATTCACCGAGCTTTTGGGAGAGAACAATGCGGCCTTCGGCGAAATCCTCGCGCGTGAGTTCCTCGACGCCCTTGGTAGGTTTCTTGACGAGATCGGTGAGACCAATCCCGAATTCAATGATGCGGCGGTCGTCGGGATAGTCGAAAGGTTCCGGGACAACGCCTGCTTCGTAGAGCATGGGCCAGAACAGATTGCCGCGGCCGGCGTAGTAGTGGCCAGCGCGGACGGAGGATTCGCTGGGATTGCAGCCAACGATTACGAGCTTCATGCCTTTGCGGAGATAGTCTGGAAGTGTCTTCATTCAGCGTTCACTCGATCAGGAGAACAGATTACTCGCGGCGCTGCAATGGTTAGCCTTTCGTGCTGCGCGAGCCGGTGCATAGATTCTACTTGCCTTTGAAATTCGCGGCACGCTTTTCCACATAGGCCGCGAGACCTTCCTTGGCATCCTCGCTGGTAAAGAGCAATTGCTGCAACTCGCGTTCGAGGCCCAGGGCTTCGCCGAAAGGGATTTCGGCCCCGGTAACGACGGCGCGCTTGATGCGGCCCACGGCGCGGGAAGCCTTGTTGGGGGGACAGAACTGCCGCGCGTAGGCGAGAACGTCCTCCCAGAAAGTTTCTTTTTCGTAGAGATAGTGGATGAGGCCCATTTCGAGGGCTTCTTCAAAACTGAAGGTGCGGCCGGTGGCCATGAGTTCAATGGCACGGGCGCGGCCAACGGCGCGGGCAAAGCGTTGCGTTCCGCCCGTCCCGGGAAGAACGCCAAGATTCACTTCAGGGAGACCAATCTTGCCGCCTTCTTTTTTGGCAATGCGGATATCGCAGGAAAGGGCAATTTCCAATCCGCCGCCGACGGTGTGGCCATTGAGGGCCGCGATGACCAGCTTGGGAGTTTGTTCGAGGCGACAAAGAGTTTCGTTGGCGTGCAGGCAGAAGTAGTACTTGAACTGCGGGTCGACCTTGGTGAGCATGGGAATGCTGGCACCGGCGGAGAAGAATTTTTCGCCCGCACCGCGAATGAGGAGCACGTGGACGGATTCGTCCATGCGCGCGTTGAGGATGGCGGTGTCGAGCTGCTGCATCATCTCGTAGGTGTAAGTGTTCGCGGGCGGATCGTCCAATTCGAAGATAGCGATGCCGTCCTCGACGCGGTATTTGACGAGTTCCTTCAGTGGAGCGCTTGTGGTTGTCGCCATGTTTTCTTTTCCGATCTCTCCGTCTTGAGAATATTCCAACCCTCCCGACTAACTTTCCTCCGATTCGGTGGCGGGAACAGTTGCCAGGTGCAATTCCGTGTGTTCAGTGGCGCTGGGCAAGACGCCGTGAAGGAAGATGCCGACGATGGAGTCGGTGAGCTCCTCGGCGCCCGGATCGATCTCCGGGTTATGCCATTTGTAGACCCAGTTCATCATGCCGAAGAGGCTAAGAACAGCAATGCGCGGGTTGAGGGCTGAAGCGGAGGCTTCGGCTGCGACGCCATCGAAGATCTCGCGGGCGAGGGTGTAGTAGCGGCGCTTGATGGCGGCGACTTCCTTGCGAAAAGGCTCTTCGAGGGCCTCTTCGTGGGAGAGGACTTTCATTTCGTGGGGATGGGAGAGGAAGTATTCGAGGTGGTTTTGGACCAGAAGGCGGAGGCGGGTTTGGGGGTCGCGGACGCCCTCCAAGCGCGCATGGAGACGGTCTACGATATAAGTAAAGGTATTCTTTTGAACTAGATAGAGGAGCTTCTGCTTACTCTCAAAGTAGTAGTAAAGGCCCGAAAGCGAGACTCCAGTGGCGCGGCTGATGTCCCTCATGGAGGCACCTTCAAAGCCACGCTCCGCGAAGATCTGGGCGGAAAGGCGAAGGATGTGGACGAGCTTGGCTTGCGAGTCGCGGGGAATGGGGAGCGAAGTAGCCATGGCGTCTCGAACGTTCGTTCGAGAACTGTAAATGGCCTCCCTCTCGCTGTCAAGAGTGGAATGGAGACTGTTGTTATGCTGTGCGGCGAAGGCCTGCCGGGGGGTGCTATTGAGAGACGGAGGCGTGTGCCAGTCTTAAGAAGCTCAAGCTGGCGGCTTGCGTGGGATTCGGCCAGCTCTTAATGGCCACGGAAGAGACGAGGGTGGCGTCGGCGGCATCAGATTTCGCGATGTCTTCGACGGAGGTGGCGGTGATAGTGACACTCGGGGGGCTGGGCACAACGCGTGGTGGAGTGTACAGGCCGCCTGAGGTGATGGTGCCGCAAGTAGAACCAGAGCAGCCAGCGCCAGAGACGCTCCAGGATACGGTCGAGTCGATCGCATTCTGAACGTTGGCAGTGAACTGCTGAGTCGCTCCCATGGTCACTTTGGGACTCGCCGGAGAAACGGTGATTATGACAGCAGCGAGAAGACTGACGGTGGCGGTATCAGATTTTGAGGGGTCGACGACGGTGGTGGCCGTGACGGTAACGGAGTCTGGGCTTGGTACGGCTGTGGGTGCAGTGTAGAGACCCGAGGAGGTGATGGAACCGCAGGCAATTCCAGTGCAACCCCTGCCCGAGACGCTCCAGGTGACGCTCGTGTTCATGGTGTTTTGCACGGTGGCCGTGAACTGCTTGGTGTTCGTGACATGAACGTTGGCGGCAGTAGGAGAAACAGAAACGGAGACGACACGAGGTGCGGGCGTGGGTGAACTCCCGCCACCACAACCTGCTGCAACCAAGAGAACCACCGACAAAAAGACCAAAGATTTCGACGTCATGAAAGCCCCCTGAAAGGGCGGCCCCGGGCGGTATTTGTAGCCCAGGAAGCCTGGAGAACGCTGTTTGCGATCTCTGGATATGGGTCGAGTCTGTTTGCGGGGCGAGGCAGGTGCAAGTTAAACAGGGTTACAAACAGAGCGGGCGCAGGGAGGAGAGGATTCAATCACTTACGGGAGGCCGGGGGAGACAATTTAACTGTTAATCGGGGCGTGGGGGGAGAACAGGCCGGCAATCGAGAGGGTCCGCAGCGAGGACGTCACTTGGCCAGTCCAATTTCTTGGAGGATGGAGACAAAGCAGGGATCATTGCGGACGGGATCAAAAATTGGATCGGCGTTGATGTAGGGCAGTTCGGTATCGCGTTGCTGGAAATCACGTTCGAGATGGAGGAAAACGTTTTCCTTGTCGCCGAGACCGACATAGATATAGGCGAGCCGGAGATCCGAGAGGCCGCCCTCGTCAAAGCTGAGATTGGCGTCTTTCAACAAGCGCATGGCCTCCACCCTGTGTCCGGACATCGCGTAAGCGTGTCCCAGCATGCCCTTGATGTAGGAATGATTAGGAACCAATCGGAGACCCGCCTGATATTGAGCGATGGCGGCGGGGTAGTTTTGCTGAACTTCGAGAGCCATACCCAGAAGGCCATGCGCGGGAGCCGTGTCGGCGAGCTTCAGAAGGTCGTTAACGAGGGCGATGGCTTCGTCATTGCGGCCGGAGAGGAAAGTAACCACAGCGAGATGGGTGGTGGCCATATAGGAGAGAGGGTCAAGCTGCCTGGCTTGCAGAGCTTGGGCGCGGGCTTCGTCGAAACGGCGTTGCGTGACCAAGGCATGGGCGTACCACATGCGCGCCTTGCCGTTGCTGGGATCCATCTGAAGAGCGCGCTGGAAGCTTCTCTCGGCAGCGGCGGGATCATAATCGAAGAAGTATTGAATCGTGCCCAAGGCAGCATGTGCACCGCCAAGCGTACCGTCCAATTCCAATGCGCGCACGGCGGCGTGGCGTCCGCGGGTCATGAAATCACGCGTGACCGGACCACCACCACGCTCCCAACCCAGGCTGACGTAGACGTCGGCGAGGGCTGCATAGGCCAGAGCGAACTGCGGATCTTTCTGGACGGCTTGTTGGAAGTAGTCCGCGCTTGTGGCCAGATCCGTTCGCCAGCCCGTTTTTCCCATGGGAGTTCTGAAGTAGGAGCCTTTCCAATAGAGCTGGTTCGCCAGTGGATCGGGACTGTAGCGAACCTGAAGAGGAACTGCGCCGGCATTGCCGGGGAGGGAGGAGAGCACAGCGTGGGTGACCGCTTGAGCAACGTCGTCCTGCGCGCGCAGGAGGTCAGTCGTGGGCCGATCAAAGGTGTCCGACCAAATGTGGAGCCTATCCGAGACGTTGATGAGCTGAGCGGTGATGCGCACGCGGCCGGCGGACCATTGAACGCTGCCTTCGAGGATGGCCTCGGCGTTCAGCTGGCGACCGATGGTGGTGATGTCGTCGCCGCGCTTGAAACGAGCGGCAGAGGTTCGAGCGATGACGCGCAGTTGGCGCGTTTTTGCAAGGTCCGTTGTGATTTCATCGAGCAATCCGAAGCAGAAGTATTCATGCTCCGGATCGGCGGATAGATTGTCGAAGGGAAGAACTGCAATGGTCGCGCCTTGAGGAACAGAAGAATGGCGGAACCTGCCGGAAAGATAAAGCCATACAGAAACTGACACGAGGAGGACCGCGGCGAACACGGCAGTCCACATCCACCTACGCGTCAAAAGGGCTGAAGAAAGGGCCGCGGGGGGTTCGGAAGGAGTTGGGAGAATGCGGCGACGGAAGGTGGGCGCGTAAGAGCCCTTGTTGAGCAGAATGAGGATGGAATCGGAGGCGCCGTCGTTCCGATAGTATTCCTCGAGAGCAGCGCGAAGGCGGTGGGCCTCCACACGTACCAGGGAATCCAACTGCGGATCGTAATCGGAGGGGCGGCCAAAAACCTCCGTACCGATTACATACTCCTTGAGCTTGTCGCCATCACCCGCCAAGGATTTTTCGACGACAAAGCGCAGGAAGCGTTGCAGCTGGGGAGAGCGCTGAAAAACAGCGGTAGCGACCACTTTTTCAAGAGCGGCGCGTACTTCACCGACGGGGAGCGAAGCCGTCGCCGGATGATCATCTGGAGCTCGCATGGCTGCCCCGTGGAGCGAAGACAACGTCAGCGACGAAGGTTCCTGGGCGGTTGTCGTGAAGTGTCCACCATGGCGCCTGGCAGACCGAGAGAGAAAATCCTGACTGAGAACACAGGAAAGCGCACTTGCAGAAATGCCGAACAGAACCTCACGGCCCAGCTGTTTGGTTGCAACGCCGTGGAAGAACCTGGTTCACGGCGTCCGTCGAAAGTCATTATAGCAACGTGCTTAGCGGAGAGATGAAGTCTTTTGCAACACCATTTGAGCTTTCGCCATTCGATTCGTGTGGGAAGGGGAGCGGAATAGCCATGGCGTCTCGAATAATCGTTCGAGGACTCTATGACGCACACACTAAAGCGCCAAGGCCAGAGTCATCGTCAAACTGCTCAATGGACTCTGGCCTTGTGTGTGTTTTCGCTAGCGCTGCTCAGTCCTGATATGGCAGGTAACGCCACATGTCGTTGAGGTAGCCGTTCCCGGTTGTACTCGTGGAATCGTAGCCCTCACCGCCGAAGAGCCAGAGCTGGCCATTGCCGTCAACCCAGCGCGTCGCGTTGCTGCGGCCACCAGGAGTCCAGACGTAATAGGTCAGATAGGGGCGCGTCATAGGTCCATAGAGGCCGTTGGCGCTACCAGTGTTCGAACCCTTGATCCAGGTCCACGTGCCGGGCTGTCCGGCAGTTGAGTTCGGAGTGTAGACCCATAGGTCGTTGAGGGCTCCATTACCATTCGTTCCGGTTGAATCCAGACCCCATCCACCGAAGAGCCAAAAATCTCCGCCACTGTCGGTCCAGCTACTAGCACCCCAACGCGAGCCGGGGAGGGTGCCGGCCGTGCCTCCCGTCAGACCCACCGTACCGGCTGCACCTATAGTGTTTGGGGGACCAACCAAGGGCTGAAGACCATATTCGCCGGTCTGGTTCGCCGTTGTCGATCCCATCACGAACGTCCATTGATTGCTGGCGATGTTGTATATCCAGAGATCGTTCAGGATGCCGTTTGCCGTCCCAACGGAGTCTTCACCTTCTCCACCAAAGAGCCAAAGATTTCCATTGGCATCGGCCCAGCCCGCCGCCTCCTGGCGTCCGCCGGGAACGTTAGAAGCTGCGGCGGTTCCTTTAGTGCCGTAGACCCCATTTTGATTCGCCAGCGTGGAGCCTGACACAAACACCCACGTGCCGCTCGTGGTGTTGTATTCCCACAGATCGTTCAGGAACCCAAGGGTCGGTACGGGCGTTGCGCCATCGTATCCATAACCACCGAACAGCCAGAAATTTCCGGAACCATCCTTCCACGACACCGCATTTACGCGAGCTCCCGGAACTGGCGTGCCTCCCGAATACGTGCCTGCTTGGTCGAACCCGCTAGCCCCTCCAACCCAGTTCCACTGCCCCGTATTGTTTGTGTAGGTTGTGGGGTCGGCGGGGTTGAAGGAACTCATATCGAACTCCCACAGATCGTTCAAAAATCCAGGAATTGCGCTGCCACCGAACATCCAGAGATTTCCCGCGCTGTCGGTCCACGTGGCCGCGCCCAAACGTGACCAAGGCGTGCCGGGACTGCTCCACACGCCACCTTGGCCCTCATGCTGCGCGTCAGCTATGATTTCCGCTCCGATGGTGGTGTTTCCCACTTTCGTTGGGTTATAGCCACCCACCAACTGCCATTGACAGTAATCGAAAGTCATCACGCAGACCCAGAGGTCGTTCATCGGTGCATCCAACGTGTCCGGCGGAGTGCCTCCGGCCAATTCCCAGCCGTCGCCACCGAACAGCCAGAGATTACCACCTGTGTCCGTCCACCCAGCGGCGCCGTATCGCGCGCCAGGGGTGTTCGTAAATGGATTGGGAATCGTCGGAGGTGCGCCTGAAGGGAAAGAGCCGTACTGAGGTGAGGGAGGTACGGCTACACCGGCTGTTTTCGTGCCATCGATCCATGTCCAGTCGTTATGCGCGCAATCGACCACGATGTCGGTGATGTTTCCGGTCACCACACCCTTGTAATCCCACAACGTGCAGCCCTGCGGCTGGCTGGACGCTGGATGGAAGACTGAGACTTGGAACTGGTCGTTGAGGGCTTCGGGTGTTGCGAAGGTGAATGGCCCGTTTTCTGTGACAATCAGGGTGTTTCCCAACACGTTCTGCAAGACGAAGCTGCCATCGGTAAGCGGGAGGTTGATATTGTTAGGGGGAGTGGGAATTTTGCCGGCAAGACCGACTACCGTTCCCCCGACGCTATAAGTAATTGCCGGGCAAGTAACCACAACGGTGGTGACATTAGAGGTGGCGGTGCCGCTGGCGGTGCTGGGTGTGACAACGCAAGTCTGCCCCGGATTTGTCGGCTGGGCGAAGACTGATACGGTATAAGCAGCACCAGTGGGAACAAGATTCTTAAACGTGAATGCCTGATTCCCATTGGCGGCGCTAATTGGGAGCTGCTCGGAATCGCTGCTGTTTTCGAGGATCAAGCCGGTGCCGACGAGACCGGTGACCGTGCCTCCGATGGAGTAGCTCAATACGCAGGTGACTGCCACGTTGGTGACGTTCGCGGAAGCCGTTCCGCTGCCATTGGCCACCGTGCAGATCTGTGTGGGGCCGACCGGCTGGGTGAGAACCGTGACGGCGTAGGCGTCCGTTGGGCCGGTTACAGGAGTCTTAAAGGTGAAGTTCCCGTTCGCGTTAATGGTGAGGCTGTCGCCGCCATTGTCCTGTAAAACTACACTCGTGTTAGCGACGAGGCCGCTGACGCTGCCTCCGATGGTGGCGGTGACCGGAACGATGGCGCAATTCACTTGAACGGTCACGTTCGCGGTAGCTTTGCCGCTGCCACTGGTTACAGCGCAGGTCTGCGAGGTGGGTTGAGTAAAAACCGTGACGGCGTAGGCGCCGTTATTGGCAATGGTAACCGCGAAGGCGGTAGTGGTATTTGTAGTGAAGGTGAGTTTGTCGGTGCCGTTGTCCGCAAGAACCACGCTACTGCCAGTAGAGAGCCCGGTAACAGTCGCACTGATAGTGAAGGGGCCGGTGGTTCCGCCGCCACCGCCGCCGGTATTGGTTGATGGCGCGCCACTGCATGCGGACAAGAGAAATGCAAGTAATATGAGACAGGCGGGAGGAAAAATCTTTGCTGCGGACTTCATGTTTGTATCTCTCCTTTGCTACATGCTGCAGCGGCCTGCGCGGGATAATGAGATTTCGACTGAAGGGCAAGTTTCCCGCTTCCGCAGAACCGGTGGTGTGAGGAGAGCGATGTGTGAGCTGCGTCTAACGCAGCACCTCCTCAAGACCGGAACAACAACAACCACGCCAACTTTGCCTCTAGAATAGAAAAATGCGTCAAAGACTAGTACTAGAAACTACAGTACTTGTGCTTATTCAAGCACGATATTCTTGGCCAACAAACTCCATGCGTGTTCAACCATTCGTCGGAGAAGATGAGACAGGTGACTTCGCGCTTGCCGGAGTGCGGAGTCGCGCTATCCGAGGGAGGAATAGAACGGCAGATCGCGGCCAAGGCCTTTTTCTTTAGCCAGGTGGTAGACCTTGACGGCGACGGCGAGATCCCAGGCGGCGATGCCGTTGGACTTGAAGAGGGTGATCTGGGAGTCCGAGGTGCGCCCGGGGACCTGGGCGGCGACGAGTTGCGCGAGTTCGTGCACATCGTTCCAGCGCTGGGGTTGCTGCTGGAACGGAATGATGAGATCGCCCGCCTCCTGCTTGGACTGCTCGATGGAATCCACGAAGATGAGATTGGCCTTGGCGATGGCGGCGGCGTCGAGTTCCTGTTTGTGCGCGTGATTGGCGCCGATGGCGTTGATGTGAATGCCAGCGGGCAAATCCCCGCCGGTCAATACGGGATGCGAAGAAGTGGTGGCAGTAGAAACAATTTTGGCGCCGCGCACGGCAGCGGCTGCGGACCCCATGGGATACACGTTGATACTCAAGCGCTCTGACATTTCCTCGCAAAACTGAGTGCGGCGCAGCGGATTGCGGCCATACACATAAACGGAATCGAGCAGGCGAACCGAGTTGATCGCCTCCAACTGGGTTTTTGCCTGGCCACCGGTGCCGATGATGGCAGCGGAGCGAGCGTCTTTCTGGGCAAGATACTTGGTGGCGACGCCCGAAGCGGCGCCGGTGCGTTGACGGCCAAGGTAATCGGCTTCGATGAGGGCGAGAAGTTCGCCGGTGGTGGCGCTGAAGAGAGTGACGAGGAAGCAGAGCTGGCCCTTGACGTAGGTGTATTGCTTGGAGGCAACGAAGCCGGCTGCTTTGTCGAGCGCGGCCATGTGATGGAAGAACCCACCGTCGCCGAGTTCGAAGCGGCGGCGCGGGTGGATGAGGACGTTGCCTTGGGCCTGCTTGCGGGAGATGTCTTCGACGGCGTCGATGGCCATGGGCATGGTAAGGAGTTGGCGAACTTCGGATTCGTTCATGTGGAGGGTCATTGAATTCCCGGAAATTAATCTAACACAGGGGTGGACTTGGTGGGCGGCGGGAAGACGTCGAAGGCGCCCGCCTCCCTCCTACGGCGGGCAGGCAGAAAGCGGCCGCTACAAATGCAAGAGCGTTCAGTGATGGGCGGTGGATTTCTTTTTGGAGGCAGATTCTTCGCGGATGCGGCGGACTATGGTTTGGTTGAGGTGATAGGCGCGCTCTTCCCTGGCGCCATCCATAAGGTGGAAGCGAAATTCCGGCTCACCCTTGGGGCCCTTGCCGACCTGAATGGGGAGGGCGCCGCAGAGGTCATTTTCGATATAAGCGGTTTCATAGCGGGATTTCCTGGCGTTCTAGGTGAAAACGCGAAGCGTGGTGAAATCGCAAGGCTGTCCTTCCGGGCTGCGGGTGCCGGCAACCAGGTATTGCGGGTGATCGCCATCGGGATCAGTGACGCGATTCAGCTCGAACCAAGCCAGGGGACGCACGTTCGCGGAATTCGTGCCTTCCCGGACAGCATCCGGTACATCAAGTGATACGAAGCGCGCGATGACCCAGCCCGCGATGGGAATAGTCTGGTCGCCGGGCTGTGTTGTGGTGGTGATGGCGGAATTGCGCACGACGCCTTCACCGGGAGGGCGCGTGGCGACACCACGGACGAGGGACCAGTCTTCCTGCTTGGTTTCTTCGGCATCGCCGGAAGTATCCTTTTCGTCGGAGACTTGCACCCAATCGGCAACCGCACGGCCCAAGATTTCGAGTTCGGCACCGCGGCCGAACTGATAGAGGCGCGGCTCCGTGCGGCCCGGGGCAACGCGAAGATTGGTGGTGGTTTTGGTGCGGCCGCGGGCCTGGACGGGCAAGAATTTGGCTTGCTCGAGAAGTTTCGCGCTGCGCTGCCAGAGTTCCGGCTCCATCAAGTAGCGGCCATCAACCCATCCGGTGACGCCAGCGGCGTTGCGGACTTTGACGTTGTCGTTGCGGCGGGCGAGGACTTCGACGCGATCGCCATAGAGAAGGACGCCAAGCTGTTCGCGCACCTGAGCGACGCCACTCCAGAGAGTGACACTGCGTTCGCTGACATAGGCAGCACCGAGGGACTCGTGTCTGGGCCGGAAGAACCAAGCCAGCAGGACCACGAGACACAGAATCGGCACTGCTACAAGAAGCTTTCGCTTCATTCGCTATCCCCGAAAGTGGCGCCGACGGCGCGCGCCGCGTGAACGATTTCGCAATCGGGATCGGTGAACTTCATTTTTCCCCGACCTTCGTCGAGAGACATAACTACTTGACAAATTGTACCCGATTCACGCGCGTTGCCGAAGTGACACAGCGCACCAACGTGAGTCTGGAAAGGCAACGGGAACAAAAGTAAGGTGGGAGACACAGGGGGATCAAAATGAAGTTCTTGAATGGAGTGCAGCCGTTGGCGTTGCTGGTGTTGCGCGTGTGCCTGGCAATCATCTTCGTGTATCACGGGTATCCCAAACTGGTACACGCGAACGCGGGAATGGGGGAATTTTTCGTGATGCATGGGCTACCGGGCTACCTGGTGCCGGTGGCGGGAATCCTGGAGGGGTTCGGCGCGCTGTTGCTGGTGCTGGGATTGTTCACAAGGCCGGTGGCGTTGCTGCTGGCGATTGAGATGGGCGTGGCAATCTGGAAAGTACATAGCGGCCATGGGTACATGGCGGTGAAGGAGTATGAATTCCCGCTGGCGGTGGGGGCGGCGTGTTTTGCGCTGGCCACGGTGGGAGCAGGGGCTGTGTCGATGGATTATTTGATCTTCGGAGATAGCGGGAAAAAGAAACGGGCAGCTAGGGGCGGCAAGGAGTAGGGCCAGAGTCCCACTCCGCCTAAAGCAATGGAAATGGCGTGGGCCGCCGAGCCGTCAGACTTGAGCGGGAGCACCCGGCACAGTGACGGGCAGGGTCGCGGGCGCGAGCGGAAGCACAATCCACAGGATGATATAGGCCAAGAAGCCGGCGCCGGCGCAGAAGAAGGCCAAAAGCCAGAGCACACGAACCAGCGTGGGATCGAGATCAAAATAGTCGGCCAGCCCGGCGCACACACCGCCGAGTTTCTTGTCTCTGCTGGACCGCATGAGGCGCTTGGGAGCGGCGACGTATGGAGGAGATCCTGCGGCGACCGTGTCCGGCTGTTTTGCGCCACAGTTGTAGCAAAACTTGGAACCTGGGGCGATTTCCTTCTGACAAGATGAGCAAAGCATAAGGTACCCCCACAGAGCGGTATCGAATGGATTCTAAACATATATACGAAAAAGGGGAGGAAAAAGTTGCAGGGGGAGAGAAGTCCGAGAAAAGGCGAACCCAAGAGTAGAGTGAGAAGCGCATTTGGCTTAGGGAGGGGGGTGGCAGAATTGTGGGTTGGTGGCGGGGCATGCAGCCGTAAAAGCGGCGGCGAGCCGCCGCACTCCAAAGTAGGCCAGGCAAAGGCGATTAGTATTCAAGGAGGCAGTGGACGGCGGCGGTGAGGTCGTCGGTTTGGGGGAGGATGGCGTCTTCGAGCTTGGGGTGGTAGGCGCAGAAAGTGTCCATGGCAGCGACACGCTTCACGGGGGCGTCCAGCTCAGCGAAGAGTTCTTCGGCGATGCGAGCGGCGATTTCGGCGCCGTAGCCCCAGCTCATCATGTCTTCATAGGCAACGATGACGCGGTGCGTTTTGCGCACGGTGGCGGCGATGGCTTCCCAATCGAACGGGGAGAGCGAGCGAAGATCGAGGATTTCGACAGAAATGCCTTCGCGCTGCAGGGCGGCGGCGGCTACTTCCGCGCGACGGACGACGGCGCCATAAGTGATGATGCTGACCTGTTCGCCTTCCTTGACAAGACGCGCTTTGCCGAAAGGAATGGTGAAATCCGGGCCGGGATATTCGGAGCGATTGTAAGGCTGGCGGTACAGGTGTTTGTGTTCGAGGAACATTACAGGATCGTCGCAGCGGATGGCGGTGCGTAGCAGGCCGGCGACATCAAGCGCCGTGGAAGGCATGACAACGCGCAAGCCGGGGCAATGCGTAAAGATCGATTCGCCGCTTTGACTGTGATAGACGGCCCCGCCGGTAAGGTAGCCGCCGATGGCCACGCGAATGACGGCCGGGCACTTGAAGGCGCCGTTGGAGCGCCAGCGAAGTACGCAGAGTTCATCGCGAATCTGCATCATGGCCGGCCAGATGTAATCGAAGAACTGGATTTCCGCGACGGGCTTCAGGCCGCGGGTGGCCATGCCGATAGCGCGGCCGACGATGCTGGCCTCCGCGATGGGCGTATTGAAGACGCGATCGGAGCCGTATTTACGCTGTAGACCAGCGGTGGCTTTGAAGACGCCGCCCTTCCCTTTCACTTCGCGGAGAGTATCTTCGCGGCTGGCATCGGCGACATCTTCACCGAAGACGACGATGCGCTCATCGCGAGCCATCTCATCCTGGAGCGTGACAGCAACCATTTCGACCATGGTCTTGGGAGCGGCCTGGAATTTCGGCTCGGTGGCGAAGCTCGCGGAGGTGGGGTCAATGTCCTGCGAATAAACGTGCAGCGGGATGGAGGAGGGTTCGGGATGCTCGGCGGCGAGGGCCTGATCGGCGGCTTCGCGGACTTCGCGATCGGCCTGGGCTTCGAGGGATTCAATCTCCTTCTGATCGAGGAGGCCTTCGCGAATGAGGAAGAGCGAAAACTTGGAGAGGGGATCGCGGCGGGCCTCGGTTTCGCGCTCTTCGGGAGTTTTATAGAGCTTTTCGTCGTCGGAAAGCGAGTGGGAGTAGGGACGCGTGACGTCGGCGTGAACAAGGGCGGGGCCGCGGCGTTCGCGAGCGTAGGCGATGGCTTCCTTGCAGACAACGTAGCTTTCCAGCGGGTCGGTGCCGTCGCATTCGGCGATGTGCAGGCCGGGAAAGCCTTTGACCAAGCGGGAGATGCTGCCACCGGCGGTTTGCACTTCGACGGGAACCGAGATGGCGTAACCGTTGTCCTCGATCAGATAGAAAAGGGGAAGCTTCTTGGCGCAGGCAACGTTGAGGGATTCCCAGAATTCGCCTTCGCTGGTGGCGCCATCGCCGGAGGAGACGTAAACGATCTCTTCGGGCTGGTAATTGACGTGTTCTCCCAGCGGGGCCTGTTGCGCTTGCGCGAGGGCTTTCTGGCGATGCTCGTAGTAAAGCGTTGCTTCCGCGGCGCCGGCGGCGTGGAGAAACTGCGTGCCGGTGCAGGAGGACTTGCTGACGAGATTCCATCTCGGATGGCCCCAATGGGAGGGCATCTGGCGCCCACCAGAGCTGGGATCATCCTTCGCGCCGACGGCCTGGAGGAGGGTATCGAGAGGGGTGACGCCGAGCATCAGGCAGAGCGCGCGGTCGCGATAGTAGGGGTAGAGCCAGTCCACGCCGGGACGCAAGAGCAGGCCGGCGGCGGCGGTGACAGCTTCATGACCGGCGCTGGAAATTTGGAAATAGATTTTGCTCTGGCGCTTAAGCTGGATTTCGCGGTCGTCAAGGCGCCGCGAGAGATACATGGTGCGGTATAGGCGGACGAGGGTGTCGCGGTCGAGGCCGTGGTACTTGGGCGATTCCAGCTTGGCTATCTTCACGCGAGTTTGCACGGCCATTCGGTTCGCCCTCGTGATGGAGAGGAGTAATTTACGCGCGAACCCTAAGTATACCGGATGAGGGCGGCGAATCGATAGGAAAGCAGGGTGGGTTCACCGCAAACGGCAGTACTATACCAGGTCGTCAAAGTGCTTTTCGGTATCGGCAAAAGGCGCGTCGGTGGGTTTAACGATGGTAGGCGAAGCGCCCTGAAAGGGTTCCTCGGACGGAATTCGTTGCAGCCAGCGCTGTCCGGAGAGTTTTTCGTGGTTGGAGAAGTCGAGACGCACGAGGAGCTTGACGGATTCGGACGGTGCGGCCGCGGCTGGTTCGGGCTTGTCTTTGCTCTTCCCTTTAGACTTGTCAGGCTTTTCGGATTTGTCGGGCTTGGCGCTGTCTACCGCTGGAGCAGCGGCGGGGACGCGTTCAAATTTGAAGAGGAGTTTTTTGTCAAGGCGGTAGGCCTGCTTCCAACCCTCGAGCTTGTGGCGCGCCTGTTGGACCTTATCCTCGTCTTTTGCGAAGTCAAATTGAATATAAGTATGTGGCATAAAATGAGTTTGCGGCTCGCGGGGGGAGTAAGTCAAGAAATGCCAGTGGATTGCGGTGCTTTTGGGGCGATGCGACGCGCCGGAGGGCCTCTCTCCCAAATTGGTTTGGAGAGAGCGTGCGATTTGGGGTATTCTTCCAACTCCAACTATGAAGAGGTCGCGGGACATTCCTATCGCTCCGGGAAAAATGGCGGCGTGGGTGTGCCTGGTGGCAGTGGTGCTGCTGTGGACGCCGTTGTTGGCGACGGCTTGGCAGGCGGATGGGATGGACTGTTGTAAGGGCGGCATGTGCATGGCGCAACGACACTCGAAACCAGAGCCCGCCCGGCGGCAGCAGACTGGTGCAGAGGAAACGCCGATGGACTGCGAGCACCATGGCGGAAGCAGCATGAGCAGTTGCTCGGTGGCCTGCTGCCAGGAGAGCAGTCATGCCCTGGCGACGCCAGCGATTTTTGTGATGCCGGAGCCCGCAACCATTTGCCTCCCTTCCCCGGCCACGACGGCGCCCAGTAACTTTGCGGCAACGGAATTCGTGCAATCGTTTGCGCCACCCTCTCCCCCTCCTCGCACGCCTCTCCTCTTCCTGTAATTCGCCCCTCATTTTTGTGAAGTGGAACGTGTACCGGGTCCAAGCGACTCTCCGCGGATGTTTCCGCTATTAAACGGAAAAGGATTTAAGATGCAGCGAATTTTGCTAGTCGTGGCGGTCGTATTTCTTTTTGCGAGCGGAGTGTTTGCCACCATATTTGGAACGGTGCGAGGCGTCGTGCACGATCCGCAGCACCGGCCAGTGGCCGACGCAGAGGTGAAGCTGAAGTCGGCAACCTCTGACTGGACGCAGACGGCGCAAACAGACCAAGATGGGGCGTTTTTGTTTACAGCGGTGGCGGTGGGCGATTACCAGGTGACGGTGACGAGGAGCGGCTTCGCGGACGAGCAGGAAACGGTCACCGTGGTTTCGGCTTCCTCGCCGACGCTGCATATTCAACTCAAGATCGCTTCGGTAAATCAGACCACTACCGTTTTGGCAGAAGGACAGGAAGAAGTGGCGAACGTGGATTCGGTGACGCCGACGACCTTGGTGGCGCGCGCGGACATCGCGCAGACGCCCGGCGCCGACCGCACCAACGCCATGCAAATGATCACCGATTACGTGCCGGCCGCCTATGTGTCGCACGACATGTTGCATATGCGAGGAGGCCACCAGGTCGACTGGCTGATTGACGGCGTCCCCATACCCAACACGAATATCGCCACGAATGTGGGCCCGCAGATTGACCCGAAGGACATTGACTATCTGGAGGTTCAGAGAGGCAGCTACGAAGCCGAGTATGGAGACCGCACGTACGGAATGTTCAACATCGTGCCGCGAACCGGGTTCGAGCGGAATAATGAGGCGGAACTCGTGCTGAGTTTGGGGAATTGGTACCAAACGAACGATCAAATCAATTTCGGGGGGCACTCCGAGCGCTTCGCCTATTATGCAAGCTTAAACGGAAATCGGAGCAATTACGGACTGCAGACCCCGATTGGGCAGGTTTTTTGCGATGCGGAGAACGGCTATGGGGGATTCGCGTCTCTTATTTTCAACCCTAATTCAAGGGACCAACTGCGGCTGGTCACGTCATTGCGGCGGGATTACTACCAGATTCCCTTCGACCCGGACCCCAACTCATCCGGAAATCAGGTCTACCGCAGCTACGGGCTTCGTGATGGCGAGCACGAAACTGATGGCTATGTAGCCTTCTCCTGGGTGCATACATTCAATTCCAACCTACTGCTGACGGTTTCGCCCTTTTATCACTACAGCAAAGCCAACTACCAAGCCTCACCCAACGATACGCCCGTGGTCACGAGCGCGGATCAGACTTCCAATTATGGGGGTTTACAGGCGGCCGTGAACGCAAGTGTATGGAGAAATGACATTCAGGCCGGCTTGTATGGATTCGCGCAGCGCCAGAGCAACTACTTCGACAACCTATTCACGGACGGCAGCCAAAATTTCCCGCCTTCCTCGGTTTCCATCACGGGGGGACTTGAGGAAATATTTGTAAGCGACAAATTCAAGGTGACTCCGTGGCTGACCTTAATCGCTGGCTTTCGCCAATCGCACTTTGCGGCGGATATTGTGAAAAATGAGGTGGACCCACGGTTTGGCATGGCCGTAAAGGTCCCGCGCCTGAATTGGGTCTTTCACGCCTTCTATGGGCACTTTTACCAACCCCCGCCGCTGTTGACGGCCACCGGCCCGCTGCTGGATTTAGCAAACAGCCAGAATCTGACGTTCGCTGCGCTGCACGGTGAGCGGGATGAAGAGTACCAGTTTGGCGTCACGATCCCTTTTCGCGGTTGGGCTCTTGACGCAGATCACTTTCAAACAAAGGCACAGAATTGGCTGGATCACAGCAATATCGGTGAATCAAACCTCTTCTGGCCACTCACGTGGTATCAGGCATTGATTCAAACCTGGGAACTCACGCTGCGGTCACCCCGCCTCTGGCACCGCGGCCAGTTTCACCTGGCCTACGCGAATCAAATCGCGCGGGCAGAGGGGCCCTTCACGGGAGGCCTGATCTGCCCCAACCCCGCGCCGGTGGCATGCGAGCTGCCGCCAGGATATGCACCGGCGGACCATGACCAGAGAAACACACTGAACATGGGCTTTAACGCAACCTTGCCCGGGCAGACGTTCGCTTCCGTGAACATGTCCTACGGTTCGGGGTTCACCAACGGCGCCTACAATCCACCGCAGATCCCCAACCAATATCTGCCGGCGCATACGACATTCGATCTTTCGCTCGGGAAAAGCTTCCTTGAGAAATACAGCGTTTCCGTGACCGTGCTGAATGTGGGGAACCGACGCGTGCTGCTGGACAACAGTTTGACGTTCGGAGGATTTCACTACAACGACCCGCGGGAAATCTACGCGGAATTCCGCTATCGTTTCCATTATTGAGGAGCGGCGATGAGACGAGTCTATTTGTTTTTGTTGGGGATACTGGTGATGACGAGCGTGGGATGCCAGACGACGCCGGTGAAACATTATGCGATTCAGGCGGAGGTGATCTCCGTGGACGTGCCGAAAAAAATGGTGACGGTGAAGCACGGCGACATACCAGGATTGATGCCGGCGATGACGATGAATTACCTGGTAGCCGATGAAAAGCAAATTGAACCGCTGAGACCAGGGGACAAGATCAGCGCGGATCTGGTGATAGGAGAGAACGTGGGGCACCTGGAAAAGATTGTGCTGGTGCAAAAGGCCGTTGCGGCGCCTGTAGCGGGCGATGTGAACCAGCACGCGCATTGAATGAATGTGCTCGCGCGTGGAAATCAGGCTTGCCTCGAGAAAAGCTGGCAGATAGACTTTTCAGTGAGAATTCACATGGCGATGGAGTTCGCCAAAACCGCCGCGGCTGGAATTGCCGGGGCTGATGACTCCTGGCTGCCGGAGGGCACCAGGAGTTTTTTGTTAGCAGGAGCCAGTGCAGCCGGACGGGAGAAACGTTGCGTTTATTGCTAATTGCAGTGTTTGGAGCCATCGGGACGCTGGCGCGCTATGGCTTACAAGGATTGGTGCAAGTGAAAATGGGGAGCACGTTTCCCTACGGCACGCTGGCGATCAATCTTACAGGGTGTTTTTTCCTGGGACTCATCGGGCAATTCACGTTGAACCGCATGGTGATCTCACCCGAATTGCGTATGGCGATTGCGGTGGGATTTTTTGGCGGGTACACCACGTTTTCGAGTTTTGGCTGGGAAACGGCAAAAATGTTGGAAGCGGGCGAGTGGCTTTGGGCTACGACGTACGTGGCAGCGAGCATGGTGTTTGGGCTGTTTCTTTCGGTGGCAGGGTTACGGCTGGCCAGCCGGTTCTAGCTGAGCATGCAGGCAGTTAGGGCGAAAGGCCGGCGGGAGTGCGCCATGACACATCAGAAATTTGAAGGCGAACGGACGTTGATGCGCGTGCATATCGGCGAGTCTGACAAATGGCACAGCAAGCCGTTACACGATGCAATCGTGCAACTGTTGCGCAAGGAGGGGTTTTCCGGCGTGACTGTGCTGCGCGGCGTGGGCGGCTTCGGCGGCTCGAGCATCTATCACACGGACAAACTTTTGCGGATGTCGCAGGACCTGCCCATCGTTTTGGAAGTGGTGGAAACACAGGAACGCATCGAGCAGATCCTTCCGCGGCTCGATGAAATGGTGGACGGCGGGCTGATCACGCTGGAGAAAGTACGAGTGATATTGTACCGTCCGGCGTCGCGGCAATAGAACTCATTTTCTGAACCACAACACGAGAGAAATTCCCGAGACCTCAGGGGCTAAAGCCCAGTGAAAGCCAAGGGCTAAATGTCGGAGCTAAAGCTCCGACCCCCTAAAATGCAGAGTTTTTCCGCGAACTGTGAAGCCTTGCCCTCCCAAAAAGCATTGATGCGACAACTTCTATTGACTGGCCGAGCTGGGAGGGACGATGGGCAAGAGCTTGTTGAGAATGTAGACTGTTGGCTGTGAATCCCGAAAAAACTAGCGCAGAGCAGGCAAGCAGCGGGCACTGGCTGAACAGGACGGTGCTCGGCGTTGGACTGACGAGCCTGTTCAGCGACTGGAGCCACGAAATCGCCACGGCGGTGTTGCCGGCATTTTTGGCGGCAATTGGCGCGGGGCCGGCGTGGCTGGGGGCGATTGAAGGCATTTCGGACGGATTGTCCAGCTTCAGCAAGTTGGCGGCGGGCTACTACACCGACCGATTGAAACATCGCAAGCCGCTGGTGGTCATCGGGTATGCGGCTACGGCCGTGGCGACGGCTTCGTTTGGGCTGGCAACGCACGCGATTCATGTGTTGTGTGGCCGGGCTGCGGCGTGGTTCGGGCGTGGAGTAAGGTCACCGGCGAAGAAGGCGCTGCTGGCGGCGGACGTGCTGCCTTCCGCGTACGGGCGCGCGTTTGGCTTCGAGCGGTTGATGGACACGGTGGGAGCGATTGCGGGGCCGCTGACGGCGCTGTGGCTGCTTCGCATAACGAATCACGCATATCGCACGGTGTTTTTTTGGACGCTGTTGCCGGGTTTGGCTGCGGTGGTGTGCTTCTGGCTGCTGGTGCGGGAGCGGCTGATTGGTGCGCGGAAGCAAGTATCGTTTCTGACGGGGCTGCGTGCGCTGCCGGACTCCTTTCGCCGGTTTTTGCTGGGAGTGGGAATATTCGGGGCGGGCGACTTTTCACACACGCTGCTGATTCTGTACGCGACGCGGATGCTGGCACCCGAGCATGGAATGGCGTGGGCAGCGAGCGTCGCGGTGGGGCTATACACGCTGCACAACGTGTTTTATGCAGGTTCGGCTTACGTGAGCGGTTGGATCAGCGACCACGTGCCGCACCGAAAGGCAATTCTCGCAGGAGGCTATGCGCTGGGGGGTGTCACAGCGATTTTTTTGATGGCGGCGCCGCATTCGCTTTGGTTATTGGGTGCGATCTTCGTGCTCGCGGGCGTCTACGTGGGGACGGAAGAGGCGCTGGAGGATTCGCTGGCGGCGGAACTTTTGCCGAAGGAGCAGCATGGAATGGCGTTCGGGACACTGGCGGCAGTGAATGCGGCGGGGGATTTTCTTTCGAGCATGATCGTGGGGTTGTTGTGGTCGGAGGTTTCGGTGAGGGCGGCGTTTTCGTTTTCGGCGGTGCTGTTTTTTGCGGGGGCGATTTTGATCGCGAGGTTGCGGAAATAGGGAGTCGCGACAAAAGAAAAAGCCGCCACAAAGGGGAAAGAAGCCCAAGAGCGGCCCGCCTCAGAAGGACGGGCCCCACAAGAGCAAGAAACCCATGAACGTGACTGGAGGACGGCCACTACAATAGCGCTCAGAACAATTTGGTGGGGCAGAATTTGGGTTAGGAGAGTTTGTCGGCCAAGGATTTGGAGGCGCGCATGCGGCGCTGGACCTCGGCCTGAAGATAGCGGCGCAGATTTTCGGGGACGATGCCGGGATCCGCGAGTACGCGAAGATCCGATACGGTGAGGTGGGGCAAGAAGGCCAGCACCGTGGCGAGAGGCGTAGAGGGATTGCGCACGAGCGCGAGGCGCACGTTGTACGTCTGCGACCACTTGCGGTGACTGGCGATGGCTTGCACGACGCGAAGAGAGGTTTTCTCGCGCGCCAGGGCCTTGAGCACCTGGGCCTCCGTCAGGAAGGGATTATTGAGGGCGACGGGCAGGACATTCGGGTGGCCTTCCGCGACGAGTGCGCCGACAACGTGCGTGGGACCGCGGCGGGCAAGAGCAATCTTTTGGCCCAGGGGCAATTGCGGGAGGCGCGCAACGATCTGGGCTTCAGCGAGGCGTTTGAGCTCCATGGAGGAGGCGGGCGAAAGGGCAAACTGGACAAGGTCCATAAGGTAGATGTCGCGCAGCAAGCGCAAGGCGACGAGGCGCGGGGCACGCGGATGAAAAAGCAGCGCGTGCTTGACAGAGTAGTTTTTCAGCAGGTTTTTGCGGGCGCCGATGTCCTCGAGTATTTCCGTCGGAAGGTCCTTGCGGGAAAGCAGCAGGCAAAGCTTCGCGTCATCCAAGGCGGGATTATCAAGGATCGCGGCGAGCACTTGGGGCGCAGGGTGAAAAAGCAGGGCGCTCAGGTCATCACCCGTAGCGGTACGCGCGAGTTGCAGCTCATGCTCGAACTCTGCCACGTTACTTCCCTTCCTCGGTGGGCAGCAGGAAGCGGAGAGCCTGGCGTGCTGCGGATTCAGCAGGCGTGATGGCCATGGAAGCAAATTCCGCCTGAGGGGCAACGGCGTGGAGGCGCTCGTCTACCTGCTGATCGAAGAAGAAGGAGCACCCCACCATGCCGCCCGTCTTGGCGAGCAGGAATTTCTGATCCTGGAGTTGCAGCCGCTCGATGAGGGCAGCGACGAGCGTGGCGAGGTCGTCGGCGGCGGTCTGAAGCAGGGCGCGCGCAGCGGAATCGCCTTGATCCGCAGCGCGCAGAATCACCGGAAAAATCTTCGGGAAGACTTCATCGGGCACGCCGTGGGCGAGGGATTGGACTTCGTGCCAGGAGGTGGCGTTGAGTTCCTGGAGAATGAGGCGGCCCATCGTGGTGTTGGCGCCAGTGCGGTCGAATTCGCGTAGAGCGGCGATGGCAGCGCGGCGGCCGACATCAAAGGCGCTGCCTTCGTCTCCGAGGAGCGGGCCATGGCCGCCAATGCGCGCGATCTGGCCCTGCGCGTCGCGTCCAACCGCGGCGGAACCCGTGCCGGCAATCAGGACAATCGCGGGACCCTCGCCGGTGGCCTCCAGAGTGAGCTCCAGATCGGTGCACACCACAACGGCTTTGCCGGGGAATTCTTCCTCGAGGAGGCGCTTCATTTTTCGTTCGGCATCCGGCTGGCCCGCGCCGGCAAGACCCGCGCAAAGAGCGATCACTTCCGCCGGCGGGATATTGGCGGACTGCAGGGCCCAGCGCGCGGCTTCACAGACGGCAGCGAGCGCGCCGCCAAATCCGACGCGCATCGGATTGGAAGGGCCGCTGCGGCTGCGTGCAAGAATGTGGCGCGATTCGTCCATAAGGACACATTCCGTTTTCGTGCCGCCGCCATCGAAGCCGAGAACGTAGCGCATAACCAAAGCATACGCGAGGCGGGGCATAGGTGCGCAAGGGCCCTCGGCGGGGTGCCAAAAGGGTTGCGCGTCAGGGGAGATGGGCCAGAACGGAATCGGCAAACCTAAGACAAAAGCGGCTAGATTGGTGGCGGCCGGCACCTCTTTTTGAGAAAAACACTTTTGTGGAGGTGCTTACTTTGTGAAAGCGGCGGCAAGCCGCCGCACTCCATAGGGAAATTGTGCGGAGTGTTGTCTTGACGGTGTTATGCGCAGCCACTATTCTCGACTCGCTCGACGGAACTCCCCTGTAATTTTGCGCGGCGCGGTGCTCATGCACATTCATCCGCTGGATCTGGCGATTGTTGTTGCGTACCTGTTGGGAGTGACGGCGCTGGGATTGCACTTCCGGCGAGGACAGCAGGATGCGCGCGACTATTTTCTGGGAGGGCGCAGCGCGCCGTGGTGGGCGCTGGCGTTTTCGATTGTCGCCACGGAAACTTCCACGCTCACGATCATCGGGACGCCGGCAATTGCGTATTCGGGGAACATCACATTTTTGCAGTTGGTGTTCGGATACATTGTTGGGCGGATTCTGATCACGATCATTTTGTTGCCCGGATATTTTCGCGGGGAGTATCTGACGGCCTACGCGTTGATCGAGAAGCGCTTTGGCAGCCGGATGCGCTCCGTTGCCGGGGTGACGTTTCTGGCGACGCGGACACTGGCGGAGGGCGTGCGCGTGTCTGCAATTGCGCTGGTGGTGAGCGTGGCGCTGGGTACATCCGAGCGGCTGGCGGTATTCATCGTGATTGGGCTGACGGTGCTTTACACGTTTGAAGGCGGAATGAAGGCGGTGATCTGGACGGACGTAGCGCAGTTCCTGCTGTACCTGACGGGGAGCTTGCTCACACTGGGCTTGCTGCTGCATCGCATTCCAGGGGGATGGACGGAAGTGAGTCAGGTGGCGGCGGTGAGCGGGAATAAGTTGCAGGCGCTGGATTTCTCCTGGAATTTGGCGACGAAGTACACATTCTGGTCAGGGATGATTGGAGGCGCTTTCCTGACCATGGCGAGCCACGGTACGGACCAGACGATCGTGCAGCGGCTGCTGGCAGCACGGAATCAGAAAGACAGCCGGCGCGCTTTGCTGGCGAGCGGCTTCATCGTGCTGTTTCAGTTCACCATTTTTCTGCTGGTTGGCGTGGCGCTTTTTGTGTTTGCGCAACACACGCCGCTGCTAGCCGCGGGAGAGCGGACGGACCGCATCCTGCCGTTGTTTCTTATTCGAGAGATGCCGACAGGGCTGACGGGGCTGCTGCTGGCTTCGATTCTGGCGGTGGCGATGTCCAATGCGAGCGGGTCGCTGAATTCGCTGGCCGCCTCGAGTGTGATGGATTTGGCGGCGCTGCGCGGGCACTCCACGGATCCCGGCAGTTTTTTGAAGCTTTCGCGAAGGATGACGCTGGTCTGGGGTGCGGTGTTGATCGTCCTTGGGCTAGTAAAATGGGGGCCAGTGTTGGAGGCAGGATTGACGGTCGCTTCCCTACCGTTTGGAAGTTTGTTGGGGCTTTTTTTGCTGGGGACTTTTGATGCGCGGGCGAATTCACGAGGCTCGCTCGCAGGGATGTTTGCCGGACTAGCGACGGTGCTGCTTGTGTTTCGATTCACGAGGATCGCGTTTACCTGGTACGTGCTGATTGGCGCGTGCGTGACGTTTGTTGTTGGGGCGGTGGTGAGCCGGGTGATTGTGGAACGACGGGTGGATGGGTGAACGCGGAAAAGGCGCCCGCTTCAGAAAGCGGCCGTTACAGAGGCAAACCCAAGAGCACAGTCAGGAGTGACTGTGCCACCGGATCGGCGGGAGGAGACATCTTCATTTGGTGGCGAGAGATCCGGCCGTAAAAGCGGCGGCGAGGGGCTCAAACGTGGCGATCTTGCGGACATGGGGCGCAGCAGTGCTGCGCCCCTACGGGAGAATTGCCGGCGAGAATTGGGCTAGACTCGGTGGCTGAGGTTTGGGCGGAGGAGTATGAGCGAAAAGCGCCTTGAGCTCGTGCGAGGACTTGGGCCGTGGGCCTCGGCGGCGATTGTGGTCGGCACGATGATCGGGACGGGCATTTTCCTGAAGCCGGCGGAAATGGCGCGGGAAGGCCACTCAGTTTCGATCGTGTTTGCGGCGTGGATCGTGGGCGCGGTGCTTTCGATTTTTGGCGCGTTGTCCTATGCGGAGCTGGGCGCGGCGATTCCGGAGGCTGGCGGCGAGTATGCGTATTTGCGGCGCGGCTTCGGGCCGGTGTGGGGATTCCTGTTCGGGTGGATGCACTCGATCGTGGGGCGGCCGGCTTCGGCGGCTTCGATTGCCGCTGGGATGATGCGCTTCCTCAGTTTTTTCCTTCCGGCGGTGGCGGCGCCGATCTTCACCGTCCACATCGCAATTCCGGGCCTCACCGTGTGGATCAAGCCGTATGATTTTGCGTTTACCTGGGCGCAACCGCTGGCGGTGTTCTGGCTGGTGCTGATGACCGGCGTGAATTATCTGGGAGTGCGGCTGGGCGGAGGTGTGCAGGTCTTCCTGACGGCAATCAAGCTGGTGAGCATCGCGATAGTGATTGGCGTGGCGTTCGCGCTCCCTTCGGGTGGGGCGCATGCGGGAGACCCCGTGTGGCCCGCCGCAGCGAGTGCGGGATTGTTCGGAGCATTTCTAGCCGCGCTGGCGGCGGCGCTCTGGGCTTATGACGGGTGGGAAGATTTGAACCTGGTGGGTTCGGAGGTGCAGGATCCGCAGAGGAATTTCCCGCGGGCGCTGGTGGGCGGAGTGTCGTGCGTGGCGCTGGTGTATCTGTTGTTTAACGCCGCTTGCTTCAAGGTGCTGCCGTTTGCCGGCGTAGCGAATTCCTCACACGTGGCGTCGGACGTGGTCGCGCGAGTTGTCGGGCATGGCGCAGCAACGTGGGTAACTTTGGCGATGCTGATTTCCGCGCTGGGGTCGATGAATTCCTCGATTCTGAGCGGCGCGCGCGTGCCCTACGCGATGGCGCGCGATGGAATTTTCTTCAAGATCGCCGATGGCATTCATCCGAAATACCGTACGCCGGCGCGCGCGCTGATATTTCAAGGCGTGCTGGCCAGCGTGCTGGCGCTGAGCGGAACGTTCGAGGAGCTGACCAACCTGTTCATCTTTGCGGGCTGGATTTTTTACGGGCTGGCGGTGGTGGCACTGTTCCGGTTGCGGCGGACAGAGCCGGAAATGGAGCGGCCGTACCGCTGCTGGGGCTATCCGTGGATTCCCGGGGCGTTCGTTCTGGGCGCGCTGGCGCTCACCTTCAATATTTGGCTGCAGCGCCCGGGGCGCTCGACGATCGGATTGCTGCTGATTCTGGCAGGGTTGCCGTTTTACCGCTGGTGGACGCGAAGAACGGCAGCCTAAGGATAAAGCAAATACTTTCGGCGCACCTGATCAAAGGCCGCGAGCGCCCCAGCCCAGCTGCGGATGATTTGCTCCGGCGCGGTTCCCGCTTGGAGATCGCGCACGGTCTGGTCATTGCCGATGAGTTGCAGGATTTTGGAGGAATCGAACTGCTGCGGATATTTCTTTTGCAGGAGGGCGGCAATTTCCAGGCCCATGCGCATGGAGCGCACCGCTGCGCGGTCCGTAACCTTGACGCCGACGCCGCCACAGCGCTGTCCGGCGTAGAGACCGCTGACGGGAATGAAGGGGTGATCGGAAAAGCGCAGCCCGGGAAGATTCTTGGCGTTCAATTCCGCGGCAACCTCGCCGCCATCCATCCAGGGCGCGCCGAACTCCTCGAAAGGAGCCTCCGTGCCGCGGCCGACGGAAACGCCGGCGCTCTGGAGAATCTCCAGGCCGGGATAGAGGATGGAGCCTTTCAGCGTGCGGAGATTGGGCGAGGGAGGAATCCAGCGGCTGCCCGTGCTTTCAAAGAAATAATTACGGTGCCAGTTTTTCATCGGGATGACGCGGAGATCGACGTTGATGTGATTTTCGGAGTTGTAGAACTGCGCGAGTTCGCCGATGGTGAGCGCGTAACGCACGGGAATGGGAAAGTAGGCGACGAAACTGGTTTTGTCCGCATCGAGCATGGGCCCTTCGAGGATGTCGCCGTTCAGGGGATTGGGGCGGTCGAGCACAAAGAAGGCGATGCCGTGTTTCGCGGCTTCTTCCATGCAATAGGCCATCGTGGTGGTGTAGGTATAGAAACGCACGCCGGCATCCTGCACATCGAAAACGAGAGCATCAATATCTTTCAACATGTCGTCGGTGGGACGCAGTTGCTCACCATAGAGGCTGTAGATGGGGAGCCCGGTCGAGGGATCTTTGGAGGATGAGACCCTGTCAAGGGCATGGCCGGCGATGCCGTGTTCGGGGCTGAACAGCGCGACCAACTGGACTCCGGGGGCCTTTGCGAGGGCTTCCATGGTGGAGCGCCCCTGAAAATCCACGCCAGTGTGATTGGTGATGAGGCCGACGTGTTTGCCGCGGAGGGAGGCGAATTTCTCGGATTCGAGGACGTCGAGGCCCGTCTGAACCCGGCCAACGTGGCTCCGCTTGGGTTTCGCGTGTTTCTGCGCCGCAACCGCGAAGGACACGGCGAAAACGCAGGCCAGGAACGAACAGACCAGCGCGAGAAGGGGTTGGCGGAGGGAGCGGTTCAGACGGCCGATGGGTTCCATAGCTTCCAATGATATTCTGGAACGCGGCGTCCGCACCTTGATTGTGAGCAGGGAGTGCGCGTGCTATATACAGTCGAGGCGGCGGGCAGGCGGCCAGGGGATCATCGAAATATGAACAGGCGTGCTGCCGGATTGATGTTTCTGCCATTTTTGCTTCTATTGCTTATGACACTGAACGCTCGCAGCGACTTACGAATCGCAGAATCCGCGAAAGCCACGGCAGGCGAAAAGCGCGCCGCCCAGAGCAGCGCCGCGGGCAATGCGACGGCCGAGCAGGAGAGATGGGCCGAAACAACGCTCCTGCAAATGAGCCTGGAGGAAAAGGTCGGCCAGGTTCTCTTTACGACGTATCACGGCAGCTTCACGCCCACGGATTCCGAAGCCTACGCGCAAATGATGCACGACGTGAACGAGCTGCACGTCGGGGGATTCATCAACATCACGCACGGATCGCCGCTGGGCATCGTGAAGAGCCAGGCGTACCCGACAGCCGTGCTGACGAACCAACTGCAATCCAGATCGAAGCTGCCGCTGCTGATTGGCGCGGATTTTGAGCGCGGCACGGCGATGCGCCTGGACGAAGGAACATCGTTTCCGACGGCGATGGCGCTGGCGGCCGCGGGGAATCCCAAGGATGCGTACACCATGGGGAAAATCACGGCGCTGGAGGCGCGGGCCGTGGGCATCCAGTGGATCTACGCGCCGGACGCGGATGTAAACAATAACCCGGGGAATCCCATCATCAATACGCGGTCGTTTGGAGAAGACCCTGCGTGGGTATCGGAATTTGTAAGCGAATTCATTCGCGGGGTGCAAGAGAATGGCGGGCTGGCCACGGCTAAACATTTCCCGGGACATGGCGACACGGCGGGGGATTCGCACATTGATTTGCCCGTGATCAAGGCGGACCGGGAGCGGCTGGAACATCTGGAATTTGTGCCGTTCCGCGCGGCGATTGCGGCGGGCGTGGGCAGCGTCATGACTGGGCACCTCTCCGTGCCGGCGCTGGAACCCGATGCGAATACGCCGGCGACGCTTTCTTCGCGAATTCTCACGGACGTTTTGCGCAAGGAATTGGGATTTGAGGGGCTGGTGGTGACGGACGCCATGGATATGGGCGGGATCACCGTTCGTTTTGCGCCAGGAGATGCGGCGGTGCGCGCGTTTCTTGCGGGCGCGGACGCGTTGCTGATGCCGCCGGTGCCGGATGCGGCGTACGATGCGCTGCTGGCCGCGGCCCAGTCTGGGCAGATTACGCAGGAACGGCTGGACGCTTCGGTGCGGCGCATTCTGCTGGCCAAGGCAAAGCTAGGATTGAACAGCAACCGGCTGGTGGACCTGGATGCGCTGAATGCGAAGTTTGGCAGCGCTGCGTATCAGGCGGAGGCGCAAGAGATTTCGGACCGCGGAATCACGTTACTGCGGGACACGGCGCACCGGTTGCCGCTGGACGGGGCGAAACCGATGCGCGCGCTGCTGGTTTCGCTATACGCGGACCCGGAGCCTTATCCGGGAGAGGACCTGGAGCGGGAGTTGCGCACGCGCTTCGATTCGCTGATTGCGCTGCGCGCGGACACGAAATTTGTGAAGGCGGAGACGTTGAAATTGCCTCCACCGGATCAATATGACGTGGCTATCCTGGCGTTGTTTGTGCGCGTAAGCGATCGCAAGGGCGATGTGGACGTACCGGCGGACCAACTGCCGCTGATCAATCAGATTTACAAGGCGGGCAGGCCAGTAATCACGGCCGGAATGGGAAGCCCTTACCTGATCGAGCGATTTCCGCAGGCAGAGACTTGGCTTTCCGCGTTCGGGATCAGCGACGTGGCGCAAATTGCGATTGCGCGCGCGCTCTTTGGGCAGATTCCTGTGCAAGGGCACTTGCCGGTGACGATTCCGGGCGTGGGTTTGAAGGCGGGCTTCGGGATCGAAGTGGCGGCCAATCCGATGACGCTGCAGACGATGGACGTGCGCGGAGAGGCGCAACTGCGGCCGGCGTTTGCTGAAGTGGAAAAAGCTATCGTGGACAAGACGTTCCCCGGAGCGACGATAGCGGTGGGCTATCGCGGAAAGGTGTCGCTGCACGCGTTTGGGAAGTTGAGCTATGACGCGAACTCGCCGGCCGCGAAGATCGATACGATGTATGACATCGCGTCGCTGACAAAGGTGGTGGTGACGACCACGCTTGTCGAAATGCTAGTGGAGGGCGACTTCCCTTCCCCGCTGGATCTCGATGCGCCTATCGAGCGTTATCTGCCTGAATGGATCGCGGGGCCGCAGGCGGAGGGACCCCAGAAGATTGTTGTGCGGGATTCGCGCGAAGGTGCTAACTGGCCCGGCGAGCGGCAAATTGCCTGGCGGCACAAAGTGACGGTGCGGCACCTGATGACGCACACTTCGGGGCTGCCGCCATTCAAGGAATACTGGCGGACGTCGAAAGGGAAGGCCGAGACGCTGCGTATGATTTTCGCGGAGCCGCTGGAATACGAGCCCGGAACGAAGGTGGAGTATTCGGACCTGGGCATCATCTTGATGGCGGAGATTATTCAGCGGCTGACGGGAAAGCCGCTCGACGAACTGGCGCGCTCGTTGATTTTCGGCCCGTTGAAAATGAAGAACACGATGTACCTGCCACCGAAGAATTTGTGGCCGGAGATTGCGCCGACGGAGGTGGACAACGAGTTGCGCCACCGCTTGGTACAGGGCGAAGTCCACGACGAAAATGCTTTCGTGATTGGGGGAGTTTCGGGGCACGCCGGGGTGTTCAGCACTGCGCCGGATTTGGCGGCGTTTTGCCGGATGCTGCTGAATGGCGGGGTTTATGGGCACATTCGGGTGCTGAAACGTGAGACGATTGCGGAATTCACGGTGCCGCAGGCGCTGGCGAAGAATACGCGCACGCTGGGCTGGGTGGTGCCGACCGAAGGCAGCTCCAGCGGGCATTACTTTTCGGCGCATAGTTACGGCCACACAGGATTTACGGGGACGACGATCTGGATCGATCCGGACCGGCAATTGTTTGTGGTGCTGCTGACTAACCGCGTCAATCCGACACGAGAGAATCACAAGATCGCCGAGGTGCGGCCGGCGGTGCATGACGCGGTGATGAAGGCGCTTGGGTTTGCGGGGGAGTGAGGCAGTTTTAAGTTCTCAGTATTAAGTTCTAAGTTTTCGGAAATTAGGAATCAGAAAACAGGGAGTGGTGGCGGACGTCGCTGCGCCGGTTATCCCAGCGTTCTATCTCTGGCGACTTGCTCGAGATCAGAGGGCCTGCCTAGATCGCGCCAATACGCATCGTCGGCTGGGAATGCGAGGATTTTTTCTCCGAGGGCTGCCAGGCTGAGATAGACATCGATGATGGAGAACGCGCCTTGTTCTTCCATCAGGCGGAGGAGACGCGGAGAGATGATGTGGATGCCGGAGAAGGCGAACGACTGCAGCGGGACCTCAGGGGTTAAAGCCCCCGTGCTCTCTACGCTCTTCGGCACGGCTGAAGCCGTGCCCTCCCGAAGAGTATTGGTGAGATAGCTGCGGACCAATTCAGGCTCTTGGCCAGGGCCGACGCGGCGGCCGCATAGGCGAAGACCGCTATCAAACAGCAGTTGGCGGGAATTCTGGCGATGCTGAACTGCTAGCGTGGCTAGAGCTTGCTTTTCATTGTGAAATTCGAGCATGCGGCGGAGATCGATGGTGCTGATGACGTCCACATTGTGCAGGATGAACGGTTCTTCGGAATGCGCGGAGTCCTGAAGGAAAAACCAGGAGGCCTTTTTCAGGCCGCCGCCGGTATCGAGCAAACGCTCCTCGCGGGAGATTTCGATGTGCAAACCGAAATTGCCGTGGGCCTTGAGGTAATCGAGAATCATCTCCGGAAAGTGGTGCACGTTGATGATGACGTCGCGAACGCCGAAGGAACTCAGGCGGGAAAGAGTGATTTCGAGGAGTGTGCGGCCGGCGACTTCCACGAGGGCCTTGGGACGAGTGTCGGTGAGCGGGCGGAGGCGCGTGCCGAGGCCGGCCGCAAGAATCATCGCTTTCATGGGAGGCCTTCGTCTAAAGCTGCGGCATGGCTGAAGGGGCTGCGGGAAGACAGCGACAAACATTTCTTCAGGGGCTGAAGCCCATGGGTTCCGGGAGGCTTACGCCGGGACTGAAGTCCCGGCCTCCTAAAGAGAACTAGGAAGGTTTCCTCGGGCGCGATTGCAGGCGCTTTCATTGGCCTAGCTTTTCCAATTCGAGATGGCGAACGACGACTTCCAGCCCATTTCGGATGCGCAAGCGATTGGCCAATTGTTCCGCCAGAAAAACCGAACGGTGCTGGCCGCCCGTGCATCCGAAGGAAACCATCAGATTCTTGAAGCCGCGCTGCTGATAATTGCTGACGCTTGCATCCACCAGCGAAAGCACTCCCGCGAGAAACTGGTGCACGCTTTCCTGCTGGTTGAGGTATTCGATCACCGGGGCGTCTTTGCCAGTAAGAGTTTTGAAGCGCTCCTCGCGGCCGGGATTTGGCAAGCTCCGGCCATCAAACACAAAGCCCCCGCCATTTCCTGTGTCATCCTGCGGCAAACCGCGATGGAAGGAAAAACTGAAGATGCGCACGACAAGATTTTGCGCTTCGGAAGCGAGGGCATTGAGCTTCTCCGAGGCCAGCATGCCCTGAAACGCTTCCATGAGCGTGGGCAGCTCGACGGGCAATTTGGTGTTGTGAAGCAGCCAGCGCAGGTTTTTCAGAGCGAAGGGAACGCTCTGCAGGAAATGCGTTTTGCGCTCGTAAAAACCGCGAAAACCGTAAGCCCCCAAGGCCTGCAGCAGGCGGACGTAGACGTAGGCGTAGTAAAAGTGCAGGAAGGCATCGCGGTCCAAATCGAGAAATTCGCTCAGCCGGTCAAGATAAGCGTCCAGGAGTTGCTGGCGGAGTTCCGGCGGCAGATCGGCCTTGGCATCGAACAACAGAGAAGCAATGTCGTATTGCAGGGCGCCTTTGCGGCCGCCCTGATAATCAACGAAGAAAGGCTGGCCATTGCGCAGCATAATGTTGCGGGACTGGAAATCGCGATAGAGGAAATAATCGCGGGGTGCGCTCAGGAGGAAATCGGTGAGGCGGCTGAAATCGTTTTCCAAGCGCTGTTCGCTGAATGGAATACCGGCTGTGCGGAGGAAATAATATTTGAAATAGTTCAAATCCCAGGCGATGGATTGGCGGTCGAAACTGGCACAAGGATAGCTGGCGGAATAATCCAAGTCGCGGCCGGCTTCGACCTGGAAACGCGGGAGAACGGCGACGACTTTGCGGTAGACCTCAACCACCGAGGCGGCAATATTCGCGCCGTCGCGATTTTGTGAGAGAAACTCGAAAAGCGTGGTGTCTCCCAGGTCTTCTTCGAGGTACGCGCCGCGGTCCAGATCTTCGGCATAAATCTCCGGCACAGGCAGGCCGTGTTTGCGGAAGTGCCGGGAGAATTCGAGAAAGGCGACGTTTTCCTCGCGAACGCCGTAGAGAATGCCGATGGCGCTGTCTTTTTCAGTGGCAAGACGGATGATCTTGCGCCCGGAACCGCCGAGGTCCCCCTGAACCGGCTGTATGCGCTCGGGGGGTGCGTGAAAATGCTGCTCGAAGAGTTTCTTGAGAACGTCCATAGACACGAGTTCCGGTAGTTCCGTGTTGCGAGCCGGCCAGGTGCGTGCTTTTCCATCATAGATGATTCCGGAGGTGCGGATGGGGAGGAACGTGGGAAGATGTCGTTGGCGTTAATTCGGAGTAAGCCCGGCTATAATTTAGGAATGCCCATCCCAGACAGAAAGCGCAGGCTGACGGAAGGCCGGCAGACAGAACAAAGGAATCCAGGCTCCAGGAATCTCGACCGCATGACGGCAATACAGATTGTGCGGCTGATGAGCCGCGAGGACCGCAAAGTGCCTACGGCGGTGGCGCGGGAGTTGCCCGCGATTGCCCAAGCTGTGGAGGCGATCCTACAAAGGATTGAAAACGGTGGCAGGTTGATTTATGTGGGAGCGGGATCGAGCGGACGCATCGCAACGCTGGATGCTTCGGAGTGCCCACCAACATTCGGGACGCCTCCTGAATTGGTGCAGGCGCTGATCGCCGGGGGAAAGAGAGCGATGACGCAGGCCGTGGAAGGAGCGGAAGACCGCTGGGGCGAAGCGGTGCGGGATTTGAAGCGGATACGGCTGACGGGGGCAGACGCCGTCGTTGGAATTGCGGCAAGTGGAACAACACCGTACGTGCTGGCGGCGCTGGCCTTCGCAAAGAAGCGCAAGGCGCTGACGATTGCGATCACGTCGAGCCGAAGATCTCCGCTTGCGCGTGCGGCAAGAATTGCCATTGCGCCGGAGGTGGGACCCGAAGTGATTGCGGGCTCGACGAGGCTAAAGGCGGGGACAGCGCAGAAACTGGTCCTGAACATGCTCTCAACAGCAACGATGGTGCGCTTGGGCCATCTGTATGACAACCTGATGATTGACGTTGCGCGGACAAATGAGAAGCTTCGGGACCGGGAGAAGCGGATCCTGATGGAAGCGAGCGGGAGGGATGTGTCTGCCGTGGAACACGCTTTGCGTCAGAGCAAACACAACCTGCGCCTCGCGCTGATCATGCTGAAACGAAATATTTCCGCGGAACAGGCGAAGAAGCGCCTGGCGGCGGCCAGGGGCCATCTGCGCCGGGCATTGGGCGAATAAGCAGGAAAATAGGGCATGGACAAATTTCAAATTCGCGGAGGTAAGCCGTTGCGCGGGATGGTGACAACCAGCGGCGCAAAGAACTCCGCGCTGCCGGCGATGGCTGCGGCGCTGCTTACTGCGGAGCCCGTGACGCTTCACAACATTCCTATGGTGCGCGACATCGTGACCATGGCAAAACTGCTGGCGTTCATGTCCGCACGGGTGACGACGACGGATTTCCCCGCGACGGATTACACCATCGAAGCGGTGACGCTGAATGGTGCGGTGGCACCCTACGAGTTGGTGAAGACTATGCGGGCGTCCATCCTGACGCTGGGGCCGGCGGTGGCGCGTGCCGGAATTGCGCACGTTTCGCTGCCGGGAGGCTGTTCGATCGGCGCACGGCCCGTGGATCTGCACGTGGCTGCGCTGGCCAAGATGGGTGCCGAGATCAGCACGGAGCACGGGTACATCCACGCAAAAGCGCCGGGGAAAGGCCGGCTGAAGGGCGCGCACATTGTGTTTGAAAAGATCACTGTGACCGGCACGGAAAATCTTCTGATGGCCGCAACGCTGGCGGAGGGCGAAACGAACCTGGACAATTGCGCGCGCGAGCCCGAAGTGACGGACCTGATTCACCTGCTGCGGAAAATGGGGGCGGACATTCGCGGGGACGATTCTTCTACGCTGCACATCTGCGGCGTGGAAAAGCTGCACGGCGCACACCATGCGGTGATTCCGGACCGCATCGAGGCGGGCACTTTTCTGGTGGCCGGAGCCATAACTGGCGGCGATCTTACGATCACGAACTGCGCGCCGGCGCATCTGGGCGCGGTGATGGCCAAGCTGGAGAAGGCAGGCGCGCCCATTGAAACGCTGGATGCGACGACGCTGCGGGTGCGGGGTGCAAAGACGCTGGCCGCGGCGGATGTAACCACGGAAGAGTACCCCGGCTTCGCCACCGACATGCAGGCGCAATACATGGCGCTGGCGACGCAGGCGGAAGGCACTTCGGTCATCACGGAAACAATTTTCGAGAATCGCTTCCTGCATGCCAGCGAAATGATGCGCATGGGCGCGAATATTTCGATTGATGGGCGGCGCGCAGTGGTGCGCGGACCGGCCAAGCTGACGGGGACAACAGTGCAAGCTTCCGACTTGCGGGCAAGCGCGGGATTGGTGCTGGCGGGGCTGGTGGCGGCGGGAGAGACGATCATTGACCGCGTGTACCACATTGACCGCGGCTACGAGAGGATTGTGGAGAAGCTCCAGGGCGTGGGAGCAGATATCGAGCGGCTGCACGGAGCTGGGTCGTAGCCAAGCCAAGAGCGGCCCGTCCCGGAACCCCATCCGGGACGCAAACCACGCGCCTCCCTCCTTCGGCGGGCAGGCAGAAGGACGGGCCCTACAAACCCGGGAGCACCGCGGCGGCCCGGGAGTCGGTAGCCACTTCCTTTTCAGAAAGACACGTTCGTGGAGTTGAAAACAGCGTAAAAGCGGCGGCAAGCCGCCGCACTCCGAGATGCGGACAGAGAGATTCGATCTGGTTGAGTTCCGATCCACACGGCAAATATCCGCAGACTCTGGTACAATCCGCCAATTGCTTTGCACCCAGTAGCAGGGCAATTGGGGAGTGTTGCGGGAGACCAACTGGAGGGGCCAACCATGCGGAACACCGAACTGCTGGAGAAAATCGATGCCGCAATCGCCGAGAAAAGCCTTCTGAAACATCCGTTCTATCAGGATTGGCAGGCGGGCAAGTTGAGCCGCGAGGACCTGCAACTGTATGCCGCGCAGTACTACCGGCACGTCGAGGCGTTTCCGAAGCACCTGCGCGTGCTGGCAGCGCGCACCGAAGGCCCGCTCCGCGACATCGTGGTGGAAAACCTGGCGGAAGAGGAAAACCCTTCGCGGCCGCACCCGAAACTCTGGCGCGATTTTGCGGCGACACTGGGCGTGAATGAGGAAGACATCACGTGCTGCCCGGCGTTGCCGGGAACCCAAACCGTGGTGGAGACTTTCCGCGAGATCGTGGGCGACCGGCCAGTGGCGGAAGCGGTGGCGGCGCTCTACGCCTATGAAGCGCAGGTGCCAGAGATCGCGACGACCAAGATTGAAGGCTTGAAGAAGTTTTACGGAGTGGATTCGGCGAAGGGTCTGGCTTATTTTACGGTGCACGAAGAAGCCGACAAGTTACATCGTGCCGCGTGGCGTGGTTGGCTCGAAGAGCACGCCCACGGGGACGAAGCAGAGATCCTGGCGACAACGAATGAGGCCCTGGATGCGCTATGGGGTGCGCTGGACGCGGTGCATTGCACGCACGCGTGAGTCAAAACAAACCCAAGAGAAGACTAGAGGTGACAGTCCTGCCGAGATGGGGCGCAGCGTGCTGCGCCCCTACACGTTTAGATTAGGCGCCCGCCGCAGGGGGCCGGACACCCCAAGACCCAGGCACACACTCCGTGCCTGGGGCACCCTTCGTTTTTGACACGGCTACACAAGATACGATAGTAGTGCGCTCACAATGGAAAAGGCCCCCTTGCGGGGGCCTTTTGTTTTGGACTGAATCCGGTTAGTTGCCTTCGGTGGTGGGGGCTGGTGTTGGGGCGCCGCCGCCGGGCACGTCCCTCCTGTGGGCCTGCTTCTCGCGGGCTTCCTTGATGAGAGCCTTGCGGGAGAGGCGGATTTTGTTGCCCTCGATGGCCAGCACCTTGACGAGGACCTGATCACCCAGCTTGAGTTCGTCGCGAACGTCGCGGATGCGATGCTCGGAGATTTCGCTGATGTGCAGCAGGCCGTCGGTGCCGGGGAAAAGTTCGACGAAGGCGCCAAATTCCGCGAGGCGGACGACTTTGCCGAGGTAGGTCTTGCCGATTTCGGCGCTGGCGGTGACATCGCGAACCATCTGCAGAGCCTGATCGCCGCTGGCTCCGCTGGTGGAGAAGATGTGTACGGTACCGTCTTCCATGACATCGATCTTGACGCCGGTCTGTTCGATGATGGACTTGATCTTCTTGCCGCCCGGACCAATGAGATCGCGAATCTTGTCCGTAGGGATGCTCAACTTGAAGAGGCGCGGGGCGTAAGCCGAAATGGCTTCACGGTGTGCGCCGAGAGTACTCTCCATGGTGTCGAGAATCTGCAGACGGGCCTTTTTTGCCTGAGCCAGGGCTTCGCGCATCATCTGAATGCTGATGCTGGTGACCTTGATGTCCATTTGCAGGGCGGTGATGCCTTCGCGAGTGCCGGCAACCTTGAAGTCCATATCACCGTAGTGATCTTCGGCGCCGGCAATGTCCGTGAGGATGGAATAGGTGTCGCTATCGCCGACAACGAGACCCATGGCGATCCCAGCGCAAGCCGCTTTCATGGGCACGCCTGCGTCCATCAATGCTAGTGAGCCGCCGCAAACGGTGGCCATGGAAGAAGAGCCGTTGGACTCCAGAATGTCGCTGACCACGCGCATGGCGTAGGGAAAATCGATCTCGGGGGGCAGCAGGTTGGCAAGCGCGCGTTCCGCCAGCGCACCGTGGCCAATTTCACGGCGGCCCGCACCGCGAAGCATCTTCACTTCGCCGACGCTGAAGGGCGGGAAATTGTAGTGCAGCATGAAACGCTTGAAGGTGTCCTGCTCAAAGAGCAAGTCGAGGCGCTGCATGTCTTCCTTGGTGCCGAGGGTCAACGTGGCGAGCGCCTGGGTTTCACCGCGGGTGAAAAGGGCTGAGCCGTGCACGCGAGGCAGGAGACCGACTTCGCAAGTGATCTGGCGAATCTGGTCGAACGCGCGGCCATCGGGACGCCGCCGCGCCTTGAGAACTTCCTCGCGGAAGTACTCTTCACGCAGCCGCTCGAAGGCCCGCTTGGTGAGCGTCAGCTTCTCTTCGTCGTCTTCCGCGATGGGCTTCAGGATCTCTTCGAGAAGAGCGTCAACGAGGTGATAGCTTTCCTTTTTCGGGTGCTTTTCGGTGTTGAGGGCGTCCTGGAGTTTCGCGCCATAGGTTTTCTTTAGGGTGTCGTAGATGGCCTTATCAAAGGGCAGCGGCTCGACCACGACCTTGGTGGGCTTGAGCTGCGCGTGGAGTTCCTTGATGCCGCGCACGATTTTCTTGACCTGCTCGTGGCCAAACTCGAGGGCTTCGACAACTTTTTCTTCGGAGACTTCAAACGCGCCCGATTCGACCATGACGATGCCGTTTTCCGTGCCGGCGACGATAATGTTGAACTTGCTGGTCTTCTGCTCGGCAACGGTGGGATTGGCGACGAGTTGGCCATCAAGTAGCCCGACGCGAACAGCCGCGATGGGATCGGTGAAGGGCAGGTCCGAACAATAGGCAGCCGCGGAGGCAGCGGTCACCGCAATGACGTCGGGATCGTTGTCGCTATCGGCAGAGAGCACCAAGGCGATGACCTGGGTCTCTGTCCGCCAGGAATCCGGGAACAGCGGGCGCATTGGCCGGTCAATCAGGCGGGAAACCAGAATTTCTTTTTCAGTGGGGCGCCCTTCGCGCTTGAAGAAGCCGCCGGGGATTTTCCCGGCAGAGTAGGTATTTTCGCGATAGTCGACAGTGAGAGGCAGGAAGTCGCGGTCACTCGGTTTGGAAGCCATGCAAGCCGTAACGAGGACGACGGTATCGCCGTAGCGAGCAGTCACCGCGCCGTTGGCCTGCTTCGCGATCTTTCCCATTTCAAGGGTCAGGGGGCGTCCGCCAACTTCGATCGTGACCTGATGAGGTGCGGGTACGTGATTGTTGTCAGCCATTTATGTTCTTCCTTTGACTCCGTTCGAGGAGTCCTGAGGCAGGCGGAGCCTGCTTGTAACTGTAAGATAAGAGGATGGTTAGTCGCGGACGGGACATTCCGCGAGCAACGACACCAGGAAAAACGCCTAAAAGCCTGCCGAGACAGGCCTGAGCGATTCACGTATGGCAGAAGCACTGCCGACGAACAGACTCCGACTGGAATTTGTACGATCGTGATGCCGCAAGTTGCGCCGGCCAGGTATGGGCGGTGTTTTACTTGCGCAGGCTAAGGCGTTCAACAATCTGGTGATACCGATCCGGGTCTCGCCGGTTGAGATAGTCCAGCAGGCGCCGCCGCTTGTTCACCATCATAATCAGCCCACGGCGTGATGCGTG